>TBL_comb48_EPIDRAFT_1001808_pt1 | contig 15345 bp, 14 predicted proteins | sample TroBogEpilimnion_37_FD_10681 | JGI IMG/M metagenome (IMG submission 10681)
CAGAAAGCCATCGAAGTTTGGGGGGAACGAGAAAGCGAGGGTTCTTTCGCGGCTCAACACAACCTTGCCATCATGTTTCACATGTTCGCGGTCGATTGGACCAATCACCATGTGGCATATGAACTTGACGCTGGACGCGATGAGAAAATCATGGGCTACTGGCGAGATTCCTTCGAGCGCTGGGAAGCGTTGGTGGATGCGGACGAACTCTGGGAAGTGCTTACAGAACGAGTGCGCTCTCTCGAAGATGAGGCGCTGACTACGGGATTTGTACGCCGGATGCGTCGTCTGCTCCCCCAGGCATTGGACCGGGTCAATGCTGAGGCTGCGCTAAAGTTTGCAGAGCAGGGCAGAATGGATTGGGCAAAATTCCACGTGGACTTCATGCGGCAGACCAACCAAGGTCAAGATGACGTCGAAAGCACAGCAGAACTGGTGTTGGCACCCATACGGAAACGAGTCGATCAACAACTAAAGTCAGCCCAAATGCAGTCGGAAAGAAAACCCGACCAAGGCACGCAACTCGCCTCTGACCTCATGATCGCGTCGACACCTCTGATGGGCATTTATGATCTCTTTCATGGCGATGAAGCACACCAACGAAATGATCTTTTCGACAGTGTTGCGGAGACTGTGGCAAATTTGCTGGTCGCACATCAGAAAGCCACAGGAGACAATCGTACTTTTGTAAAATTATTAAAGCAAGCGCTTCAGTTTGCCTCAGGCATGCATGTTCGAGAACGCTTGATGAGAAATATCGCGATAGGCGAGAGCAATCTCGCGAGTGAGCAACTGGAACCCATCTTCAATTCACTCCGTACGATTGAAAATAGCACTTACGGCCCAGCGCAAAAACTGCACCAGGTTCAGCGCACAATTCTGACTCAACTGCCGGCATGGGCGACAACTCTGGGACCAAACTCTGAGACCTACAATAACCTTCTGAATACTGTTGCGATCGCATTACGTGAAATATCAGTCACTGCTCATAATGAAGGAAATGATTCGGCAACGGCAACGGCAGCCATCAATTTAGCATTAAAATTAGCCACAGATCCGGACCTCAAAAAGCGTGTGTCGGATGACCGGAACACACTGGAGGACATCTCCAACAAGAAAAAACAGTGGGACCGAACGGTCAAAATACGATCCGATGAATTTGAGGTAACTCAAGCTTTTGTGCGGTACAACGAAACCAAAATTGCTGCCCAAGATATTACTGGGCTTCGGTTTGGAATTTTCACCCAGATCACAAATGGGATTGCCAGCAGCTCCTATATCATTGGAGTTAGTGGAAGAGATGTTGCCATTTTTACCGAATGTAAACGTTTTTTTCGCAGTGACACACAGGCCAAAGCTGACTTCACAGAGATTCTCGAAGCCATATTTCGTCAGATTCTTCCAGATTTCGTAACGAGACTTGCAGAATCCATCGCCTCAGGAAAAAAAACTGTTCAAGTCGGCCCCATGCTTCTCACAAAAACTGGAGTTAGCTGTGAAACAGGTTCGTTATGGTGGAAAAAACAGCTTTTAATTCCTTATCGTAACTTTGGTTTCAATGATTATCAAGGTCATGTTCATGTAACTGCTGAATCTCCCGAAAAGATTCATTATTCATTAGATCGCAGAGAGACATGGAATGCCGTAATCATCGAAAAGTTGGTTGAGATTATAAAACTTATTCAAGCCGGAAATTTCAATTAAAATCAAACGCCAAATCCATATGAAAGTTCCTGATCAACTCTCGATACCACAGGTTCCAACTCCTGATCCACGTCAATTTGCAAATGAGCTGGTTGAGACGGCGGTTGCAGCCTCGAATTCCAATGGAAAAGGTTCAACCAGTGATCTCAATGAACAAGGCCTCATGAAGGCTTTAATAGTTATCGCTAACCAAAGTTGGCGAATCGGCGGCGCTTTGATTGATGTTGAAACAACGGAGCCGAAAGCAAACCTTTCCTCTCAAGATATACGGAAACTTTCCAACGCCTTCGACACAATATGTGAATGCATTCAAGGAATTGGCATCAAGGTGATTGATCGCACAGGTGAAGCTTTTGATTCAGGTTTGCCTGATCAGGTTGTCACTGAAGAGCCTCAAGAAGCCATTAGTAAAGAACGAATTATACGCACTATCCGCCCCACAATCATGTGGAACCAGACCATGGTGCAACGCGGTGAAATCGATATTGCGGTTCCAGCCTCGAAGAAATAAACCTTACCAAGAACGCCATGAGCAGAAGCACCATTGACTTTGGAATTGATCTTGGAACTACGAACAGCGCCATCGCCGTTCTGAACGGCATTGAACCTCAGATCATCAAAAATTCGGACGACCAAGATGTAACCCCATCTGCGGTTTTTATCAACAAACAGGGGGTGGCATTTGTTGGAACGAGAGCAAAGAATGCGTTGGCAAGTGAGCGCAATCACAAGGATGCCTATGTCGAGTTTAAGCGACAGATGGGGACGCCTCACCTTTATGATTTTGCATCAAGTGGGCAGCGCAGAAAACCAGAGGAATTGTCTGCGGAAGTCTTGAAAGAAATGCGTGCTTCCGGTGAGGCTAAAACCGGAGAGGTTATTCAGTCAGCGGTGATCACGGTGCCGGCAGCATTTGAGCTTCACCAATGTGATGCTACTCGACGTGCTGCCGAATTGGCTGGTTTCACTGCAAGTCCACTTCTCACTGAGCCAGTAGCAGCCGCACTGGCTTATGGATTCCAGATCGACTCTGAAAAGGCTTACTGGCTGGTTTATGACTTTGGTGGTGGAACCTTTGACGCTGCCTTGATCAAGGCGAATGAAGGGATGATCAATGTGGTGCATCATGGTGGTGATAATTTTCTTGGTGGCTCCGACATTGATTGGTCCGTACTGGAAAAGCTTATCATACCGCAGCTCGCCAAAAATTTCGATCTACCGGGCTTTGCTCGTGGATCAGAGCGTTGGGGGACAGAGATGAAGCGCCTCAAGCATGCAGTTGAGACGGCGCGGATCGAGCTTTCCATCAAAGAGAAAACAACTTTAAGCGGCGGGATTACTTTTGAAGATGCCACGGGAAACATCATCGAATGCGATGAGATTGTGCTAAGTCGTAACGATATTATTGCTGTTGCCGAGCCAATCATCAAGCGGTCAGTAGAAATTTGCTGTCGTGTGCTCAAAGAGAAAAATCTTGGCACACAGGCCGTGCAGAGAGTGATTGTGGTAGGAGGGCCAACCAAGGCGCCCTACTTTCGAGAAATGCTCAGTTCAGGCTTGGGCATTCCAGTCGATTTCAGCCAAGATCCATTGACTGTGGTAGCTCGTGGAGCCGCTGTTTTCGCAGGCACTCAAAAATTGGACTCTAAACTACAGAAGAAAGCGGCGGCAGGAGAATTTCAGGTGAATATTTCAGATAGTTACAAGCCGGTGGGACACGAATTTGATCCCTTGATCGCCGGCAAAGTAATGAATCCAAGTGGAGAACCTACAGCTGGATACACTCTTGAGTTTGTCAATCGTGATACCAAGTGGCGCAGCGGACAAATTCCGCTTAATGCAGAGGGTGCCTTTATGGCAAATTTGCTGGCTGAGAAGGGATCGCGAAACACATTTCACATCGAAATTGCAGATCGCCATGGCACAATACAAAAAGCCGTGCCTGACCATGTAATCTATACCGTTGGAGCTGTGATCGAAGAGCAACCCTTGCTCAAATCTATCAGCTTAGGTCTTGCGGATGGAACAGTTGAGTTCTTTTTCAAGGCTGGTTCTGGTCTTCCGCAGAAGAAACGAGGAGGAAAAACATACAAGACCACTATTGCTTTAAAAACAGGACAACCAGGCGAGCCAGTTCGCATCCCAGTTTTTGAAGGTGAGAATGAACTTGGGAAGCGAAATCGGGAAGTGGGAGCACTTGAGATTGATTCCTCAATGGTGCGTCGTGACCTCCCGGTAGGGGCAGAGGTCGAAGTCACACTGAAAGTCACGGAATCGCGAACGATTAAACTGGAAGCCTATTTCCCGCTCTTGGACGAAGAGTTCAAAGCGGATCTGAAGATCGAAAAGCAAGGGGCTGATGCAACTTTGATTGCTGCAACGCTAAGAGAAGAGAAGACGAGGCTAGAGGTGCTTAAGCAAAAAGCCGAACAAGCTGGAGATGCGTCCGTCGTCGATGAGTTAGAGAAACTGGAATCTGATCGGGAACTTGTTGAGGCCGTGCGCGCAGCCAAAGGTGATCCTGCAGCGGCGGAGAAGGCGCAAAAGAGGCTTCTGGATCTGCAGCTTCAACTTGATGCTGCAGAGGAGAAGTTGAAGTGGCCCACGCTTATCGCGGAAGCCAAGGAGCTTCAGGGAGAGCTTCAAGAACTGGCCTCAAGACATGGGAACAGCGCTCAGAAAGAGAAAGCAGAGGACTGGTCTGATGCGGTGGAATCAATCCTCGCGAAGAAACAGACAGATCGGCTAGCGAAAAAAATTGATGAGGGCCATTCCATTTATTTTCAAATTCTATTTTCAATCCCCGCTTACTGGGTGGGGCAGTTTCAACGTATGGAAGGTACGAAGCACAAATTCAGGGATTCAGATGCAGCAGAACGTTTGTTCGAAAGAGGCAGGAGCTATCTCCAGCTAAACAACGTGGAAGGTCTTACCGATGTTGTGAGGAAGCTTTGGAATCTTCTTCCCAAAGATGAAGCCGAGAAAGCAAAAAGCGAAATTGGGTCAACCATTCTCTGATTTCGACCATGTCTAGTTTACCAGCCCAGTCCCAAACCGAGGTCAACCGCATCGTAGAGCGTTTTGAGGACCGTCTGCGACTCGCACGTGCTATGGAGATGGCTTCAAGCAATCGCCTGCTGGAAGCTGAGGCGCTGTTGTGTCCCGGAGGCAGGATGCCACAATCAGAGGACGGGCTGGACCTCCTGGCTCGGGTCCACGTTCAGCAGCATCGTTTTGATCTCGCGAGAAAGCTTTGGGTGGAAGCTTTGAAATTGGGTGGCCGCCAAGTTGAATTTGAGAATTGCATCAAAGTCCTCGATGACTACACCAAGCAGGTCTTTCGACGCCGTTTATTGACCTGGAAAATCACGTTGGTCTTATTGATCTCAACGTTGCTGCTCTGTGTCGGAATTCATCTGAATCTCCTGTCTGCTCAATCAAAGTGATCGATTGCCATGAGTTCCGCACCGCTACGCCATTCCGACGCCCTGTTGATTGCTTGGCGGCTGGCAGAGCTCGAAGCGGCTAACCTCCACTGTGCCGAGTTGGAACCCGAACATTATTTTTTGGCACTGCTCAAACTGGTGGAGTTGGATGTGGCTGCCATCTTGGCCGAGAACTCGACGCTCTCCGATGACCGTATCCAACAAGAAGTTAATTCAGTCTTAAAATTGGCTTCTTGTCTAGCAACGGCGGGTTTGGAAACGACTCTTATTAGGCGTCGGTTGCGAAGGGCTCTCCCTCGTGGTTCCAATTCAGAGAAGGTGGACACACATCTCAGGCGGAGTGGGCTTTCGCGGGAGGTCTTTGCCGAAGCCGATCACGTTGCGGCACAAACAACGTGCGGAATGATCGGGCCACTTCACCTGCTTGCTGGCATTGTGACGGTTTCGGGTCCCTGGCTGCTGAGCATTTTGGATCAAGCGGGTATTGCGGCAAGAGATTTCTCCGAAGCGGTGCGATCTGCGCTCCAAGGGTTTGCGGTGGAACAGGCAGGCCCCGTCGACGCAAAGCCTCCACAACCCCATCACCAGCCGGACAAACAGGCGAACAAGCGAAAGCCTGCGAATAGTCTGGTTGATAGACTGGGGCGCGACCTAACTGCGCTAGCCCGGCAGGGGCAACTGTCACCGGTAATCGGTAGAAAGGAGGAGATGCGCTCACTGATCCAGACTCTCCTGCGCAGTCGGAAAAACAACGCCATTCTCATCGGTGAAGCTGGAGTGGGAAAGACGGGGGTCGTCGAAGGTCTGGCCCAACGAATTGCCAAGGGGGAGGTTCCTTCCGAGTTTGCTGGCAAGCGCATCATCGAGATTTCGATGGGCAGCCTCGTTGCCGGAACCAATCTCAGAGGTGACATGGAGGCCCGGTTGCAAGTTTTGATTGCTGAGGCCAAGCGTGATCCAGAACTGATTCTTTTTATCGACGAAATCCACCTGATGGCTGGAGCTGGACAGGGATCTGGGGCCATGGACGCCGCCAATTTGCTGAAACCAGCCCTGGCCCGTGGCGAGGTGTGCGTCATCGGAGCGACAACAACACACGAATATCGCAAGCATATTGAAGTGGACCCAGCTCTAGCACGCCGGTTTGAAGTGATTGAAATCTTGGAACCAGATCGCACTGAAACCATCGCCATACTCCAAGGACTACGATCCAATATCGAAGCCCATCACGGGGTTAACATTGAAGATGGGGCAATGAATGCGGCAGTTGATTTGACCATCCGCTACCTCCCAGCCCATCGGCTGCCAGACAAAGCAATTGATGTCTTAGACCAGGCCTGCGCCCAAGCCAGGCTGCGGACGCTTTCGGGTGATTTTAGAGCACAGTTTAGGAACGGGCTGTCGATTACGCGAAAGGATGTGGCTGCGGCTGTGGCTCACCGCTGCAAGGTGCCGGTGGGTGAACTGACTCAAGATGACTCGGCACGACTGCTACGATTGGAATCAGATCTCGAAAAACGGGTGAAGGGGCAAAGTCGAGCTATTCAAGAAGTTAGTGAAGCAATTCGCCTGGCGCGGTCTGGCCTCAAGCAAGGTGGAAGACCCATCGGAGTGTTCTTGTTTGCTGGCCCTAGTGGCACGGGCAAGACCGAACTCGCCAAGGCACTTGCTGAGTGTTTGTTTGGAAATGAGAAACCGCTCATTCGGATCGACATGTCTGAGTTTATGGAAGCGCACAGCGTGTCCAAATTGATTGGAGCACCGCCGGGATTCATCGGCCATGACCAAGGCGGACAGCTCACGGAACAAGTTCGAAGCCAGCCCTACAGCGTGGTTTTGCTGGATGAAGTGGAGAAGGCGCACCCGAAGATTCTGGACATTTTCCTCCAGGTTTTTGACAATGGCTTCATTACTGATTCCCATGGCGTTCGCTGTGATTTTCGTGAGACGATAATCATTCTCACCTCGAACGTTGGAGCGGTGAGCAAAACGGCTGCAATCGGATTCCAAAAGGAGGGTAAAGAGGCAGTTCCATACAAGGAACTCAGCCAAACTATCCTTACCGAGGCCAGAAAACTTTTCCGTCCTGAATTCATCAACCGCTTAACCGCAATGGTGGTTTTTCAACGTCTTGGCTTTGATGAAGTGCGACAAATTCTCACCCTGAGCATTAGCCGTCTCAACCTACGTCTCCAGGAAAGGAGTCTCGTAATCGCGATTTCACCTGAAGTTGAATCTATGCTAATCGATCAAGGGTATAGTGAAGAATATGGCGCTCGGCATCTTGAACGCGCTGTCGAAGAAGTGATTTCTAGGCCGCTCTCACGAATGCTCTTAGCAGATGCAAAACCTGCTAGCGGGGAATTGATGTTCGCAGTCGTTGATGGTCGCATCCAAATCACACAAACATCAAAATAGGTCATGGTTGGTAAAAGCAAAATTGTTCTGCCTGAAGCACCGCCTGCAATGTTGGAGGCTAAACCTTTACTGAAAGAAAATAAGGAATTAGCTGCGGCCAATAATCGAGCGGTGCAACCGTGTACCAATACACCGCCGATCTTATCGCAGTGGGCTCCCGGAGCAAATAATCAAACCGATCGGCCTTGTTCCAATGGGGCAATTATGGAGGACAGGCATCAGTCTGAAGATGTAAAATCACACCCAACTAATGTTGTGGGCGCTGCCGCTGTAATTACGCCTACCACGCCAGTCAATGCTCCCTCCGACTCCGATAAGGGAATCGTGCTAATTTTAGCATGTCTTATCGTCTTTGGTTTTGTTTGCTTTTTGACTATCAATCTCAAATTGACAGATCCTGCGAATGTGACGGCTGCTTCTAATGTCAGTACCACTGACTCACCAGGTGATCATGGAATCGGAGGAGCATTAGGAAAAGCGTCGGTTGCCAGCACGACAGAAATCGCTAACCCAAGCACCGCCCCAGACTCAAGGAGTAATGCAACATTCTTGGCAGATATAAAATCTGATTTCACACCACATCTTCCTGCGAAATCCGCACCTCCAAAAAGTGCCACGCCAAAGTTTATAACTCCAAAGACTGAGCCTAAAAAGCCTGGATTTGAGGATTGGTTAAAGCTGGCAGAGGAAGGCGACTTACAAGCTCAAAGTCAAGTTGGTCATATGTATTCAACTGGCGAAGGCACAAAGAAAGATTATGCAGAAGCTTTTCGGTGGAACCTTATCGCAGCTAAAAGAGGAAGCAGCCGTGCGCAAAGTAACCTTGGTGTCAGTTATGGTATGGGCAATGGAGTTGAGAGAGACAATATTGAGGCATGTGCATGGTGGCATATAGCTGCGCGTTCAGGTAACACATCTGCGCGAAACAATCTTAAAAAATACGATAGTTTCTTCACGGATAGGCAGAAGAAGCAAGCGATAGAACGGGCAGCAGTTCTTTCCAGACAAATTGGTGACTAGAGGGTTTAACGAATTATGCCCGAGAAACGCAAAATACTAATGCCTGAAGCTCCTCCAGAGAGCGCGGCAACCCATGACAAAGCCAAAACAAAACAGAGTGTAAATGGCCCAATAAAATCATTACCGACAAATCCTGCCGCAAAGTCAACCCCACCTCCGCTGCCAAAAAAGCTCGTCTCACCAACACCGCCGTTACCCTCAGCAACTACAAGCAGAGAAACCAAAAGTCTTCCGCCGGAGTTGCTGGACGTTACGAACCACGAGTTCACCGTGAAGATGGGCGGTTTTTTCTTTGGTGATAAGTACCGGCTTACTGTGAAAGACTCCACACTCTCCTTTGTAAATCTCAAGAGTGGATTAGAAATCACTTTCGACCCTTCCATTGAGTTTCATGATTTTACGCTTAGGAATCCTTGGACCTCCGGCTCTGACGAGCATGTTATCTTTGAAACAAAAAAGCGCGAACGATTTGCGTTCACAATTCCTGTGAAAGCATGGCCAACTCTTCGGGATTGGTGGAAACGAATGAAGCCAAAAACTTGACCGAAGTCTATTTCTGCACCGATAAGTTATGACATCTGGACGATTCAATTTACGGTACGCAACGCACTCCACCACCTAACTGGCCAGGTTGACGATTTTTGGTGAACTCTGTAGATGCCGGTAAACCCTATTATACTCCCATGAATCCTGCCAAATATTCAGAACTTCTCGAACGTCTCAATCAGGTCAAACGTCCCCGTTCGCTTTTACCCCGTTTTTTTAAACTTAATACCGTGCGATCATGAGTTTATTCGATATTTTTAAATCAAAAATGGACAATGTTTTTGATGGCAAGAAATTTGCCAAAGAAATGCTACAAGGACTCCAAGCCGACACAGATGAGGTGAATAAGGTAATTGCGAATTTCAACGTTCTTAGATCTGCTGGCAGGGAACTAGATGCGGTGAATGATGGTAGGACCTATTTGTCAGACTTGGCAAAATGTTGTGTGGCTTGCGAAGAATCCGAACTTCCCCGCATTCTTAGCAAGTTTAAAAGGATAGCTTCAGGCATAAATGAGGAAAAATTTGCAAAAACATTGATCGACCTAACCATTGAATATCTCGATTTGGCGACCAAAAGTGAAATTGACTTCTTTTTGAAGGACTTAACTCAATTATATATGACCGCCGGAGACCTAGCTCTGAAGGTGCCTGAGTGGCAAGAAGAGGCATATCGTTGTTTTTGGATGGCTGCTGAAACACGCCCACCTAAAGGGTGTACAATGCCTGCGTCGGCTAGAGATAAAGCCAATGCTCATAATTGTGCATGGCACCGGTGCAATGAGCAGATCCGCTTGAACACCTCAAATCAAGCTGAATGGGCCAATCGAAAGGCATGGCATGAGGCTAAGCGGCGAGAATATGCGCCAGGACACAACTGGGAAGCGCCATCAGGAATTTAACCATTAAAAATTAGCCACCTCTCCGCGCCACATCCAGGGCCAACTCGACCCAGTCCCTCAAAAGTATCCGTCATGCCAGGCACCTTGTGAATGGAACAGAAAGTGAAACGAGGGAGGTGAAAAATCCACGTTTATGGAGAAGGCAGGACTCATATTGAAGAGGAGAGGCCTTACCGATTGAGGATCACCTTTTGGGTTTTGCCTTCTTGAGCGCTGGCGCATTCTCGGCAAGCGCGTCATCAAAAAGAACGCGGATGAATTCGGCCTTGTTGGCGTAGCCTTTCAGCGCCGCGAGTTCTGCGAGCGCCTTGTCTTTCTCGGCACTGATGTAGGCTCCGGCAAGCTTGGTTCCGGGTTGTCTTTGATTCGGCATGTCGGTAAAGGAGTTTGAGCGTCGGCGGTTCAAACATCATGCTGGAATTGCGGATGTCTTCAATCCAGCACAATCACGAAGCTTTTGAGCTTTGGCTGCATATTCCTTGACGTGCATAATGAGTCTGACATATCGTCTATTGTCATATGAAAATCCATTGCTATGTCCTGGTGCTCGTATCTTTGTTTCTAACGAGTTGTGCTGGTCCCGCTCCAGACTTTTCGCGTATAAACGTGGGGATGGCAAAGGCCGAAGTCATAACGAGGTTAGGACGACCCGATTCTATATCGGCAAACGGACAGTCAGAAAAGCTGGTTTATGGAAAATGGGATGACAGTCCTGTCGACGGACGGATTGGAGGGGGGAGGTACTACGTCAACCTCGATAAAGGTCATGTCAGTGGTTATGGTAAGGTCGGTGATTTTTTGACAAATTCCGTGAGCAAGTCTCATGGATCCTTGCCGAACCACTTGCCTCCAATGATCATGATGCCACCTAGCGCGCCCGTAACACCAATTAACTTTAATTTGCCTGCAGCGACACCCTATCCATTTCAGCAGACACGAATTTACGACGTGAAAAGACGGAACTCCGACACTATAGAAGTGCGCGAACGACCGAGACTATTTGGAAATTGACACTTCGCCGCATCATTACGCTTAACTCTTCGGAGAAATGATGCCAGGCATGAATGGAAAATGACGTCAGGCTGCACCTTCCACTCGATCCTGACAATGCGATGCACCAGTTTCAATGTACGCTTGGGGTTTTTCTCCGGGGTGACATGCCGATAGCTGCCAATGCGCGCTTTCAGGTCCAACGACTGGCCGATGTAAAGCAGCTCATCATCCTTGCCGTGAAAGAAATAGACCCCAGGCACAGACGGCAGTGCACGAAAGAAATCAGACCCCAACCGCATCGAAAGAGGATTCTCGATGTGGAACAGTTTGAGCTGGATAGGGATGCTCATGGACACCTCACATTCCATCCAGGTGCAGAGGTGCAACAAGTGCAATTGCAGCCTTTGCACTCATTTCCCCGGTGTGAGGTGCAAGGTGCAGCTGCAACGGTTATTCTTAACCGTTGCTGCACCTGCAGCACCTCCGTTAACACAATCAGATTCCTTTTTCTGGTCTTTCGTTTCAGGATCGACAAGGATGCGTGTGGTCTGCTACAATGATTACCAGAAATTGAGGATATGCTTCGCTCGTTTTCTCGCGTCAAAAGTTCACTGGTTTTCTGTGGCGCTGGGGTCCTTATGGCTCCGGCGTCTGAGCTGAATCCGGCGTACAGTCTTGATAATGAATGCGTTTTACAAAAAAACGGGACGGAATCATTTCCCTTTACTGATCGAATCGTCCCTCTAGCCTTTGAGCAGTTCGGGGAGACCTGAACCGGGGCTTGATAACCTCGCTATAGGCGGCCGACGTGTGCCGCAAACACGTCGCTTCACGACCATGACAATGGCCGGGAGGCGACGGCGTATGTCCAGAGCTTCGGCTTAAAGGCCGTCGCGGCTGTCCTATGGCTGCTTATCAACTCACCGGCCACCTCGGCGGATTCAATCGGATCCGCCTTCTTGGTGGCGAGTTTTGAATCTTGTCGCCATGAACTGCACAAATTGCAACGCCACCATTCCTGAGGGTTCTAGTCGCTGTCCAAATTGTGAGGCAAAGCAAAGTAGGCTAGAGACTCAGACGAAAGTCGTAACGTTACAAGTAGGCGACCAGATTCATGAACTGAACCGGAAATCCGTCTCCATTGGACGAAACGATGACAACCACATCGTGCTTGTTGATGAGTCCGTATCAGGTCATCACGCGGAGATTATTGCTGCCGAGGGCCAATATTTCATCCGAGACCTGGGTTCGACAAACGGAACCAGGTTAAACGGGCAGCCAATCACTAAGACCCAGCTTAACGCCGGCGATACAATCTGCTTTGGGGGCGTTGAGGCTTCATTCTCAATTGCGTCTCTGCCTACCCAGGAAACTGCAGCAGTGGACAAACCGGAAATGCAAACAGCGGAAAGCCCAACGCTTGAGGCGGAGAAGCCTGGCCCATCTATCGGTTCAAAGATGGCGGTTCTCGGCAATTCTGCATGGGAGGCGACAAAAAGAAAGGCACGCCTGATCTCGCTAAAGACTCAAATTGAAAAGCTGAGACGAATTGATCTGCGAAAGGCGCACCAGGCTCTCGGCCGTAAATGCTTTGAGTTAAAAACGTGCAAAGAAATATTTTCAGGCCGATTTCAGGAGATCTCGACACTTGAGTCTAGAGTCGAGGGATGCCGAAAGAGCGTGTATTCTGAGGATGGAGCAAAGGCTCTGGATAAAGTACGAGTCCTTGCGAAGAATCAGGCAGGAAAACTTACAGGTGAAGCTTTGTCGTTACAATTTAGCGGGCTCTTCGTTGAGCTTGGCAAGGCGGCAGCAGAGTTAAAAGAGGACTCTATAATGCCTGAACAAGAATTACGGGTTGTTCGGGCAGTTGAAAAGCGTATTAGTGAACTGGAGATCCTTTCTGCTGCCGTTAAAAGCTTTTCGACTGATTGCGTTAATAACTCAAATCCTAGACTATCAAAGTTGTTTGTAGTTGGAGCCGTATTGGTAGTGTTGATTTTATTTGTGCTACTGAAACAAAAGGAATCGAGCACATTAACTTATACGAAAGAAGAAGAGCTGGACAGAGGTAATGGAGTGCCTTCAGAAAGCAGTTTTATTGTTACATTTAACCGAGGAGTTCTTGGAACCCCCGCAAACTTAAGGGAAATGGAAGCAAGTAAGATTCTTAATGCGATAGTCCTAATCCTCAAGAATACTTACCCTGAGATACGAGTCTCTGTTCATCCAGATGGCACATGCTATTTTCATCTTGGTTCTGATGGAGAAAAGAAAAACCACCTGTTTCGATGCTACATGCCAAAAATGGACCCTTACAGAGTGTTTGAGACAACAGAAAAAAACGGCAACACAATCGATGTTGGAGTTCGTGTCATAGATGCATCTTATGAAAGATGGGTCATCGCCGGTAATAAATACGCTTCAAGAAATGCACCTTTGATTTTGCGAGTTTCTGCAAATACAAAATTGCGTGAACTACTTCGACAATTAGTTAGCATTTACTATGATCTAAATGAGGATGAACCAAAAGACTCCAACGTCAAGCATTCAGTAGTTGGCAACAAGATTAGTGCAGGTCTTGGATTAACTGCCTCAAACGTCTTGGAACAGCTATACACATCCAATACCTATTATTACTGGGTGCGACGTGCTCGCGACCAAGAAGAAAGACTTTTGAGTTTGCCATTTAACCCGACTGTGTATCTTTGTGGTCCACGAGATGATCTAATTGCAGTTGATTTGTTGTCTTTTATAAATCTCAAATCTCCAAAACAAAATATCGAGAGTCAAGTGAGGCGACACATTGAAATTACTAACGCGGTCGATTCAGGGTTGGCCCTCTGGAGTAAGATACAACTACAAGCTGCAATCTCGTCGGGTGAAAGTTTTTTTGGTAAACGATACCAAGCATCACCACAAACCTATTACGCGTTTAATTATGAAGATCATCAGGGGCGCGTTTTGATAAAGACGGCAATTTTTGGCGTGAAGGAAGTTGAAGCTCGCGATCTGTCCAAAGTGAAATTGCCAGGGGATTCGTCGGTCAATGATAAAAGTCCTTCTGCTTCGGCTGTCATTGACGACAAAGATGGAGCAAAAAGCCTCTTTGGTATCCATGTAGCGGATCTAAAGAGCCTGTTTCCTGGCCTCGAAGGACCAGTTTCTGACCCTGACGGTAAAGAGGTTTATCGGGTCACAGAAAATGATCATTTCCCAACTTCTGTTTTCCTAGAAAAAGGCGCAATCAGTCAAATCATGATTGATCGACCTCGACATCTAGATGAGTCTTTTCTGAAAAATATTCGTGACCTTCTGGGAAAAGGACATGCTTGGACCAAGCACCAATCTAAGCTGGAGGTTGTTTCACAAATGGGTGGCTGCACATGGATTCGGAATGATGGAATGCTTGAGATGCACATCCTTTCGAACAATAATCAAGAGGGGGCGGGCATCGTCGTTCGAAAATGCGATGATGTATCTCGTGACCAGTGACCCCTCCCCCTTAAGGCCAGAGCATTGCAGGTATAGAATGATAACAGGAAGCATCGCCTTCTTGGAAATCATCACACCATCAATGAAAACTGCCATCGTCATCCTCTACGTCATCGCCATCGTTCAAGCGTTTGGAACTCTTGTCGGCTTCGCCTTCGCATACGACGTTCTGCAAAGCGCGTTTTATGAAGCAGGCAAAAGCATCGGCGAGAACCTGATCAAGATCTGCGACCAGCGTTACGTCCAAAAGTAACGCCATGGCCAGACCCAGACACTACGTTCCGACAATCAGCAGGTTCATCGTCTCAGTCCTCTACCATGAAGCCAAACGCCGAGAGATTCCCATGACTCAGCTCACGGACGATCTTCTCAGGCAATCGCTTCAAGGCACAGAAGGCTGGATTACGGCGACGACCCTCAGAGAAGCGGACATCACACCACCACCACGTTCTGAGCTGTTAAACGCAGCCTAGAGCTCAAACAGCACCCCATCCAACACAGCAAGCCAGGCCATCAACGGTCTGGCTTTTTTCGTGTCTTCATCCCACCACCACACACAGCACCTCAAACACACCATGGCCATCAAACTCAGTGCAAATTATTCGAAAAAGCTCGGTCTGCCCCAATACAGCAGCCACAGCTTTTCTGCATCCGTCGAAGTCGAACTCACCGACATCACCCAGGTCGAAGCAGAAGTGCAGAAGCTTTACGCCCTTCTGCAACAAAGCGTCGATCAAGAGATCCAACACCCTGGTTTCATTCCTGAAGCCAATAATGGGAACGGTCACCAACAGCAGCAAAATGGACGCACCTACCAGATCA
>TBL_comb48_EPIDRAFT_1001817_pt1 | contig 15268 bp, 14 predicted proteins | sample TroBogEpilimnion_37_FD_10681 | JGI IMG/M metagenome (IMG submission 10681)
GTTAGCCTCATACAGCTTGACGAATTGAGAGTGACCCTCCCCCTTGCATACGCAGGTATGCCTCCTCCTGTACCCTGCACCCGGACTCCGCCACCTGCGCCATCACCCAGTACATGCCCGCGCCTCCCGCCTGCGCCGTCAGTCTTCAGAGCTGTACCGCGTGCCCTCCTCCTCCCACCACAGCCCTGGATTTCATAGCTGCAGCTGGGCATGCAGGGTTTGGTTCGCAAGCTTGTGTTTGGGCCTGTGCGGCAGGCTACTTTTATCTCAATGCCGGCTGTGTGATATGCCCTGCAGGCACCTACAAAGGCTGGGCTGGCAATGATACCCAGTGCACAAGTTGCAGCGAAGGAACGTTTAGCCCTAACGCAGGGGCCACACAGTGCACGTCCTGCCCCCCTTTTTCAATAGCTGTGGGAGGGGGCGCAACAAGCTGTCAATGCCTGTCTGGCTACTACCTCCTTCTGCAGGCCTGCACAGTCTGTTCGCCTGGCTATGTCTCGTCTCTGGGAGCCACCCTCTGCACACAGTGCACCCCAGGCACTGTTTGGGTTGGGGTATGAATCCCCCTCTTTTCTTCATTATCACTCAACATTTGGAATGGTTCTTATTCAGAGAGAGCAGCATGCTCATCATGGACTGAAAGGACCAATACCACCAAATTACTATAATAAATAGGACCACTTTGGGTGGCTCAGCCTTTGCCGCACGATGTCTTGCTGCAATCCTGTGGGTCATCATCGTATTCTGTGGTGTTACCATGCAGTAACAATCTTTTATAACTGAAATAAAGAGAAAGGGTCTTTTTGTAATCCGCTCACAAACTGCTGTGCAAAAGGCGCAGGGCCATCTTTGCTTGATCAAGGGTAGAATCATGCAGCATTTTAAGCAGCTCAGGCTGGAAAGGGGGCGTATTAAAAACATAATGCCCAGGATAGGCATACGTGCCAAACCATCTGTCCCATTGGCAAGCCCTCAAAATCTGCTGTGAAGTGGAACGATTAACAAAGGAAGATGTGACTTGCATAAGATCCATAGCAACAGCATGGTTGACCCTACCCAGCTTTTTTGATGGAGCCTCCTGCATGATACGCAGCAACTCAACATTATTATCACGAATGGGCCTCACCCAAATGGGGCCAAATTCATCATAAAAGGGAAGCCCGTCGTTTTCTCGCTTGAAAGAATCCAAAGGCCCCAAATCCTCCTGCAGAGGTTCCACCTTGCACGCCCAAATAACATCATCCTTTGATACTTCTGTTGTGAGGGCGAATTTATGAACAAGGCAAAACAAGAATGCCACTTCTGTGTTGTGAGCCAGAATACTTCTCCTTGCAAAGTATACAGCATCTTCAGCAAGGGCATCCCAAGTTTTACCTATAAGAGGGTACAACGCATTCCGGCCCACTGCCATCTTTGCAATCCTTTGATTACATGATGCCAGATGAGGCAAGAGCAATCTGTTTGCTGCCAGGTATTTCTGTGCAAAGTTTACCTTTACATCAAACTGATTCCGCACAGGGCCAACAAAACCTGACTGGTACCCCCCTTCACTCATAACAATATCCCATACCTGAGCCTTCAGACCAGGGTCATTTTTGGGAAGTGTCTTAGACAATGCCCCAATGCTTTGGATACGGCCTACAATATCACTGTTTCGACTTACAATCTCCTGAGCTACCTTTACTATATCCTCTTCCCAAACCCTCGGATCCTTTTTACCAATTTTTCCAGCCCAGAAAATGACTTCAGTATGCATCTTGAAATAATTTTTACCCATGGCCTCGATCAAATCATCAAAGTCCTTATCAGGATATGCTGGGTCTACACGCTGAAGGACCTGATTCCAACAGTATTCCTCAAGAAGCAGCTTGCATGCTCCAAAAGTACAATTTTCCACAGGAACTTGCCCAGGAAGTTTATCAAAATTATCGTTCAACATAAAATCCCCAGTGGAAAATGCATTGAAGAGTGAGTCTGGACGAAATACAATTGCATTGGTCACCTTATTTGTCCTACTGTCTACAAAAAGCAAAGTGTCGCTCCTGAACGAAGGCCAAGCGATGATCCCAGTTTGTTTCAAACGTGCAATTGTGCCCCTAAGGCATTCCTTCATTTCATAGTCGTTCATGATTGCTGTTCTGCTCTTGGCACAATTCCCAGGCACAATTTATATAGTGGTAGGACATGGAAGGAGCAGGTTTTGGAGCCTTTTTTTGGAACTTTCTTCTGCGATACTCACCTCACACTACCAGTGTTTTCAGGAAGCATTCAAATTGACAAGAGTGAGGATGGTGAAGGCATTCGTCCAACACACCACAATCCAAGTTTCATGGTTCGAAATATCGGAGAGCTGAAAGTAACAAAACTCTGCTCTGCTCTCCTTTTTGGCCAAGGAGGTTTCAGGCGGATCGTCCATGTGCTTATACCCATGATGCAAAAGGAGTATGAACCCCACAGCCCATAGCAAGAAAGCAAAGACACAAGCCCCCTCAAGAATCATCACAGGCAGGAGGAGCATATGTCACATATATGTATGGACCACCCTCTACCCAACATGAAACTCTACCCTCTATTTTTTTCACTCTGTCCTAAAAAAAATCTATTTCTGCGCTTGGAAAAAAATCTATTTTGGTGCTTGGAAAAAAATCTATTTTGGAAGCTATGCCTTCAATAAAAGTAAAGCATTTCATTGCTGGCCCACAAACGTCCACCAATGGCTTCCCCAGTGTGGTGCACTCCGGAAAACGTCAGCGACTACCTGCAGTATGAGATCAAGAATGCTCCACCCCAGGGAGGCTATGCAGCCTTTAGGGTCAAGATTGATTACAAGGACAACCTCAGGCTCCATTTCCCAAACAAGACGCCCCTGATCATCCCGATCCTCGATATCAGCGGAAGCATGAATGAGAGGAATAAGCTGCAGGATGCCAAGAAGGCGTTGAAGGACTTTTACGGCATCTGCATGGCAAATCAGTCTGTGTACCCGGTGGAGCTTGCCATCGTGGGCTTTAACCATGAGGCTCATGTCTTTTTGAACAAAACCCAGAGCTTTGCTGAGGTGGAGATTGACAAGATTCTCGAGGAGCTTTATGCTGAGGGGAGCACTGACTTCAAGGTGGCCCTCGCAAAGGCGGCCGAGCTCTCGAAGGAGGCGCTGGACGAGGGCAGGCCCTGCGTCTTTGCCGTCTTTACGGATGGCCACGATCAGAGCAGCCTGAAGCATGAGATGGAGTCATTCCATTTTAAGGGGGTTCAGACGGAGCTCTTGCACACCCTCAAGAACAGTGCCACCCTTTCCATCCACACCATTGGCATTGGCTCGCGCCAAGCGCTTCCGGAGGCTTTCTTGAAGGAACTGGCTACGTTTCCTGAATTGAGCGGGGAGACGGCCGTCATTGACGGCTCTGAGTTTTCAACTGTGATGGCTTGCCTCTATGCTGCCATGGTGGAAAGTGTGCCCCTCCCCTGCTCTCTGGTGCTGGAGCCTATGGAGGATGACAAGCAGAGGCCTGCAGTGAAGAAGGTGGTGATTCCTATTTCCTTGCGTGTGGGGGCTGGCCTGAGCGGTGCGTGCGCTGCTTTCTTTGCCGACAAGTCGTTCAAGGTTTCATTTTGGATGGGGGGAAAGCAAGTGTGGGAGGAGGCTGTGGACTATTCCTCCATCAACAAGGTGGATGAGGAGACGGATGTGCAGCTGGCAGCGGTCGAGGCCATGCTTCCTACCCTTCAGCTCTCTGCCTTCAAGAGTGTTCAAAACTTGGACTTTACTGAGGCCTTGGAGGAAATCACCAAGAGCCTGGCATGCCTCCGCGCAGTATCCTGCGACGTGAGTCTCCTGCAAAAGGCTGAGGCCAGGATTGGAGTCTTGAGGGGCCACATTGAGGAAATGCAGGAGCATGTCAGGTGCACCTCGGAGGCCGGGACGGTGGTTTCGGAGAGGGCCATCCAGTGGCTTCCAGCTGCTACGCAGGACCTTCGCTCTTTGTCTGGAGGGGCTTCCCTTTTGCCGGATCGTCGCTCCTCGGCCTTGGCTCGTGCCTTGAGCGAGCCCTTCAACAGCCAGGAGTCCTTCTGATGGGAGTGGAAACTGAGCTTCTGATGGAAGTAGAAACTGAGCTTCTGATGGAAGTAGAAACTGAGCAATAAATGTTTTATTGCAGTGTGTTGAAGAATTAAGGCTTGGTATGATTAAGGGTGGCTAGCTTGTAGAAAGGCATTGTATTTGATCGTTAGATCATCGAAGGAATGGCAAAGTTTATCAAAGTCTGAGCTTGAATAAAAGAATGGTGGTGGTTTCTGAATAAAAAAATGGACGTAGGCACCATGCAAGTGACTGCCTATTGTATCGTAAAATGCATTTTTATCTTGTGGAACTCCGTTTTGATCTATACTGATCTTGGGAGCCCTGATGCTAAGGCAGAATAGGAACAATACAAGACATTTACTAGGAAGTTTAAATGGAAAAATAGAGATATAATCGGTTAAAAAGTATTCCCAAAGCTTTGGTGTTGAAAGCTTGGCAAGGTATGTTGACAGGCATTGCTTGTGTTGAATATTTGAAGCAGATGAGGCGAACTCACCTTTTCTCAGCGAATCTATGGCTGATATATAATCCAGTTCAGCAGTAGCATTCCAATTCCTGTCCATATCCTGGTTTGGCTCGAAATAAATGGGACATTCTAGGTGCAGATCCATATTTTTTACGTCCAGTGGCTTTATCATAATTTTGAATTGCTGTGTTGCCCTCTGGTTCTTGGGATACAGTGAATCTATTATCCTTGTGATGCTTACCTCTGGACCTGTCAGATCTGGTGAGAGGTTAAAGTGTGGTATAATTTGTTCTAATTTCTGAGCTTCGAGGGGCAACTTTAGATAGTCACTCAGCACTGTTTGAACCCCTTCGACTGGCGGAAGAGAGGACATTCTATGGATGAATGGGGTCAAGAGCAGTGGAAGCCAATCCTTATCCTCATACAGGTTTAGGTACAATGAGTCTAGCCTGCTTTTCTTGGGATTATGGATAAAGGTCCAATGCGAACAATAGAGGCGCTTAAGCAAATCAATCTGCTCCTTTTTCGGCTTGGCCTTTGGGGGCTGGCCTCCATTGCTCTGGCGAAGGAGGAAGGGTATGAATCTGGCCTCGAATCTCTGAAGGTCCTCCTCAATATCCTTCATCTTTGCCTGGGTCCAATTGCTCTGATTCCGCAGATGCATTCTGCTCATGTCAAGGACCCCTGCCAGGTGTCGGATAGGAAAGTCCTTGCTGTCTACCGCAATCTGCAAGTACACCCTCATGGTTATCTCGTCCTTAATATTGAGATCCTGCAACAGTTTTTTGGTTTCAGGCATAAACATCTGGGGTGCATAATCGTGCCGGACATAGTCCAACAAGTATTTTGAGAGGGGCCTGCCTTTTGCGTTCCTGAAAAAGGCTTTCTGCCTCTGAACATACTTTTCAAAGAATGACCCCCCATCCTCATCATGCCTGCTGGCCTCCTTGGGACGTTTGCTCCCTTGCTCCGCTTCTCCTGCAGGTTGATTTTTTCGTTTACTAGATGCCACTTGCATGAGAAAGCCGCTAGGAACAACTACTTTCTTGGGAATCGAATTGTACAAAACAATCTTTTCCTGCAAAAGCTTGGAAATGCTTTCCTGAGTTTCGTCCTTGAGCTTCTCTAGTGGGTATTCCTGGCGAAGAGTTTCCATCCTCGCCTTCTCCTCCTCTTCCAAGTAAATGGCAAGTTCCTTCTCCCCACCCTGCTTGATCCACACTATCCCGCTGCATTTGGGGTATGCCTTACTGGCATCAGGATCAGCCTCTGTATCAATGGGTACCCATCCATCCTCACACATCCATGTAATTATATTCAAGCCACTCACCCTTTCCCCCTTGAGGATATTCTCTTTGTAAATCTTTTCCCATACCTTGGAAGAGACCCCCTTCATCCCCCTGCATGCATAAAGGTGCCTGAGCATTAGAAGGTACTCTGAAAATAGCAGAACAGCTGTGTTGTCCGACATGTTTTTGCCCCCCTTTTGCATCTCTTTCCCCTCGCCCTTCAATTCCGTTATCCTTTCACTTTGATCCTCCAGCATGAGTATTTCCTGGGGGGAGGCTTGAGTCTTTTTAAAATAAAGTTTCTCGTCCTCAAGAGCCACAGAAAACTTGCCACCGCTTATGGAGAGGATCTGAGCCACCTCGTAAAACACATCCCAGCAGTTTTCCGGTTTAAAGTATTTCCGCTTCATGATGTTTTTGAAATCCCAAACGCATACCGAGTTGGCTGATGTGAACTCGGGCCTTCGCTCCAAATCATTAAAAAGATACGATCTCCAATGAAACCAGATTTTACTTTCCTTTGCTGCATCGGCTATCTTGGGGTATACTCCGTTTCTTAACTTTTGTAGAAACAGAGCTTTTGTCATGTGCAGAAAGAACAGCCTTTCCTTTTTTTCTTCAGAGCTGGGAGTATTTTTCTTTTCTTGTAGTGTTACTAGCCTTACACACTTTAGTTCGCATTCATAGCCCCCACTATCATCAAACTCAACCTTAATCATGTGGGTGGTAAGCCCAAGCAGCCTTCGTTCCTCAGACAACTTGTCACTCAATCGTTTGCGTTTCTCCTCGGAGAACCGACCATCAAAACCATCATCCTGACCCATGGATGCAAGCGCTTTCTCTAGAGCAATAGCTGGAAAATTGGTATAGCTATTTGCCACCATATACTCCAGGAAGTAGCAAAAAAGGTCTTCATGTATGACAAGCCTCCTCTCTCCTTCTTTAGTCGAGCCATTTTTGGGGAAGTTTTTTCTCTGCACCTTTTCCTCTTTGTACAGCTTTTCTACAGTGAATCTGTTGATATCATAGCTTTTTCCGCTATCCACTGCGTAATAGGAAGGTGGTTGGGTTTGGATGTAAAAATATGTATTTTTAGACATTCCCTCACTTTACCCCACAGTGGAAGGATGCCTTATATAGGTGATCATATATGTAGGAAGAGCAAGATATGCAGAGCACATTGATAGCTGATTTATTGATTCCTTTCTGCGAAGCTGGCTCGCTCAACATCAGGGATGTTTCAAGGACTGTGAGGAAGAGGCTGATCGTCTCCATGTCATTTGTGGACCACGTGTCATTGCACGATCAGCTCTTCAAGGACCACCATATGGATTGGAACGGAATCAACGATTATTTGCAGGTGAGGTGTGGGGAAGGGGCTCTTTTTTTTTTTTTTGCTCTTAAGTGATCTTCCTGCCCTCAGGAAATCTCGTACACTGCACAAGATTGGATACATATTCTGGGCTTGCTTGACTTTGTCCAGGTTTTTCTCCTCAACTTTTTGGCCTATCCAGCATGGTAACAGCACATATATCCTTCGCTGCAGGAGGCTCAGCAGTCGGCAGAGCTTGTGGAATTGCTCCAGAGTGCCTTTGCAGGCCTGCGTCTGTCGTCCGCACAGACCAAAGGCCTGTCCGCCATCGATTCCTTGAGGCTCTGTTTTGCTAGGGTCAAGCTGAGCCCCACATGGGACATCCTCTGCAAGGCCTTCATCCTTTGCAACCTAGCCGACATTGACAGCCTCGGTGCGCTCACTTTGCTGTATTCTGAAGTGGATCCAGGCTCCGTGGAGGGCATGAAGGACTTGGTGCGGTACATGGCCTCCTACAAGCACACCAAAACAGAATACACGGAATGCTTTGCTCAGATCTTGCATGAAACCCACTGTCAGGTGAGGTCCCACCTGGTCATGAACTCTCTCAAACAGAGAGAAAGCCTTCGAGAGGCCAGGCGCCATCAGGCCGTGCTGTCGGGGGCGGCCTTCAGGAAACCATCCTTGACTCAGCTGCTGGAGGCCAAGCTTTTAACGGACGGATCGAAACACCCGCAAGACAGCTTCGGATCCTTTTGCAAAGCCTCCAAATTCGCCTCCAACGTCAACATGCGCATCAAGCATGTGGCTTACTTTTTGGTAACCATCCTCTTCTTCAGGAGCGAATTCATGCTTGTAATCATATGATGGTGGGCTGCAGGTATGCCTTCCAGAGCATCCGGACAAGGCCTCCTGCTTGTGCAAAGTGGTGGGGGGGGATCAGATTATCTTCACGTGCATCCAGGGCGTCTCTATCATGTCCCCTGATGTGCTGGAGCTGAGGCGCATCATCACAGACACCCATTACACTCTCAGCGCATCCGAGAGCATGCGCCGTTTCAAGGAAAAATGCATCTCGAGCTGCCTGATAACCGTGGGCAAACGAAACGTAAACTGGACCACCGTGATGCGGCTCTACCTGGCCGCATATTCCAGGCCCGAAATAAGGAAGGATCTGTGGACCTATGTGCTGCAGAACGAGTCCCATCACGGCTACATCCGGGCTTCGCCCGAAACAGACAATATGGTCCAGAGCTTTGTCAAGGCAAATGCGATGGCCTTGAAGGAGGTGGTCGATGTGATGCTTGACTCTGCGTAGGCCATCCACGAACTGGGCTGGCTATATATTTAAACAGAGGGCAGCGCCAAGGAGCCAGCCATATATGTCGCTGGGCGACTGGATTCAATTTAGAGACGCTTTTCTGAAGTGCAGGGGGGATTCTGCTGCTGCCGAGGGGCTGCTCTCAGCATGGTTTCCTGGAAAGATGGAGCCATCAGTGGACGATCGAGGCAGATGGGTTTCACTGCAAAAGCCTGTGGACATAAACTACTTGATCCCTGATCCAGCGATTAATGAGGTTATCGAGTCACTCAATCAATTTTTGCAATACAGACCTATATGGATCGTTCGATACGTTTCAGATCAGGGCCAAGCGTTTTGCCAGCAATGCATCATCATGCGCTTACTCTCCCATGAAAGAGATGGAATTTATCTTGAGATGCTTCCCCTGCACAGCAAGAGTGGAGAGGAGGATGAGCGCTTAAAACTGATTCTATGGTGCTTCGATACTAATTTGGATCTTGTCTCGTTTGGTTGGATGGATCTCTCTTCTCAAAAGCAGCATTTATATCTTTTGGAAAAGTTTGAGAGTGCAGAGGATGAACTTGAAATAAATCTCAAGTTTATACCTCGCATGGGACTATGGTCATTGAGTAAGGCGAAAGGGGGAGAGGAAAAAAGAGTGCAAGCGGTTCCTCATCATGACGGAGGCTCGTCGCATGCTGAGCTCCTCGTTGTCAACCCACAGAGCATCGTGGAAGGGGTGCTTCGTTTTATCGATGTCCTGAATGAGGAAAGGGCTGACGACCCGCCTCGGCAGCCGCAGGAGGAGCACACGGTTTTATGGCTGACGGACCCTCCGCCCCAAGCAGAGCCTGGAGACAAAAGGCTGCCTCCGGGTGATGTCGCTCTACTCCTCCAGCTATACCAATATGTGGTTCATAAGCAGAAATCAAAGAAGGATGTGCCACCGAGGACAGATGGCCTGGATGATGAGAAATTGAAAGGCCTCTGGGATCGTATCACCAACGGCTATGTGGGGGAGTGCTTGGACAAGGGGGGCAACGCGTACAAGGAGATCGATATGTTTTGCGAAGAGCTGAAGAGGGAGACAGGCAAGAGCGAGAATGCTTTGCGGGGCGAATGCGCTCGCGTTCTCATGAGGCTGTATCATGACGAAGTTCATGACCTCAACCGAGCCTATCAATGCAGGGGAGGGGCTCAGGTCACCCAGGTCAACCATGAGGTGCTGCTTGCCAATGGCATCTTATCCAGAGAGGACTTTACGCAGATCATGATGCCGGACAGCAGGCTTGCTTTGGCAGACGAGGTGATTGATTTGTCCCAGTTCGGTCAGATCGTGGATGGGGGCGACGGCAAAGGCAAAGAGCAGATGAAAAAGAGGAGGGCGAGACGGATCAAACTCATTGACGTCTTGGAAGCTATTTGGAAAAAAATGTACACTCTGTCGAGGAGCGCCATAATGGTGGAGGAAGGAGACATAAGTCAAGACGAGTCTGGGGACGGTTGGGTGGATCCCTTGTCGATGAGTGCCATAGTGACACGAATGCTTACGCTTCACAGAAAGTACAAGCTGTTTGGGGATTGGACCGTGAGGCGGATTCAGCTCACCGTGCAGTGCATTTACGACAAATGGAAATCCTTCATCACAGAAAAAAACGGAGGGGTCTATTTAGACACGGAGGATCAGAATTTTATTTATTTGCTGGGACAACAGCAGAACAAGCTGATATGGGATAAGTCAGGCAACAAGTCCCTGCAGGCTTGGGACAAGTATCTATGCATGTATGCTGGGACATGGGGCAAAAAGTGGAGGTGCGACTACACTTTCATCAGCATACGTGTCTTTCTTGCCTTGGATGAGGCTGCTGGGGACTTGAGCACCAAGATTCAGTGGTTAGATGATGGTTATGCTAGGGTGGAGGAAAACGAGCGAAGGAGGCTTGCAAGGCCGCCTCAGAGTAAAAACGTGGCCCGCGATGAGAGGATCAAGGAGCTGTTCCAGGCGTTGGATGGTGAACTGCAGGAATTGATTCCCAAGAAGGCGGAACAAGAAGCAGGCACAGCTGCGGCTGCTGTCACTTGGAAACCTTACAGGCGTCTGCTGTTGGAACTGCCCCTTGGGACTCCCCTTTATCAAGTGATACTTGCCACATGCGTGCCCAGGTCCAGGAGTGGCGAGGCGGAAGACTCATTGCAAAACGGAGCGAAACAATCGGACCTGGTATTCAAGTCTGATTTCGACAAAACAACGAGTATCCTTCAGAACCTTTTTCTCACCATGAAGGAGAGGCAGCTGACCAGCATGGCGGTCGATGAATGATGGGCTAATAAGAATGAGCAGCACCACATCATCCCTTCCCATTTTCATTCCCTTTTTTTATTTTGCTGAGCTCCGCCAAATACTTCATGCCGTGACCCAGATGCTGGTAGACCAAGCCGTTGAGGGATGGAGGGCTTTCAAAGTCATCGTTCTCAATGATTTTGGAGTGATAGTTCGTTTGAACCTGGAGAAGGATCTCCTCCAGGAACTTGACATCTTCTTCCTTTGCCTTTCCATGAAGCAGGTAGCGCAAAGCCTCGCTCAACGTCAGGAGGGCCAGCGCGTTGCATTGAAAGCGGGTCAGCAGTTTTTCGTGATCCACGAGAGCCAAAATCTCCTCCTTGATCCTTTCGTTTTGATGCATGGTGTTTTTCTTCTTGTCCATCAGGGAAACGATGTCCCTAGCCCTTCGGGCACATATAGACTGAGAATCGCAGGAGGGGCCTAGGAAATAGACAGAGATTCTCGGCTGGATGAGACTCTGAATTTTTTTCACCGCCCTCTCGCACTGGGACCTCACTGCGTCCATCTCTCCCTTTCCATCGGACAAAGGCACGTAAATAGCAGACTGACACAGAGCGTCTATCATATCACAGCGAGTCAGGCGCCGCAGCATAGGCTGCAGGCTGATTCTCGTAGCCACTCATGCAGTGGAGGTACATCAGCAAAAGGGTCCCAATGGTGTAGAGCCCGTCACATACCACATAAACCCATCCCAGATCGCCCAGCAGAGGTGCCTGGAAGGTGCTGTCGTAAATGATGTCAGTGCACGCGCTGTTGGAAATCATGCTCCTCGAAACCACAACCCCCCCATACACTGTCAAGACCAGAAAGTAGAGCAGGAAGAGGATCAAAAGAATCAGCTTGGTCCCATGCGTAATAAGGTCTTGGGAGCAGAAGAGGTTGTACGTGAATATTCCCACAAACACACAGCCGGCCAGGACCGTCCTCGAAAGCATAAACCCAAATAATTCAGGGCATAGGCTCTTTACGGCATCCGTGTTGTAGGCAATCAATGCGTAGATGACAAGGGCGGAGAAAAACACGACAATCAGAAAAACTACAAAGAAAACCAGGGTTTTCCACGTGGGCACACAGCGATAGGCCGCCTCGCCGTCCTCATCATGCTCCATGTTGGGCTGTGGCGAAGCGCCAGAAAATAGGTTCATGCGCGTCAGTGGAGGGCGTGGCATGGTGTCCCCATAAAAGCTGTCGCGATAGTATGAGTGGGCAGGGGCTTGTTCTACTAGCTGTCTTGCAGCATAAGGATAAAACGGGTCGCGGTCCACTTCTCTGTAGGAGGGCAGCATATAGCTGTTGCGTGGGAGAAGGAATAAGGAGCATATATACTTTTTCACAACGCACGAGGTGCTATTTTTTTTCAGGGCTGGTTGCTAAGAGTTTCTCCAACCGCAAGACATGCGCCTCCAGGGCCGCCAGGTTGTCTTCGAACCTCTGCTTGGCCACCTTGCTGTTGTGGAACGAGGTGTAAAGGTAGGCGGAGAACAGAAGGGCGCCCATCAACTTTGATATGTTTCGCCTGTCTGCGTCCAAGAGACGCTCTAGGCGACTGAGCTTGGTCAGGCTGGCCAGTACCGAGACGAGGCTGTTGAAGAGGCTTTCATGCATATTCTGAAAGGCCATCACTGAGGCGACGTAAAATCCCATGGCACTGGCCCCATTCAAGCTGATGGACATGTATCTTCCTTTTTGTGTTGCAGTGATGCAAATATATAGTGTTATGGCCAATCCTGCGAGGAGGAAGAGCAGAGTAACTGTTGGAAGCGAAGATGGTCCTGCATGGCGCCTATGGGTTTGGTGTATTCCTCCACCATGTCCTTGTAGAGAGAGATCCAGAAATACTCCCGCGGATCACCCTTCAAGTATTCCATGTTGAGCGCGATGTTTCGGAGCAGCCTTGACCTCCACATGTCCTTGAAATAGCCTGCAGTGTAGGGAAACCGATGATGTCGGGAACGCTCTTGGTGCAATTTGTCCCAGCTGTGGATGCAGTCGCGATTGGAAAGCAGAGGAAAGCCGCAGCGAAAGTACAGCCTGGCAGCTGTGAACGCAACGCCGCACAAGAGTTCACGTTTCTCCGAAAAGGACAGGCTCTGTAAAAGAGTCACGTTGGAATGAAGGATGGGAGGGATGATCAGGATAAACTCCTTTAGCTGCCTGCAGAAAACCTGCTCTATCCATTCCCTTTTGCACTGATCCCCGAGGTCCATCCCAGCCACGAGCATCACGATCTCCTCAACCCACGCCGTATTGGCAGGAGGGGGGGTCTCGGGCATGATTTCCTTTCGTAGCTGGAATAGGAGATGCATCAGGGTGCTCAGTATGAAACGAACCCATTCCTGTAGCAGTTTATGGAACGAGTGCAGCATGGAGGAATCTGCCTGAAAGATACTCAAGGGCTCTGCAAAATCCAAGAGGCAGACAGCCGAACCGTTTCGTTTTTTTACGGTAAGCGCTCGATGGAATTCCTGCCTCAGCTCATGGTGGATTCGGGCGCTGTACTGCTCAAAGTTTTGCCTCTTCTCACGTAGGCTGCCTCTGTGCGAATGAAATGGAGTGGGGATGCAGCAGGGGCCATAACGATGATCCGCCTCCATATCTATCCCAGGGCTAGCCCCTGGATATATAGAAACCGTCCATTTCAAGGGCGATTGCCTTGCTTGGGGATGGGCATGCTTCCCCCCCATTCAGCTCCGCTGGACAAAACGGAGGGGCGCAGGGGCTTTGTTCGTTCATTAGGAACCATATGCCCTTGGGCAAAAACCTGTCCTTCTCCGCTTGATCGAGTTGGGCGCCCCATGCCCTCGGCCCCCCGCACTCTTTGTTGGCCGTCCTATTACAGCATACAAACGTATGCGCCCTGGGCCCGCACCACCCTCTGGGCATCCTCTTGTGTCTGAGGCAAAAGTTTTCCCCAGGGCAATACAGTTCCTCATCGAAGCCGGGGGGCAAGGCCGTTTCTAGAATCTCAAGGATGGGTTGGAGAAACAGAAACAGGAGGATGGGCCATGAGGGACGCATCGCCCTCGCTGCAAGCTCGGAGCTTATATACCATCATATGCATTCAAGACAAGGATGGAGGAGGGCGCCACGCCATAGAAGCTGGCCATCCATCGAATCATCTCGGCCAAAGAGGAGTCCGGGACCTCCCCTGGTGGCACCATCAAAGGCGTCCCCCAATCGAAATCTGGAAGGGCGCACGCCTCCTCGAAGCTGCTTGCCCCTTCTTGAGCATGGCTGAGGGCAGGGCACGCCAGGCAGGCAGAAAGACCTTGAATGGGTGCATAGGTCCCGGCCGGGCAAGCCTCCGGGGGATGGTTTTGGCCCTGGCAGCTGTAGCCCAAGGCGCACACGACGCAGGCAGAGCCTGAGCTCCATGTTCCCGGCTCACAGAGACTGTCTCTGCAGTTGTCCACGACCCACAGGATCACATCATGATTGTCCGCCAGCTGGGTGTTTGAGGATGAATTGCATCCGGGCGGGGCATCCGTCACGTCGAGCGCCAGGTACTCCTGGAAAGAGATGTCCAGTGTCTCCCACCCGTCCGTCTGGATGTGCAGGGCGTAGAGAAAATTAGGGTCTTCTGTGGGCGAAACGCCTTCAAGCAAGGGCAGGTGCACTTGGAAGCTGAGGTCCAACCCAAGAGAAGCATCCAGGCCGTCTGCTGAGGAACGCGGGAAGGAGGTGGAACAAACCGCAAACTGCTCGGACCCATCTGCATTCTCGAATACCACATGCTGCGAGCCTTCCACGCATGGCTCTGGGGCGGAGGATGGATCACAATAAAATCCAGGCGCACAGGGCGACACCTCCAGGCTAAGATCCTCTTTGGTGGAAAGGGACACTAGGGGGTTCTGCCCCGCGGCGTGCAGAGGCTTCCACGAAAATAAAACCAAAAACCAAAACACTGCTCTTTGGCCTGCCATCCTCCCATGCAGCCTATGAGGCAGGGGGGGATATACTCATGTTGAAGGCTGTGGCCCGTTTTACATCATAATACTAATAATTTATTTCAACGCTAGCTAGCGCTCAGCAGAAAGAGCGAAACTGCCAAAACCAGGAGCGTGTTCGTGGTGAACACCGCAATGGCGGTGGAAGAGGCGGCGCTGCTGCTTCCAGACCCTTGCGTCGAGGGAATGTTGAACATGATATCCCCAGCGGATATCTGTGTATAGCCTTGCTTATTCAGGCTATTGATCAGGGCGTTTTGAATCTGAGTCGTGGAGTTGCCCTGCTGATTGTGGATCGTGATGTTGAAATTGATCAAGTGCCCGTCGGGGCTCTCGGAAAAGGTCACCATGTACACAAAACCGCCTCCCCCAAGGATGGAAGTCCATGTATTGTTCGAGTTCAGAAAGTTGGTGAGGGCTGTAAGCCGGGCCTGGTTGATCAGCACGGTGCCGTTGCTGCTGCTCAGCAGGACCTTGTTCAGCAGGACCACAATATCCGAGTTGGGAGAGGTCGAGGCGA
>TBL_comb48_EPIDRAFT_1001819_pt1 | contig 15266 bp, 14 predicted proteins | sample TroBogEpilimnion_37_FD_10681 | JGI IMG/M metagenome (IMG submission 10681)
CTACCTCCACCCCCTCCTCGAGCCCATCCTCGAGCGCACCCTCGGCGTTCCGCTCTTCCAAGAACAGCTCATGGAGATGGCTGTTGCCATTGCCGGCTTCAGCGCTGCTGAGGCCGATGAACTCCGCCAAGCGATGGCGTCGAAGCGATCGAGTGAGCGCATGGAGCGACTCAGAGATCGCCTCTACGCCGGCATGGCCACTCGTGGGGTCACCGGTGACGTCGCCGACCAACTCTTCGACGCCCTCGCAGCATTTGCGAACTTCGGCTTCCCCGAGAGCCACTCGGTCTCCTTCGCCCACCTCGTCTACTGCTCAGCGTGGATGAAGCTCCACCACCCTGCAGCCTTCACCGCGGCACTCCTCAACGCCCAACCCATGGGGTTCTGGTCGCCGCAATCGCTCATCGCTGATGCCAAGCGGCACGGCGTCGGCATCCGTCGACCACACGTGCAGCACTCGAGCAGTGACGCCATACTCGAGCGCACCGGTGAGGGAACGTTGGCGGTTCGTCTGGGGTTGGCCACGGTGCGCGGTCTCGGCGCCGGCCTCGCCACCGCGATAGCCGAGGGGGCACCGTGGGCGACGCTCGAGGACCTCGTCGCTCGTGGTGGTTGCGACCAGGGAAGCCTCGAGGCGCTGTCGGTTGCTGGGGCGCTCGATGGACTGGGCTCGGTTGGCATGCCACCCCGGCCCTCGAGTCGCCGAGATCTGCTCTGGGCATCTGGTGCCGCTGCGCAGGCAACACCTGATCGCCTCCCTGGAATTGTGGTGGGCGTCGCTCCTCCCGTGCTGCCCGAGCCAACGGCCATCGACGCAGTGACCGATGATCTGTGGGCACTCGGGCTCACTCCGGATCGGACCGCCCTCGAGCTCGTCCGAGGCGACCTCGATCGACGAGGAGTCATCCGGGCGAGCGACCTCCTCGCCACCGAGGCGCAACGGGTGCTCGTGTGCGGGGTGGTCACGCATCGCCAGCACCCCGAAACAGCGTTCGGTGCGGTGTTCTGCAACCTCGAAGATGAGACCGGCCACGTCAACGTCATCTTCTCCAAAGGGGCATGGGCCCGGTGGAGAGGCGTGGCCCGCCACAGCCCGGTGCTCCTCGTCCGGGGTCAACTCGAACGAGCGCATGGGGTGGTCAACGTAGTGGCCGAGCAGGTCGAGGCCTATCGACCAGGAGCGCCCACGCCTCCCTCTCGGGATTTCCGCTGAGGCGCCACCCGAGCACGCTGCGGCCGATCTCGGTACGCCGACCCCATGACGATCACCATTACTCAAGAGGACTTCGCCCAGAGCGTCGATCACGTCCTCGATCACGTGCTCACCGGATCGCGGTACATCGTCGTGAACGACGGGGTGCCCGTCGCTGAGTTCTGCCCGGTCGGCACACCTCGCAGTCCCTTCGTTCCGAAGGCACAGCTGATGCACTTCAGCGGTCGTGGATTGAGTGATGACCTCACGACACTCCGCGCCGACATCGATGCGGTCATCGACGGCAACCTCTCTGCGGACTGACGGACCGATGAGGAACACGTCGCCCACGCGTGGAATGGTCAGTTCCATCGGGTCTCCTTGACCCAGTGCGCGATGGGCCCCCAACTACGCTCGTTGGAATTCCACACGGGGGCGAGCGCATGCAACGGTCAACCACACTTCGACGAGACCTCGGTTTCTGGAGCGCACTCCTCGCTTCCGAAGGGATCTCGTGGATCTTGGCCTCAGCCATCATGCTGCTGCTGGCCCTCGTCCACGCCGAGCTCGGCTCGATGTACTCCATCGCGGGAGGAACGAGCCGCTACCCCCACTTCGCCTTCGGGAGCTTCGCTGGAGCGGCCTTCGGATGGTTCTCCTACATCCAGGCCGCAACGGTTGCCCCCATTGAGGTGCTGGCGACGATCCAGTACCTGTCCTCGCTGTCGTGGGCCCATGGGTGGGTGAACGCCAACGGCACCTTGAGCGGCACCGGCATCGTCGTCGCCATGGTGCTCATGGCGATGTTCGTGACGCTCAACCTCATCGGCGTGCGGTGGATGTCTCGCACGAACGACACGGTGACCGTGGTGAAAGTTGCCGTGCCGGTCTTCACCATTGTGGTGCTGGCCATCACGAGTTTCCACGCCTCGAACTTCTCGAGGTTCGGGTTCTTCGTCCCAGGCCACAGCGGGGGATTCAAGGCGGTGATGACCACGATCTCCATCGGCGGCATCATCTTCGCCCTCTCAGGATTCGAACAGGCGATTCAGCTCGGTGGCGAGACCAACAACCCGAGTCGCAACGTTCCCCGGGCGGTCATCTTCTCCATGGTGATCGGCGTGGCGATCTACGTCGCCATTCAGGTGATCTTCATCGCCGCCCTCGACCCCCGACTGCTCCTCCACGCTGGTTCGTGGACGAACTTGGCATCGACCGGCGAACTCCCACGAGCACCGTTCACGGTGGTCTGCACGGCCACAGGGCTCGGATGGATGGGGGTCATCTTGCGCACCGATGCGATCATCTCACCCGCCGGTGCGGGCCTCGTCTGCATGACCTCAGCGAGTCGCATCGCCTACGGCTTGGCGCAGAACGGCTACCTCCCGAGTTCCTTCGCCTACACCTCGAAGCGCACGAAGGTGCCCTTCGCCGCCATCTTGGTGACGTGGTTCATTGGCCTGATCTTCCTCCTCCCCTTCCCGTCGTGGAACCGACTGGTGGGGGTGAGCGCAGCGGCGCTCGTGCTGATGTACGCCGGTGCACCGCTCGCGCTCGGCGCCTTCCGAACCGATCGTCCCGATGCCCCTCGCGCCTACAAGATCCCTGCGGCGAAGGTGCTCGCTCCGCTCGCCTTCGTCGTCTCGAACTTCGCCATCTACTGGGCTGGCTGGCAGACCTACTCCACCCTCATGATCGTGACGGTCATCGGTTTCATGTTGTTCGGTATCACCCGGGTCTTCGGCCTCAATGAGCGCCGGCTCGACCTCGACCTCCGGGGTGCTCGCTGGATGCTGCCCTACCTCGTCGGCATGGGCGTCATCTCCTACGCCGGCGGATTCGGTCGCGGCGGGATCATCGGGTGGAACCTGAAGTTCACCGATCTCCTGGTTGGCGGCAACGCCGACCTCCCGCTCTACGTCGACCTCGCGGTGCTGACGGTGTTCAGCCTGGCGATCTACGCGCTGGCGCAGTCGAGCCGCCTGAGCCTCCAGGCCCAGGACCGCTACATCGCCCAAGGCACCGACACCACCGAGATCTTCGCCGAGCACCCACTCGAGATCTGATCGACCAACTCGGCTGATCGATGGGGGAGGGTCACCGTGGGTTGGCTCGAGCGCTCACGGCACAGGGGAAGCATTCCCCATGGCGTCCTCAGCGCAGCGACGTGCGCTGCAGATGAGGACATCCGGCGTGCCTAGAGGTTCTCTTCCAGAGTCTCAATGGCGGCGTGGCGGTCTTCCTTGGTCACCGGGAGGAAGTACTGGCTGCCGTACTGGAGGTTGAGCTTGCGGAGGATCTTGCCGAGTCCGAGTCCGTACCAGGCCATCGGCACGATGCCGAGGGCGATGGAGCCGAGGCCCACCCACTTGGTTGTGGTGTTGAGGCCAGGGAGCACCTTGGTGAACAGCACGGTCATGAAGATCGCACCGAGGAGCGGCCAGAGGCCCATGAACAAGAAGTTGCCAACCGACTTGAAGATCTGGCGTCGGTACAAGATGACCACCGCGAGGCCAGCCAAGGCGTAGTAGACGCAAATCTGCAGGCCAATGGCGTTGTAGCCGTCGCTCAAGATGTTGTAGATGGATCCGATGTAGCTCGACGCCACGAAGAGGGCGAGGGAGAGGAACGCCACCGTCACGACTGCCGTGATCGGCGACTTGCGAACAGGGTGCGTCTTGCCCAGGCCCTTGGGCAGGGTGTGGTCGCGGCCCATGGTGTAGAGGGTGCGCGTGACCTGAATGATGGTGGTCTCCAAGGTGGCGACGGTAGAGAGCAAGATGCCGACCACGATGAGCTTTCCGCCTTGGCCGTGCCAGACGGCTTGGCCCAGCTTGTTGATGATGTCGGCAGAGTTGTTCTGGTCCGTCAGTTCACCCTTGGTGAGCACCATGTTGGTGGCGATGGTGAAGACCTCGAAGAGCAAGAAGACGACGAGCGCCCCGAGGAGGCCGCCGTAGCCAGCGATCTTCTTGGCGTTCTTGGTCTCCTCGTTCAGGTTGGCGGTGACGTCCCAGCCCCAGAAGTAGAAGGCGGCGAGGAGCGCACCTGCCCAGAAGGTATTCCCCGACGTCGAGTGGAAGATCGACGGAGCGAACCAGTGCCAGCTGAACCCAGTCACGTGGTGGGCGTGGAAGAGGGCGAGGCCGGCGAAGAGCAGCAGCAAGAAGATCTCGATGCAGCTCATGATGATCTGTACCGTGACCGTCACGGTCACACCAGCAGCAACTGCGGCGATCATGAGCAAGAAGAAGAACGCTCCGAACACCGTGACCGCGGTGGTGTTCGACGCCCACGAGTCACTGAAGAGGCTGAGGAGACTCGAACCGGCTGGGAAGGTGGCAATGACCATGAAGATGATCGCGGAGACGATGACGCACCAGCCTGCGATGTAGCCGAGCACAGGGTGGAGGGCTCGTCGCACCCAGGCGTAGCTCGCGCCGGCGTGGGACTCGGCACGGCTCAAGTAGTTGAAAGCGAAGACGATGCCGAACATGAAGAATCCGCAGTAGAGGAGGGCCGCAGGTCCGCCATACCCAACTGCACCGAAGAGGAAGAACGTGGTCGCCGAGATGGAGTAGGCCGGAGCCGATCCGGCGATACCCATGATCGTGGAGTCGAAGAGGCCGAGGACACCGCCCTTCAAGGAGTGGTCGTGCTGGTCGCTCGACGACGTGGATACTTCAGCGGCCATGGGGACCTCTCTCTTGTTTGGGGTTATCACCTTCGATGGGAATTGAACGCTCTGACCGTAGCAAGTCCACGGGGGAGTGGCGGACATCGTTTCTCCCTCAATTTCTTCAGGGAATGGGTACCGTGGTGCATGGATCGATTCGCTGCCATCGTTCGCCCGCGGCAACCGCTCGACACCGATGAAGCGTCCACGCTCCTCGGACTGTTGGATGTTCACCGCGGGGTCTTGGCGGCGAAGTGTGCTGGTCTCGACGACGGTGATCTCAAGCGAGCGGCGTTCCCACCATCAGCGCTCACCTTGCTCGGCATCGTCCGTCACCTCGCGGAGGTGGAACGGTGGTGGATTGAGGTGGTCTTCCTCGGTGGGGAAGACATGTCCTTCTTCGGCGGGACCGCAGCAGACGATCGAGACTTCACCGATCTGGATGGCGCGACGGTGGATGCCGTCGTCGACGCCTGGAGCGCGGCGAGAGCCCGAACCGAAGAGGTCGCTCGAACGCACGACCTCGGCATGCACGCCACCTTCACCCCGCGCTTCATGGGGAATGGTGCCGTTTCACTCCGCTTCATCGTGGCGCACCTCTTGGAGGAGTACGCCCGACACTGCGGTCACGCCGACTTCCTCCGCGAGGCGATCGACGGCGTGACGGGATGGTAGTCAGCGAGTTCTGACGAGACCCTTGCCGGTGATGAGGGGAAGGTCGAGTGCGGTCACGAGACCTGGGGCTGCGGCCACGACTGCGGGAACGGCGTTCACGAGTCGCATCGCCGTGGCCTTCAACCCCGCGGTGTTGTGGTCGCCGTCGGTGCCGAGGAGCTGGAGGTCGAGCAGGTAGTTGGGCTCGCCGGTGACTTGGACGCGGTAGCACGAGGCACCGGCCGGTTGGGGCCATTCGGGTGCGAGATCGTCGTGGAGGCGGGTGACGTGCTCGAGCACGACGACCGGCACGCCGTCGACGATGCCACGGAGTTCGAAGTGGAGACCAGCGACGGTTCCCTTCTCCACTGGTCCAGCATCGGTCATCAGGTCCTCAGGTGCGGGCACCCGCTCGTACCACTCCTCGATGCGCTCGAGCTCGAGCCCGAGCCCTGCCGCCAAGATGGCGATGACCGATCCCCACGCCAGGGTTGGCACGCCGGGTTGGAGGAGGAAGGGCACCTCGTCCATGGGCTTGCCGAAGCCCATGATGTCGAAGAGGACCGATGCTTGGTTGTAGGTCGAGTAGTTGCAGATCTCAAAGGCTCGGACTTCTTCGATGCGCTCGGAGATGCCGGTGATCATGAGGGGCAACGTGTCGTTGCCGAAGCCCGGGTCGATGCCGTTGACGAAGATCGACGCTCCACCCGTCTCCGCTGCATCGATCACGCCCTTGGCCAGACCGTCGGCGACGCCATATGGGTACTGCAAGAACACGGGGCCAGATGAGACGACGTTGATGCCTGCTTCGAGGAAGGAGCTCAGGTCGGCGAGACCCTCCATGAGGCGGTCATCCACCCATGCGGTGTGCACGATGCAGTCCGGCTTCATGGCGAGGAGGGCGGCAGCGTCGTTGCTGGCGAGGACGCCGAGGTCTCGACCGAGTCCGGCGAGTTGTCCGGCGTCTTTGCCAACCTTGTCAGGGTTCGAGACGTAGACCCCAATGAGGTCGAGCTCCGGATTGGCATCGATGCCGGCAATGGCGTGCTTGCCGACGTTGCCCGTACTCCACGCAATCACGCGGTAGGTCATTGGTCCCCCTCACTCCACGAGCGTGCTCCCGTGGTGGTCATTGGAGAGCAACGGTACTCAGCGATTGCAGGGAGCGCGTGGAGGTGTCCGCAATTCCTCACGACGAGGCGGTAAGCATGGAGCGTCCGGCGACGTGGTGGAGGAGGCGGTGGTGGCGTACCTCGTGTTCTTCGCCGTCGTGCTCGGCATCAACCTCCTTCCCGCATTCGGGCCCCCGACGTGGACGATCATCGTCTTCTGTCGCCTGCACTGGCACCTCAGTCCCGTGGCGCTCGTGATCATCGGCGCGCTCGCCGCAGCGACCGGCCGGTTGCTGTTGGCGCTCGCCGCTCGACACTTCAACGACCGATTGCCGAAGCGGCTCAGGAACAACCTCGCAGCGGCTCGCACCTTGCTCGACGGACGACGCGGTGGTGCGCTCGCGATCGGTGGGCTCTTCGTGTTCTCACCGCTGCCGTCGGCGCAACTCTTCGTCGCAGCCGGGCTGCTCGAACTCAACCTCGCACCGCTCATCGCCGCGTTCTTCGTGGGGCGGCTCCTCAGTTACTCGCTCTACGCGAGCGCGGCGACCCTCGCCGATTCGCACCTCCACGGCGGTGTCGCCCAGCTGATTGGGTCGCCGTGGGCGATCGCCCTCCAGGTGGCCCTGCTCGCGCTCGTGTGCGCCTTCCCGTTCATCAACTGGGCGGGAATGCTCGACCGACAGCAGGAGCGACACGGCCACCGTGGAGGCACGCCAACGACCTGACGTCACCTGACCTAACCTCCCCGACATGGGGTGGGCAACTCGGTGGCAACTTCGATGGCTTGAGCCGGCCCTCCTCCTCAGCCGCATCCTCTTCGCCATGGCAGCCCTCTACGGCGTCGTCGGCGGGGTGCTCGACGTGCACTCGGTGCGCGCTGCGACCTGGATGGCGATGGTGCCGTTCGCTGGGGGACTCGGGATCATGGTCTTCACCATGGGGTTCGGGGTGACGATGGCGAAGGCCCACAACCCGGAACGCTACGCACAACGAGTGCGACCGTCGTCCATTCCGGCGCGGTACCGGGTCAACTTCTTCGCGACGAGCTACGACCGTCGCGATCTCCACCTCGAGCACTACGTCCCTGGCTACCGCCGCTCGATGCGACTGGCGATTGGCTTCCAGGTTCTCGCCGTCGTGGCGTTCATCACCAATTTCTTCACCGCCAGCAGTGGTGGGAAGCACGCGCCGTTCTCCAGCGTTGCCCCCATGTTCGCAGCAGTGGCAATGGCGGTCTCGCTGATCGCGATGCTCGGGCTTCGGGGAGCCATCGCGTGGAGAGCAACGCTGGCCAGTCCACCCGAAGCTGACTGAGGGCGAGTTCGCCCCGTCGGCTTACAGGTCAGGGAACCCGAAGTCGAGGTTCGGGACCTCGAGCCCGCCGTCGATCTCCAAGATCTTGCCCGTGAGGTAGCTGCCGGCGGGTGTTGCGAGATAGGCGACACCGGTGGCGATGTCGTCGACCGTGCCGATCCGGCCGAGCGGGGTGCGCTCTTCCATGTGGGTCTTGAGCTCAGGGCTCGCCATCACGATGTCGAGCGCCGAGGTAGCCGTTGACCCAACGGCGATGGCGTTGACCCGGATCCGTGGGGCGAGGTCCTTCGAGGCCAGGCGGGTGTAGTGGGCGAGCGCCGCCTTGACGGTGCCGTAGGCGAGGTAGCCGCGACCGGCGACCCTCCCGACGACTGAGGAGATGTTCACGATCGCCCCGCCGTCGGTTTCGAGCATGATCGGCACGGCGGCTCGGGTGAGCGCGTGGGCCGTCGTGACGTTGAAGTGGAACGCCGACTCGAGGGTTCGCGAACTGGTGTCGAGGAGCGGGGTGGGCATGCTGCCACCCACGTTGTTCACGAGGATGTCGATTCGCCCGAACGCCTCCTTGGCTTCGTTCGCCAAGTTGGCGACGGCATCGAGATCGGAGAGGTCACAGGCGACGATGTGGGCTCGGCGGCCGTGCGCAGCAACCTTGGCGGCGACCTCTTCGAGTTGCTCGGCTGTGCGAGCAGCGATGACGACGTCAGCGCCGCACTCAGCCAGCACCTCAGCGCTGCCAGCGCCGATTCCCCGGCCGGCTCCGGTGATGATGGCAACCTGGCCCGTGATGTCGAAGCGTTCCTGCAGCATGGTGACCCCCTCAGATCGTTGCGCCACCATACCCAAGTCCGAGCTGGAGCCCCCGAAGGCACCGCCTGCGCCCTAGCATCGGTCCGTGGAGCAACCTGAGATCGCAGCGGAAGAGCTACACCGGGCGACCAGCGCCGTCGAGCCGGGTTGGAGCGTGCGGCGGTGGCCGGCGACGGTCACCTTGCTGCTGTGCATCGCGCTCTACGTGCTCCTGCCTGATCGGTTGATCCTCGGCCCGAAGTGGTTGGTTCCTGCACTCGAGGCGCTGCCGATTATCACGCTGACCTTCGGGCATCCGGTCCGTCACCCTGGCGAGCCGCGGTGGACCCGGATGTTCACCATTTTGACGATTGCCATCATCAACATCGTGAACGTGGCCTCCATCGTGTTCCTCGTCGAGAAGCTGCTCCACGGCACGGTGAGCAATGGTCGAGAACTCGTCTACTCGGCTGTTGCGGTGTGGTTGACGAACTGCCTCATCTTCGGGCTCTGGTTCTGGGAGCTCGATCGTGGCGGACCCGGGGTGCGCAACACGGTGCACGAGCAGCTGCCCGACTTCCAATTCCCCCAGATGACTGACCCTCGCTTCGCGCCGAAGGGCTGGATGCCGCGCTTCGTCGACTACCTCTACGTCGCCTTCACGAACGCCACGGCGTTCAGTCCAACCGACGCCATGCCGCTCACCACTGCAGCGAAGGGCCTCATGGCCATTGAGTCCACTGCCTCCCTCGTGACCATCGTGGTCGTGGCGGCTCGAGCGGTCAACATTCTCCAGGGCTAGTCGAGGTCCATCAGGAGGTGGGCGGAGAGATCGCCCATGAGATCGACGACGACGTGGCGCGCGCTGAACTGCCACGTCCCGTCCACCTCGGTGAACTCGTCTCGGTAGCGCCCAGCGATGATGGGCTGGAGGGCGAGCGCACCAGGAACGGCTTGGAGCACCGTGAAGTAGCTCCGGGCTCGTGCCGTCGTTCCTGAAACCTCGATCTGGACGTTGGTGGTCACGTGCTTGGTTCTCGGGGTGCCGTCGTCGTAGCGCCGGGTAGTTGCGCTGTAGAGCGCGCTGAGCACCGGGGCTCCAGTTCGCACGACGTCGAATCCCTCGAAGGTGACCGCTGCACGATCGAGGAGTTCACCGACGCCGGCGAAGTCTCCTGCATCCATCAACTCGGCGTAGGTGTAGATGAGGTTGGCGATCTGCTGCTCGTCGGACATGCCGTGAGACTAGGTCGCGTCGAGGTACCGCTGCATGGTCGCAGCCACCTTCGAGGCGCGACCGCGGGTTCGCTCGGTCCGGTCGCCGAGTTGAGCGGCGAGCAGGCCTGCGTTGATGCCGAGGTAGCGAAGGGGTTCGGGCTCCCACTTCGGCGATCGGTGTCCAACCCAGGGGAGGTGGCAGAGGGGCGAGTCGATCCCGCAGATGAGATCCGCCAACGTGCGCCCTGCCAAGTTCGAGGTGGTGACGCCGTCGCCGACGTACCCACCAGCAGCTGCCATGCCACTGGCTTCGTCGTAGGACACCGAGGACCACCAGTCGCGAGCGGCGCCGAGCGGGCCACCCCAGTGGTGGGTAAACGTCGTCCCGTGAAGGGCGGGGAAGAGTTCGACGAGCGTTGCTCGAAGGTGCTCATCAACGGTCTCGTTGCGATCGAAGGATGGGTCGATCCGGGACCTGAAGTGGTATGGCGCTCCCCGTCCACCGAAGGCCAAGCGGCCATCGGCGGTGCGCTGGCCGTAGATGATCAGGTGTCGGAAATCGGCGAAGGTCGGGCGTCCTGCGAGGCCAATGGATGCCCAGGTGGCATCGCTCAGCGGTTCGGTTGCCACCATCAAGGAGTAGATCGGGGCAATGGAGCGGCGTGACGTGGCGAACGTCGACGTCCACGCCTCGGTTGCCCGAACGACCACCGATGCGTCGACGACACCGTGGGTGGTGTGGACCTGCGGCCCGCGATACCCCGCCCTCGGGACAATGGTGGTCGCTGCGGTTCCCTCCACGATTGCTCCACCAAGGCGCTCGACGGCGGTGGCGAGTCCTCGGGCCAACTTCGCTGGGTGAATGGTGGCGCAGTGCGGAGTGAAGGTTCCGCCACTGGCGCCGTCGACGTGGATCAGGTCGGCAACGTCGTCGGGCCCGAGGAGAATGAGATCGTCGTCGCCGAAGGAGCGTGCGTGGAGGACGTCGGCTCGAGCGCGCTCGAGTTGCACTGCACCTCGAGCAACGGTGACCGTTCCCCCCTTCACGTAGTCACATGCAATGCCATCAGCGGCAACGGCGTGACCAATGGCGTCCACGCTGTCGCGCATGGCGGCTCGCATGGCGAGTGCTGCCTCGCGGCCGTGGCGTGCGGCGATGGCATCGTCACCTTTGGCGAACAGCGCTGACGCCCATCCACCGTTGCGGCCCGATGCTCCGAAGCCACAGGTGACCGCCTCGATGACGAGGACGGACAAGGTGGGGTCTCGCATGAGGAGTTCTCGTGCCGTCCACAGGCCGGTGAACCCTCCACCCACAATGGCGACGTCGACGGAGCGATCACCGCACAGTGCAGGCCGCGGCGTCGGCGCCGTGTCGAGCGTGTCCCACCACAACGACGAGGGCGGTACAGCGGCTGCTGACGGGGCGCCCATCCTCAGATGCGGTCGAGGGCGCCCTCGAGAACCTCACGGATGATGGAGGTCATGAGTTCGAACTCCGCAGGTCCACTGATGAGCGGGGGAGCGACCTGGATGACGGGGTCGCCACGGTCGTCGGAGCGACAGATGAGTCCGTGGGCGAACAGCTCCGTCGAGAGGTAGTCGTCGATGAGACGGTCGCACTCTTCGGCGGTGAAGGTCTCCTTGGTGACCTTGTCCTTCACCATCTCGATGCCGTAGAAGAAGCCATCACCGCGGACATCGCCGACGATCGGCAGGTCACGGAGCGTCTCGAGGCTGGCCCGGAAGAGCGGCTCGTTGGTGCGGACGTGGTCCAAGATGCCCTCCCGCTCGAACGCGTCGAGGTTGGCCATGGCAACGGCGGCAGAAACAGGGTGCCCGGCGAAGGTGTAGCCGTGCGAGAACGAGTTGCCATCTCGGAGGAAGGGCTCCATGATCCGGTCGTGCACAATGGCGGCGCCAATGGGGGCATACGCGGAGGTCATACCCTTGGCGCAGGTGATGATGTCGGGCTCGAAGCCGTAGCGGGTGGAGGCGAAGTACTCGCCGAGACGACCGAACGCGTTGATGACCTCGTCGCAGACGAGGAGCACGTTGTACGTGTCGCAGATCTCTCGGACCCGTGCCGCGTAGCCCGGGGGCGGCACGAAGCACCCACCGGCGTTCTGCACCGGCTCCAAGATGACGAGGGCCACGGTCTCGGGACCTTCGGCCAGGATCGCCTCTTCGATTTGATCGGCGGCCCAGCGACCGAAGGCAACCGGGTCATCACCATGGATAGGGGCTCGGTAGAGGTTGGTGTTCGGGACCCGGCGATTCCCAGGGACGAGGGGCTCGAAGAACTCCTTGTAGGGATCGATGGCCGTCATCGCCAAGGCGCCCATGGCCGTGCCGTGGTACGCAATCTCTCGACTGATGGACTTGGTCTTGTTCGGGTGACCGGTGAGCTTGAAGTAGTTCCGAGCGAGCTTCCATGCCGACTCGTTGGCCTCGGCACCACCTGTCGTGAAGAAGATTCGGTTGAGGTTCTCGGGGGCGATCGACGCCAATCGTTCGGCCAAGTCGATGACCGGCGGCGTGGCGTAGTTCCAGACGGGGAAGAACGCGAGCTCTGCTGCCTGCTTGGCCGCTGCTTCAGCGAGGTCGGTACGACCGTGGCCGAGCTGCACGGTGAAGAGGCTCGAGATGCCGTCGAGGTAGCGCTTGCCATTGCTGTCCCAGACGTAGCAGCCCTGGCCGCGCACGATGATGGGAACCGGCGAGTCGTCGGTGAACTTCCCCATGTTGGCCATGGCCATCCAGAGATGGCGGTGCGCTCGGGCGGCCATCCCCTCGGTGTCGAAGTGTTCGGTGGTCATCGGGTCCCCCAGGTGAAGGTTTGTTTCGTGAGTTTCAGGTACATGAAGGTTTCAACCTCAGTCACGCCCGGAATAGACCGGACCGCGTCGTTCAAGAGGTGGACGAGCGCTGCGTCGTTCTCGGCGACAATCTCAGCGAGGATGTCGTAGGAACCGGCACACATCACGACGTAGTTGCACTCGTCGATGGACGCCAACTTGTCGGCCACGATGCGAACGTCGCCGTGGACACGGATGCCGACGAGGGCCTCTCGGGTGAACCCGAGTTGCAGAGGATCGGTCACGGCGACGATCTGCATGATGCCGAGGTCTCTCAGTCGCTGGACCCGTCGACGCACTGCAGCCTCAGAGATGCCAACGGCATCAGCGATTTGGCCGTACGGCCGGCGTCCATCGCGCTGGAGCGCCTCGATGATGCGACGGTCGGTGTCGTCAATGAGGGGAGAGCCCTGCGGGCTCCGCTCACGTGATGCCGGTGCGTCTGTGGTCTCTCTCGAGGTGGTCATGGTTGGTCCTCGCCGCTCCGTGGAGAAGGCGTGTGACGAAATACTACACCGGAATGCCCTCTCATGCACGATTTCGTCACTGATCGACAGATTTCGGCCGAATTGAGGCCTCTGTGAGAGTTGCCCGGCCCTCGCTCGTCTGTAAGGGTAAGGAGGCGAGTTGGTGGCAACTCGGAACGGGTCGTACCCGAACAACGTCGAGGAGTAACTGTGGACCGGTTGAAGAACTTCATTGGCAATGAGTACGTCGAGGCGAGTGGCCAGGGTGTCACTGAGATCATCGACCCCTCGACCGGCGAGACCTACCTCGAGGCGCCGATCTCCAATGAGAGCGACGTCGACCGAGCCTTCGCTGCGGCATCGTCGGCGTTCAAGGTGTGGGGTCGCACCACTCCGTCGGAGCGTTCGCTGGCGCTGTTTCGGATAGCTGATGCGCTCGTCGCCCGAGCCGATGAACTCGTTGCCGTGGAGGCCAAGAACACGGGTAAGCCCATCCCGCTCACCCACCAAGAAGAGATCACCCAGATGGCCGACCAGATCCGCTTCATGGGATCAGCTGCTCGTCTCCTCGAGGGCCGGGGTGCAACGGAGTACATGGCGGGGATGACCTCCTACATCCGCCGCGAGCCCGTTGGGGTCTGCGGAGCGGTGACTCCGTGGAACTACCCGTTCTTGATGGCAGTGTGGAAGTGGGCGCCAGCGATTGCTGCGGGCAACACCATGGTGCTCAAGCCCAGCGACACCACACCCGCCTCCACCTTGCTCATGGCGGAGATCATGAGCGAGTTCCTCCCTGCTGGCGTGTTCAACGTGGTCGTCGGCGACCGCTCGACGGGCCACGCACTCGTGCAGCACAAGACACCCCGCATGGTCTCGCTCACCGGCTCGGTGCGCGCCGGTATGGATGTTGCAGCCACCGCTGCTCCTGACCTCAAGAAGGTCCACTTGGAGCTCGGTGGCAAGGCTCCCGTCATCGTGTTCGACGACGCCGACCTCGAGGTGACCGCAGCGGGCATCGCAGGGGCTGCGTACTTCAACGCCGGCCAGGACTGCACCGCAGCCTGTCGAGTCCTCGTGAGCCCGAAGATCCACGGCGACCTCGTCGAGGCCCTCGCTGCGGCGGCTGCCAACACGCTCGTCGATGGCCCCTGGAACAACGACGCCGAAGTTGGCCCCCTCAACAACGTCAACCAGTTGGCTCGGGTTCAAGGCTTCATCGACCGCACGCCAGGCCACGCGCGCATCGTCCAAGGTGGGCACGCCATGGGCAAGGGCTACATGTTCGAGCCCACGGTCATCGACGGCCTGCAGCAGCGTGACGAGATGATCCAGAACGAGGTCTTCGGTCCCGTCATCACGGTGCAAGAGTTCAGCGATGAGGCCCAAGCCATCGAGTGGGCGAACGACGTCGACTACGGACTCTCGGCGAGTGTGTGGACGACGGACCACGGGCGTGCCATGCGGATGTCGCGCGACCTCGACTTCGGGTGCGTGTGGATCAACACCCACATCCCCGTCGTTGGCGAGATGCCCCACGGTGGGTTCAAGCACTCCGGATACGGCAAGGACCTCTCCGTCTACGGCTTCGAGGAGTACACCCGCATCAAGCACGTGATGCACTCGCTCGGCGAGTAGTTCCCACCTGTCGACTAGCCGAGGGGGGCGTCGTGGCGCAGTACGAAAGTGGTGAAGGAGCCCCTGGGTTCGTCGAGGGGCCGTTCGGAACGCCAGTTCCAGAGTCGCAAGAGCGCGCGCAGCTCAAAGCTGACGAGCTGAGCCTCTTCGACGCCACGGCCGTTGCCGTGTCATCGGTCGCTCCGGCCTACTCGCTGGCGACCGCCCTCGGATCGATGTTCATCATCTCCTCGGTAGGGGACAAGGCGCCGGCCATGGTGATCTTGTCGTTCATTCCGATCCTCTTCATCGCCTACGCGTACTTCCACCTCAATCGGAGGAATCCCAACTGCGGGGCGAGCTACGCCT
>TBL_comb48_EPIDRAFT_1001825_pt1 | contig 15252 bp, 15 predicted proteins | sample TroBogEpilimnion_37_FD_10681 | JGI IMG/M metagenome (IMG submission 10681)
ACTCGAGTTTCAAGTTTTTTTGTAACTATTTGATTTTAAAAGGATTAAGTAAAATGCTGAGTTTTAAAAAAATCAATAATTTCAATATGTTGCATAAATTTCAGGAAAAAACTTGAAACTCGAGTTTCACGAGAATGCTTGGCTAAAGGGTAGTTGGCTGACCAATTCTTGAGAAAGGATGGTAAAGTACGGGAAGCTATTTTTTTTGATCACTTTAGAAGTCTTTCGTTTCTTGCGAATGACCAAGATGCCCCAACGGCGTTGGGGGGAGTCCTTTATGCATTAAAAGCAGTAAACTACTCTCCCTTCCAAAAAACTTCCTAACTCTTTCTGAGTCATGCCTATCCTTTTGTATAGAAAAAAGCAAATTCTTTGCCACATCATGATTTTTTGAAGTCAGCTTCAATTCAAGGTTTAAAGATTTTTGTAGTTGAGGTGAGCTGATTTTTTTTAAAATTCTGAGTTTTTCGATCGTCTAAAAGGGATAAGTCTCTTAGAATTAAAAAAGATTTTTTTCATGAAAATAGCTCGCAACTTCGTTCTGTAACTGTCTCTTATGGTTCCGGTAGAGGTGTTTGGCGGATTTTGGTGGTGTTTGATGAAAAATTCTATTATTTTAATTAACTTTGAGCGCATTTTGAAATTGGCTCGTTTTTTGATCACCTTATTGGTGCATGGGGTAGTTCTTTGCATGTTTTAGAAAAATTTATCAAAATAGTTGATTTATGGGTTCGAAAATACAAAAGGACGTGCTTCCCGTGTGGACAGCTGGTTCAGTTGCAAGGAACTTAGAAGTCTCTTTCACGAAATTTAAATTCATAAAATTAATTTTAGGTTGAAAAAGAGGTTAGAACGAAGATTTTATGGATTGCTGCCTAGCGTCATATAGAGAATTTTGATAAAGTCGGGTCTTGTGACCTAGGCTTGTGATCTTTGCTTAAATTTCATTGCAGCGCACAGAAAACTTGGTAGTGTTCGGATATGGTGTGCAGAGTCCTTTGGGTATGGGTGTTTTTGATACCTTTTGAGCTTCTGGCGGGGGGGCCATTGGATCAAAACCAGTTCGTGCCAAGTGCGCCTCCGCATTTGATGCAGGAGCTGGTGTCTCCTATGGAGGGCTGTCCTCGTTATTTCTTGTATCGAGGAAAAAAGTGGAATTGTGATTCTCATTTGGGGCGCGATGCTCAGCACTTGCGGGTTATTTTGCAGGAGGTTCCCGGTGCTTGTGAGGAGTTGGATCTTTATCGAGATCACTTGAATAAAATCGAAAATCTTTCTTATTTGGGAACGTTGGGCTTAGCGGCTTTATTAGTGGGATTTTTTGTGGGTCGAGCTTCAACGACGGGTAATGTTTTGTTTACAGGAGGGTTAGGGATGATAGCGGCTGTTGGTGTTTATGGTTTTTTTTTTATGACTACTAATGAGAGTCATATGATTTCTGCAGTTCAAAAGTATAATCAGGCACGACCTGAAGATCGTATTGAGTTACAACTGGGTACGAAGATTCATTTTTAGTATGAATACTATTGGGTCTTGTTGGTATTGTGCTCGTGAGCTTCTTCTTTCTGAGTACGGAAGGGGGGATAGCTGTCTTTCTTGTGGAAGGGATACGCGTGTTTGCATGGGGTGTTTTTATTACGACGCTGCTTTACACAACTCTTGCCAGGAAAATCAAGCCGAAGTGGTTGTCAATAAGGAAAAATCTAATTTTTGTGATTATTTTAAGCCTTCGCGGACACGAGTTCCTGCTCGTGATTCTTCTGAAAAACTGAAATTAGTTGCGGAAGGTTTATTTAAAAAAAAGGGTGGGTCATGTTAAAATGGGTTTGGTCGAAAGAGGATCCCTTTTTTGTGCTTTTTGATGGACTTGCTATTCATGTGGTGCGTGCTTCTGAGGCATTGCTTGAGTGTTTGAATGATCCTTCGGGTTTTGTGAAGCATGCAGAACGTATTCGTGAAATTGAGCAGCAGGCGGATGCGGTGGCTCATACTACCTTAGAGCGCTTGCATCGTAGTTTTATTACGCCTTTTGATCGCAATGATATTCGTCGTGTTGTGCAAGCTTTGGATGATGTGGTTGATTTGATGAATGCTGTTTCTGAGAGACTGGTGGTATATGCAGTCTATCAGGTGCCTAGTTCGACGATTGCCCTAGCTCAAAAATCTCAAGAAGCCGTTTTACAGGTTCAAAGAGCGGTTGGATGCTTTCGCAGTATTCGTCACTCTCAACCTTTGAGAGATACTTGTCTTGAAATTCATCGCATTGAAAATGAAAGTGCTGTTATTTTTCGTGAAGCAATTACCGAGCTTTTTCGTGATGAGAATGATCCTAAAATCTTACTGGGGTTAAAAGATATTAATGAAATGATTCAAAGGAGCACGAAGCGTTGTGAGCATCTTGCTCATTTAATTGAAGATTTGGTGCTTGAGTATGCTTGAGGTTAGTTCATGATTTTTCTTTCATGGAATGTGGTTTTGGTCGTTGTTTTTGCTCTGATTTTTGATTTCATTAATGGATTTCACGATGCTGGTAATTCTATTGCAACAGTAGTATCTACCCGGGTACTCAGGCCTCAGCATGCATTGATTTGGGCTGCTTTTTTTAATTTTATTGCTTTTTTGTTTTTTGAGCCCCATGTTGCCCATACGGTGGGAAGTGGGCTTGTGGATTCTAGTGTGATTGATGACCGTGTTCTTTTTGCAGCACTTTTCGGTGCTATCGTTTGGGGTGTGATCACTTGGTATTTTGGCATTCCATCGAGTTCTTCGCATGCATTAGTGGGTGGATTAGTAGGATCGGTATTAGTAAAAGCTGGCTTTTCTGCACTTTTGTGGAATGGATTGACAAAGGTTCTGTGCTCCATCGTTCTTTCTCCGCTCATTGGCATGAGCTTAGGGATGGTTTTTATGGTTTTTGTGCGTTGGATGAGCAGGGGTTCCACTGCTCAGAGAGCCGGGTCTTTGTTTAGAAAGTTACAGTTTCTTTCGGCAACTTTTGTGAGTTTGGGTCATGGTGCGAATGATGCCCAGAAAACGATGGGCATGATTGCTCTTTTGCTTTTTTCACATGGTTATTTGCAGGAAGGTTTTCAAATTCCTTTTTGGGTCGTTTTGGTTTGTCAGTTTGCAATGGGTTTGGGGACCTTGATGGGGGGCAGTCGGATTGTGAAAGCTATGGGTAGTGGTATTACCAAGCTCAAGCCCATGAGTGGTTTTAGTGCAGAGTCTTCTGGAGCTTTGACCCTTTTTTTAGCGAATTACTTAGGTATTCCCGTTTCTACTACGCATACGATCACAGGTTCTATTGTGGGTGTGGGTTGGGTTGTTTCTCCACGCTCCGTGCGTTGGTCACTTGCCAGTAGGATTGTCTGGGCATGGATTTTTACCATTCCTGCTTCTGCGTTGCTTTCTGCTTGCGTTTGGTTTGTGGTTCGATTGTAGATTAGTTTCGTTTAAGATCTTTTCGAAGCAGTTGCGCAAGTTTTGCATTTTGTCGTTCGATTCTTTTTAAAAGGGAGTCTCGAAAGGGAGCTTCTGCCACTCGAAGCATTTCAAGTACTTGCTGAAATCCATCCATGGGGATTGGTATTTCTTGAGGGTGAGATGGTTCTGTCATGATTTCTCCTTTTTTTTCTGAAACTTGTTTGAGTGCTTATGCGTAAGCGGTTTTTTGGATCTTCCAGGTGCTTGTCATTTTCTGTTCGTACTTGGGGTTTTTTTCAGTCCAGAGGATAAGGTTATTGTTCTCGACTGGTTGAAGTTGTTGCTGAGGGGTGGAGGTTGTTTTAAAAGCTGGCTTAATCCATCTGAATGACTTGGCTCTTCTGAAGAGTGGGAAACAGCGATACCCATCTGATGATTATGCTGAATCGGGAAGTTTTTGAAAAGAGGCAAGAATCACCTAGAACTGGCGCGTCGTAGGATTGGGTGTTATACTTGCCGCATGGCGCAGCAAACAGCTGAATTGGTTATTTTAGGTCAGCGTGTGACGGTACGCTCTTCTGATATAGATCCTGAGATCTTTGAGGAGGCTTTGCGTCTTGCGAGTGCAAAGATTGGAGAGGCAGAAAAGAGAGGCCAAGTAGCTGTGCCTTATCAGGTGGTGGTCGTGGCTCTTTTGGATCTGGCTGAGGAGTATGTGAAGTCCAAAAGGCGTGTTTTGGAACTCAAAGAGAAGTGGAATGAGAAATCGTCTCGTCTGCTGAATCTGATAGAATCCAATTTTTAGTGGTGTCTCATGCTTCTGTGCCAAGATATTCGTAGGCAGGTGAAGCGGGTCTCTGGTAGTTTTTCCTGGGAGCAAAAGCAGGCTTGGAGTTGGGCTATCGCCGGGCGTTTTTTTGAGTCCTTCACCCGTCTTCAAGGAATCCGTCTTGGTCTGTACCGCTCATTATCCGATGAAGTGCAGACCGATTTTTTAGCGCAAATTTTGAAAAGTCACGGAAGTTATTTGTATTATCCGCGTATTGTTCCTGAGGGTTTGGAGTTTTTTCCAGAGCAGGGTATTTGGGAGAAAAATGAGTATGGCATTGATGAGCCTATGGCAACACAGCCTATTCTTCCTGAGTTTTTGGATCTTTTGATTGTTCCCTGTGTGGCTTTGGGGGTTCACGGAGAGCGTTTGGGGAGGGGGAAGGGGTATTATGATCGTTTTTTACCGAAAGTTTCTTGTTTTTGTTTGAGTTTGGGATTTGATTTTCAAATTTTCCCTGCTTTACCACAGTCACCCAAAGATCAGCGTATCGATTGGATTCTTACACCTACTCGGGAGTATCCGGCTCGGATTGTAATTGAAACAAAGATTTTTTAGGTGTAGGTGTTTTTTTTATGAGAGTGTATGAACCATGAAAGTTTTATATTTTGGAGATACTTTTGGAAGTCCGGGGCGGAAGGCTTTGCGTATTGCTTTAGAAAAGCTTGTTCCACAGCATCAGATAGATTTTGTGATTGTTAACGGGGAGAATTTTGCTCATGGCAACGGTATTTTGCCTGAGATGGCACAGGAGTTTTTTGATCGAGGGGTGGATGTTATGACGACTGGAAATCATGCTTGGGATCAAAAACAAATCATCCCTTATATGGCGAATCACACACGCCTTTTGAGACCTTTAAATTATCCTGAGCATCCTTTTTATCAGGTGCCCGGTCGTGGTTCTACTGTTGTTGAGTCCAGGAGTAAGAAGGGCATGTACTTAGGGGTCATTCAGGTGATGGGGCGTGTTTTTATGGATGCTATCGACTGTCCTTTTCGAGTGGCAGAAAAAGAAGTCCATCGTCTTGAAGCCCTGAATATCCAATGTATGATCATTGATTTTCATGCAGAAGCTTCTTCTGAAAAACAAGCTTTTGCTTATTTTATGGATGGGAAGGTCAGTGCCGTTTTTGGCAGTCATTGCCATGTTCAAACTGCAGATGAGAGGATTTTGCAGGGGGGAACTGCAACGATTACAGATGTGGGAATGACAGGTTGTTTTGATTCTGTCATTGGCGTCAAAAAAGAAATCAGTATTCAAAAGTTTCTGACGAAGCGTCCTGTGAAGTATGAGCCTGCTGAAGGGCCAGGAGGTTATGGTGCTGTAGTGGTAGATATTGATGAGTCGACAGGAAAGTCACGTTCGATCTTAAGACTTCGTGAGTTGATTGCGACCTGAGCAAGGGGAACTACAGCCCTTGCATCCTTTTTCAGAGCAGCCTCCCATACTTTCATAGCTCCAAGGTCTTGGGATTTTATTGAGGGAATCGAGTGCTTGGGTCAAAGTTTCAAAAGCTTGGCAGTGGAGGTAATTGCCTGTTTGGTGTTCTAAGATAAAAGCTACAAAAAGACCTAGCTGTTTCGGATGCTCAGTCACACCGGCCATGAGCTCGTCGTCTATGAGAAAGCCTTTTGCGTAATTAGATTGAGTCAATGGTTTCATGGGAAGTACTCCAGGGCCATATCTTTTCAAAAAGCAGATGGTGCTCCGAGAGGGACTTGAACCCCCACGCCTTTTGGGCACAGCGTTCTAAGCGCTGCATGTCTGCCAATTTCATCATCGGAGCATCTGAATAACTCGGTTCAGCGTTTTATCTTCCCTGGTCTAAGATTTAAGCGCCATTTATCTTTCTATTACGTAGGGTGTATTTTGTAAAGCTGAACTTCTCCAGAAAACTTTAGGTGGGCTCATCTGGAAGAGTTTCTAACTGCTTGCTAATGTTCAGCCTGAAGACAGGGTTCTACCCTGGTGAAGTACTAACTAGATCTTGCGGGAAGGCTCATGGCCAAGCGTATGACGGATTCAGAAAAAAGGGGTAAAGCACTGAACGACGGTGGCTTTTGTGACGTGCTGAGCAGTCCCCCTTATCGTGGCCAAAGAATTCTGGTTGTGATGATTGACGGTTACGCGCACGCGATCGCCGTTTAAAGAGGCGGAAGGTATTTCTCTGCACGATTTTTCCATCGCGTGCCTATCAAAAGTGTTACGGAGGTAAAGACAAATGAAAAAAAGAAAGCCAAACTCGAAATTGATTTTCGAAAAAAAACGGATGGAAGCCGAGATCGAATGTGGTGACTGGACTTCTATTGCCGATCAAGAGATCAATGGCTACCGTGAGCAGTTTCACCGATGCGGCCAAAAACTCTAAACGTGACGCACGTGTATGAGCCTTCGCCTGAACTCCGATGACTTCGAAGAAAAAGCAATTCAGGCTGTCATGCACAAGATCAAAAATGGGGCTGACAAAAGCGTGGACCCGATTGCAGGACCGCGTCCTCTTGAGCAATGGCCATCTGACATCAATATCAGCAACTAGACCCGTAAATCGAGGTAGTTCAGGAATAATCTCATTTCTCCTGTGCAGGCATTTGACTAAGGTCATCGACAAACTTGTTGACCAAGCGTTTACTATATGAAGCGCTTGAATTGATTTTGATTGAAGCTTCCACGCAAGGGTTTTTTCATCCACGGCGTGCCATGCGAAGGAATAACCCCTTTCGAGACTTAAAAAACTTCTTAAGTAGGCTGTAATCTTCTATCCAGCAGGCACACCCACTGATCATCTCGGATACTGGGATAAAAACGAGTTCAATAAATTGATGCCTAAGTGTTCTGAGTTCGGAGATCTTCTAAATTAGATAAATGAATTATAGCGTTGTTTTTGCTAAGACTTTGATGATGACAGGCTCCTTGTTCCGGGAAACGATCACACAAACTTGCCCGCTATACGAATTGATCTCCCCTAGGTCTGGTTCGTCGTCCAAGTTGTAGAAGTAACCGCTTGGGGAACGAAGAGAGTTCTTGGAAAAGCTACTTTCTAACCAAAAGTACGAAGAACAACGTGACAAAAGCCTTTCATTTTATCTCGGAAATGCAGTGAAGTTTAAAATGGTGGAGCTGATCGGAGTCGAACCGACGACCCCCTGCTTGCAAAGCAGGTGCTCTACCAATTGAGCTACAGCCCCAGCATGAATGGTCTTAAATAGCTAAGAACGAAGGTTGCGTCAAGAAGAAAAGATTCTATGGTGACCTCGGAGGGATTCGAACCCCCGACCTGATGCTTAGAAGGCACCTGCTCTATCCATCTGAGCTACGAGGTCTTGCAGTAGAATATACAGCACGCTTCATTGCTACGCCCGCTGCGCGGGCCATTGTAGTACGATTTCCTCTTTCTTGTCTACGATTAGTGAAGATGGTAATCAAAAGTATTTACATATCTGGCTTTCTATTCTCCCTCTTTTGTAGGCAAGGGTGGTTTCACTCAAACTTTCGGTTTTCATGGGGGCTTTGATCAGATTGTTACTGAACTTGGTCGTTTTTTTTAGGATTTTATGAGCATTTGAGCAGGACAGGATTTTCTTTTATTTTCTCTATAAATTCAAGAAAACATTGACTAATGTAGGAGGGAAGAAAATCACATTGTCCTCTTGGGTTCAGAATATAATCAGATACATTTGCTAGAAAAATTTTATCATAAGGAATGACTGGATTTTCGGTAGGAGCTATCACAAAGATATTAGGATACCAGTAGTTATGCATATCTTTCGAACAAAAATGATGAATACCTAAAGCAGGTATTTGAAATGCTGCTGAGACTGACCAAAAGACGGAAGAAACGGCTACCAAGAATAATTTGTCTTGAAATTGTGTTTTCATGGATTTTAGCAAACAAATGGAATCCCAAATAGGAAAGTTTGAAATATCTAAAGTCATGCAAGCAGGATGTTTGCTATTGTTTTTAGAAACTGAAACAATGAGGTAACCTTTTTCACAAAGACTTTCGATTAGTTGGTCTGTGTCAGGGTAAGAGTATTGGTTGGAGCGGGTGTCAAGTTGTAAGAAAATAACCCCAATGCTTTTGGATTGAATAAAAGCGTTTTTTATGCGGTTTAAAAAAGAAAGAACATTTTCATTATTTTTTTCGGGTAAGTCAAGAAGCGGTAGCAACCATTTCGTGGGTCTTGGTAAAGAAAAAGTTTCAAAAAGTGCATGGTTGCGATGACGAACCTGAGCATTAAATGGGTATAAAACAGGAGCGACAATAAAATTCTTAGGAACTAAGTTGAAAACATCGGTATAATCGTAGTGCTTCCAGAGAAAATGATCCTTGCCTCGGTAAGTGAAGACCTGATCGATGTTAGGATTCTTTCGCAGTAAGTCTGCGACTAAAGGAGAGTTGTGAATATCAAGGCTATCTGAGACATAAGCATGTAAAGGCACACCTTTAGTTTTTTTACGAATTTCGTGAATCGCGGGTGTAGCCATGATATAGTCGCCCAATCCCATAAAGAAAACAAGCGCAATTCCATCAGCTTTCATCTGATGAATGGCAATGTCGAAGTCATATACAACATATTCTTTTAAGAATAATTTTTTTTTAAAATGGTAAGATGTTGGTTTTTTGGGATCTTGAAGGCAATAGTTTGCACTGATTTTTGCATAGGGTACAACAATTTTGTACCAATATCCGTCATTTATCCAAGATTGACGATACGAACAGACTACGCTTAGAAGATTTCTGAGAGATTTTTTTGAAGCTCCCAAAAGAAATTTTAGGCAAACAAATAACCAGCGATTTAGCATCTGGTTGCCTTAGCAAAAAACATAAAAACGTTCGAAAGGAATGTTTTTATTTCTTTTTTGAGAAGTTCGTTTAGTTGAAAATGAGAAGTCACAGCCATAAGACCCTATCTTGACTGTGATCTCAAGTCAAGTTGGGCAATTTTTGAGGATTGATCAGGTGTATTTTTTCCTTGAGAGTGGGATTTTTTTTGAAGAAAAACCGAACAGATCTCTGAATGAGCTGAGTTTATCGATACCGTCGGATGGACTCACATTCTTTCTTTCAAGAATTTCTGTAAGATTGATTTTTCTGAGAAAGCCCTGAGGAATTCAGGGAAGACTTAACACACAGCGTTGTAATGAAGTAGCTCGGAGGGGCTATGTCACTTGAGTTTCAAGTTTTTTCCTGAAATTTATGCAACCTATTGAAATTATTGATTTTTTTTAAAACTCAGCATTTTATTTAATCCTTTTAAAATCAAATAGTTACAAAAAAACTTGAAACTCGAGTGTCATGACGAAGGGTCCTTGTAAGAGACTAAGGGTTGTAAACATCAATGAAATGAATTGTTTTCTTGTTGTGATTCAGCAATAGGATGTATCATTTTCAACTCATGAACTGCGAAGTTTTCGCTTCTATCCTCAGTACTAGTTTCTCTAGATTAACGAGATGAGTCTTTTTTTCGAAATTTTCTACTTGCCTTCGTGGTTTGTTTGCTCTGGTAAAAGAAGGGCAAGGCCATGATGGTAGCGTTTTACGAAATCGCTGCTCATGGTTAAGGTTTGCAACGGTATCGGTAGCGAGTCTTAAAAGGCAATGCTGAGATCCTCATTGTAGGGCTAAGGGCATCGAGAGCCTTGTAAGCGACTTGGATCAGTTCAAGCCATGGGAGTCGTCATAAAACGTATCTTTATTCATTTGGTTGAGATACCCAAATGATCACTTGTGAACGGCCTTCGGGGAGTTTTTCTTTAGATTTAACACGGTACCAAGAAAAGTTATTGTTAGAATAATAAAAACGTGTGCTAGATGAGAGAGACAAATTTTTATCAGTAAATTTTTTTAAAACTTGAGGTAATGCTTTCTTGATAGGAGCAATGAGAGTAGGAGATAAGATAAGATCAAATTCGATACCTCCTGGAACTTCGGTTCCTTGGATTCCAGGTGTATTAGATGCTACTCCGACATTTTTTAGAGCATCTACGATAAATGGCCGAAGTTCTTCTGGACTTACTGTTTTTAAAGTAAATCTCCAAAGTTCTGAGTTTGTTGCTTCTCTTCTTTTTTCAGAAGAAAGGATTTCTTTAGAAATGAGACTCATTTCGTTTGTAGGTTTTTTTGTTGCCATTTGTGTTGTAAGTGTGAGTGGCATTTCTGATTGTAGTGATTCTTTGAGGGTTTCTTCTTGTAGGTGATGGGAGTAAGCATTAAAGCTTTCAATATAAAAAGAATTTATTTTATGAAAAGAAGAAATTCCTAAAAAAATACATCCTACTGTTGTTATAAACTCAAAAAATAAACGTGACAGCAGAGGAAGTTGATTCCAATGAATCCATGGTTTTGAAAATTGAAAATTTAATATATTTTCTTTATTCCAAGGACTCAAAAAAAATAATGACTTACAATAAGAAGGTGTTTCTACATCTATTTTCTGAATACAATCAATAATTTCTTTAAATTTTAGATGGTCATAATGACAATTTTTGCATTCTTGAATATGTTTCTTGAGTGAAATTTTATCTTTTTCAGGCAACGTATTTTCTAGGTGATCTAGGATTTTATTTTGAAATTGAAAGCATTTTGATTTTTTTCTCCATAAGTATTCTTCTAATTTTTCAAAAGCTTGCTGTCTTTTTATTTTAATGGTTCCTTCAGGAAAAAATAGAGCAGTTGCTATTTCAAAGAATTGTATTTTGTACTTTTCTCTTAAAAAGAGAATTATTTTTTCTTCAGTATCTAGTTGGTCAAAATAAAAATAAAAAATTTCTTGTTCCGTTTGTTTTTTTTCATCAAACCATAGTTTTTTATAATCAATAACTTTTTTATTATTTTTTTTATTTTCTATCAAAATTAGACAAGAAATTTTCAAAACAATGCTTCTTTCCATTTTAGAGTTTTTAAAAATGGATTGTTTTGACAATAATTTTTTTAAAATTGATCTAAAAATAGATTTAATTTCGTCTGATTTGGAATTTATGATGCATAAGCTATAAATAATCTCTCCGTAAGATTGAATCAAGTAATCGTATTCTTTAGATAGTTTTTTAAATTTTAATATAAAATTTCCACCTTTCCGGTGTTTCATTAGTATCTATTTTGAATTTTCTTGTAGATAACCAGTGGGGTTTTTTAGGTTTTTGTATTAATTTCATTTTTGCTTGTTCGGGTGTTCTTCCTCCTTTTTTTTGATTACAGTTTTTGCAAGCAGTTACAATGTTTTCCCAAGATTTTTTTCCTCCTTGAACAACAGGAATGACGTGATCTAAGGTAAGTTGCATGGTGTTAGTGCAAGTATCACAGTATTGGCAAGTGTTTTTGTCGCGAACCAAAATATTGCACCTAGAAAATCTTATGGTTTCTTTTTTTTGATAAATTTTGACATATTTGGTGAGTCTTAAAACTGTAGGAATTTTAATAGATAATTGAACAGTTTGAATACTTTCTTCTGATTCTTCTAAAACCTCAGTTTTTCCTTGAAATAAAAGCTGAATGCCTTTTTTCCAAGTTACGATATCAAGAGGTTCGAAAGATGCATTGAGTAAAAGCGTACGATGCATGAAGGTATTATAATAATACAAAAGAAGAAACTACAAGATTTCTGAATTGAGTTTTTGAAAAATAAAAAAGTCAAAAAAATAGCTTTTTTATGATGCGCCATTTCACCAATAGAAAATTCTTTAAACAGTGAAAAAAAATTAATACTTCTTCGTTTTGAGCCGATATTATTTTTATGATTAACTGGAAAGAAATTGAAAGTATACATGTTGTTAATAAGCTTGAAAAAATATTAGCTCAATGGTTTAGTACTGATATTTTTTTTATTGACAAGCAAGGATTTATTCAAAACTTTGATGAAAAATTGAAAAAAAATGATTTTAAAAATACTTTAGTAAAATCTTTGCTGATTCATGAAAAAGGAAGAAGTCTGATTTCTGATGCTTTTTTTCAGGCAAATAAAAAAATGTCTCATGATTCTGAATTACATCTTTCGCTACTTGGTCCTTTGGGATTTGAGAAAATTTTTATTTCTAAAATTATTTATGAAGGAGAATTTTTTGGTAGTGTTATTGCTTACGCTTATTTAGATCAATCTGTTTCTCAGGATTTTATTCATGAAGTCCAATTAAAGTTAGAAAATGATGGTATCAAATTTTTAAAAAAATTAGAACAACCTCAAGTTTTGACAGAAAATCAAAAAAAATACTTTTATGAATTAACTGATCTTGTTTCACAAGAGGTTATTGCATTTTATTCAGAAATTAGAAAAAGAGAAGATCGCATTATCAGTTTGAATAGTCAACTTGAAAATCGCTACAGCTATGATGCTATGATTGGAAAATCAAAGTCTATGCAAGAGCTTTATAGTCTTTTAGATAAGATCAAGCATTCAGAGTCGACTGTTTTAATTCAAGGAGAAAATGGAACAGGTAAAGAACTTATTGCAAAATCGATTCATTTTAATTCCCCGAGAAAAAACAGAGAATTTGTCACAGTTAATTGCTCTGCTTTTAACGAAAATCTTTTAGATACGGAGCTTTTTGGTCACGTCAAAGGTTCCTTTACAGGTGCCATTAAAGATAAAAAAGGTCTTTTTGAAATTGCAAACAATGGAACTTTGTTTTTAGATGAGATCGGGGATATGCCTCTGAGTATGCAAGTGAAGCTTTTACGAGTTTTACAGGAAGGCACCTTGATACCGGTAGGAAGTACGCAGCAAAAAGATGTTGATGTACGCATTATAGCAGCGACAAATAAAGATCTTAAAGAAATGATTCAAAAAGGATTGTTTCGAGAGGATTTGTATTATCGCATCAATGTCATCAATCTTATTCTTCCTTCATTGAGAAATAGAAAAGAGGATATTCTTTTATTAATTGATCATTTTATTGCTCGAGGTTGTAAAGAAAAAAAAATACCCCTGAAATCGTTTTCAAAAAATGCTTTGGAAAAGCTTTTTGATTATCCTTTTCCAGGAAATATTCGTGAACTTGAGAATGAAATTGAAAGAATTATTGTTTTATCAGGAAATGAAGTGAAAATTGGGGAAGAGATTCTTTCTCAAAGAATACGTGAATTTTCAGATAAAAGTAAATTTCAAGGTATTCGAGCTGTTGGTAAATTAAAAGACTCTATTGAAGAACTAGAAAAAACAATGATTAGAGAAGGATTGATTCGCAATAATTGGAATAAAAGTAAGCTTGCTAAGGAGCTGGGTATTTCGAGAGCTGGTCTTATTATAAAAGTTGAAAAATATCAATTAGATAAAAGAAAAGTGCTTAATACTAATACGGATGAAGCTGCTTGACTATTTTTTTGAATAGGTTGTTCGACGTTCTCCTTTTTGATAGAACGTCGAATATGCTCTTAAATAAATCTACATTTTGTTGTTTAAGTGTTTCTATAAAAGCTCTTTTTTCCTATAAAGCCGTTTTTTGATCTCATTTGTATTTTTAATGATGAGCGTTTTTAGCAAAAAAAAAAGTTCCATAAAATATAGAACAAAATCGAAAATTCCAATAGAAAAAATCACAATATCCTCGTTGACTCAAAGAATAATTCGATTTTCTATTTGGACAATAAAAATATTTTATAGGAACGCCAAATAGGGCGTTCGTATTGTGCGCTCGGTATGCACAACAACTAGCTGGTGGAATGCCAGTTCCGGCCCTGAAAGGAGGGAATGGATAGACCAAAATCCAGGGTGCCTAAAGAAATCAAGTTACCTGAGGAAGGAATAACAGTTTGAGGGATGAGGGATCTGAAGAAAGATGAAGTCTGTGGCCCAAACGCAAGTGAACCTCTGTAAGGCAGGTCTTTGGGGTCGAGTAGCGATGATTATGAAAGCCCAAAATTCTTTCCGTAACACAGTGCAAGTAAGTGGGTAAAACAGAGATTGAGTGGTTAGTGCCCCGGGGAAGAGCTGTTGTGTCTGAGACAACGTAACTACGACGTATGATCTCTGCAGTGAACCAGAGATGGGGAACTAGGGAGCAAGAGCTCTCCGATGAAACCGTAGTAGTCGTAAAATCAGAAGCCGATGAGGATACGGTGACGTATCTGAGGGTAAAACGCTTGAAAAGTGAATAGAAGTTCGAGGCGAAGTGGAATGTGTGAATGAGGAGACCGAAACTCAAACAGTAATCTGAGACTAGAAGGAAGACTTTCGTTAGAGAAGATTAACGTATGAATGCCTGTTTAACCAGAGAGTTTAGGAAAGAGCCATGCAAGCAGTGAAGAAAAGTTAGCCTATGAGAGTGAACTTGGGTCCTTTTGAGAGAATCTTCTCAATTCACCAACTTGAACTAGCCTTCAGGGTAGTGAAAAGAAAGCGTGGGAGCTCCAGGAATAGATGGAGTAACAATTGAGAGTCTTGAGAAGAATCTCTTGGAGGAAATAACCCGACTCAACCAAGAAGTGGAGATGGAGTTACCAGCCAAGTCCAGTGCGTAAGCTAGAAATAGCGAAAGCTGGAGGTGGGGTTCGACTGATGGGTATTCCTACAGTTAGAGACCGAGTTCTACAGGCTAAAAGCAGTATTAGAACCGAATCTTTGAGGTTCGGGTTTTCTAAACATAGCTATGGATTTAGACCAGGACGAAGCCTTGGAAGCGGCTCAAAAGAGGGTGAAAGAGGACAAAGAATACGTGGTAGACCTAGAGCGATTCTTTGACCGAATTCACCACGATTAATTGATCAATCGGATGAAGCTACAGATATCGGACAAACGCATTTTGCGTCTGAAGGGTATGGTGCTGAGATCTGGGATCATGGAAGATGGTCTGGTGAGAGCAATGAGGGTTCTGCGCAAGGAAGTCCACTTAGCCTGTTATTGAGTAATGTGGTATTGGATGAACTGAACAAGGAACTGGAACGTATCCGCTCATTAAGTTGTGCAGGAACAAAAATAGCATTAAAATTATTTTGATTTTTATGAGCATAATTCAAATAGAGCAGTGCTTTAAATTCGAGAATCGTTGTGATTTGCGAGTTTGTTTT
>TBL_comb48_EPIDRAFT_1001832_pt1 | contig 15221 bp, 14 predicted proteins | sample TroBogEpilimnion_37_FD_10681 | JGI IMG/M metagenome (IMG submission 10681)
TCGCGGCACGCCCCTTTGGGGGCTGCTGCGTTCGGCATCGCTACGCTCGCCTCACTCCGCAGCCCCCAAAGGGGCGTGCATTGCAAGGCTAAAGCCTTTTACAGAACAGACTTTACACCCCCAAATCGGGAACGTGGCAAAGCAGGCCATTGCCTCATCCCCGCCCGGGGCATGGACTTTCCTGCCCTAGCTCGACGATCTGCCCCAAAATGGCAAGATTGCCCCTTCCTTGTCGTACATGCTCCCGATATTGACCTTTCATCTCAACTCCTAGCACACCATGTTCCGCATCCCAGGCGTTCCCGGTAAAGACCTTTGCGACAAAAACCTCGGCTTCTCGCGTCGTGACATCCTGCGCGTCGGCGGCGGGTCGATGATGGGCCTCACGCTTAACAATGTGCTCCGTGGCCAGGCCATGGCGGCGAATTCTCCGAACGCAGGCCGTGCGGGATGGGGCAAGGCCAAGCATGTGCTCATGATCTATCTGCAGGGTGGCCCCAGCCATCTTGACCTGTGGGACCCGAAGGAAAACGTGCCGGACAAGGTGCGCAGTGCTTTCAAGACGATCCCGACGAAGGTTCCCGGCAAGCACTTCACCGAGATCCTTCCCGGCCTCGCGAAGGTGAACGACAAGTTCACCATGATCAATTCGATGAGCTACACGCCAAATGGTCTCTTCAACCACACGGCGGCGATTTACCAGATCATGACCGGCTACACGACGGACAAGGTCAGCCCCTCCGGCCAGCTTGAGCCGCCGAATGCGAAGGATTTCCCGAACTTCGGCAGCAACATCGTGCGCCTCAAGCCACTGCAAGAGCCGATGCTCCCCTTCGTGCAACTGCCACGTCCATTGCAGGAGTCCAATGTCGTTGGCAAAGGCGGTGGTGCGGGCTTCCTGGGCAAGGCTTACGATCCTTACACGCTCTTCCCCGATGGCGACGACCTCGACATGGGTAAGATGGACCGCATCAAGATCGATGACCTCCAACTGCGCCCTGACCTTTTCAGCGTGCGTCTTGAGCGCCGAGCCAAGCTGCGCGATGCCATCAACGACCAGATGCCGCAGATTGAAGCTGCGGTGAAAGACATGAGCCTGGACAGCTACTACAGCCAGGCCTTGAACCTCATCTCCAGCGGCCGTGCGCGGGATGCCTTCGCTCTTGATCGTGAGCCGGAGAAACTGCGTGACCGCTATGGCCGCAACACCTTCGGTCAGAGCTGCCTGCTCGCTCGTCGCCTGCTGGAAGCTGGCACGCGTGTGGTCGAAGTCATCTGGCCCAAGGTCGCCAACTCTGACAACCACTCCTGGGACCACCATGTGGGCCTCACCGAGCGTATGAAGACCAAGTCCGGCCCCATGCTGGATCAGGGTCTCAGCGCTTTGTTCGACGATCTGGACGCCAGCGGCCTGCTGGACGAAACCATCGTCGTCGCCCTCGGCGAATTCGGCCGCAGCCCAGAGAAAGGCGTGTCCACCAGCGGCAATGGCAACAGCGCCGATGGTCGCGACCACTGGCCCTACTGCTACACCGCCATCGTCGGCGGTGCTGGCATCAAGCGTGGCTACATCCATGGCAAATCCGACGCCACCGGCTCTGCCCCAGCGGAAGAAGCTGTGCATCCGACCGAACTCCTCGCCACCATCTACCACGCCGTCGGCATCGACCCCGAGACGATTGTTTACAATCATCTCAATCAGCCGCGTGAACTGGTGAAGGCCAAGCCGGTGACGAAGCTGTTCGCTTGATCGAATCATAACCAAAGAGGCAGGACGAAAGTCCTGCCTCTTTTTTGTTACTTTGACCTCTGCGGCACCTTCGCCAGCAAGCGCATGTCGTAGCCCTGCTTTGACAACCGCTCCAAAATGCCGCGATACGTGGCTTCATCGAGCACCGGCTTGCGACTGAGCACCCAGGCCAATTTGCGGTTGGGATAGCCAACCACGCTCCACTGGTAGTCTGGGTCGAGGTCGATGATGAGATAAGGCACTCGTAGCGGCCAGAAGAACTGTACGCGCCACTCAGCGTTGGTGGCCTTGTTATGAACCCAGGCCACCCCCTTCCACTGTTCCAGCGGCGCGTCGAGGCTGCCGCGCCGAAACAGGAAGATATTGTCCATCTTGCCATCCGGGCGCAGCGAGTAGCGATCCAGCGTACCCACCTTACCCTTTTCAAGAGAGTATGGGATGTGTGCAAAGACGAACCAGTCGCCCACATAACGGTTCAGATCGACCAGGGGGACAGTTAGCAGCGGGGCAGGTTTCATGGAGGTGCAGGAGATGAGGCTGAGCAGCGAAAGCAGCAGGCAGCCGAGGGTCGATGGTCGAAAGCGCATGCCTGATGAACGAATCCGCACGTTGCCTGGGCGCGAATTCAAGCGTATTACTTCGGCATGCCTGTCGCACCCACACTCGAATCCCGGCTCGAAGTCCGTAAGCAGCCGTCGCGCTCGCATGTGATGCTGCAACGTTGGGAGAAGCTTGTCTTCCTGCACTGGCGCTGGGATCCGGCGGAGCTTCAGCGAACGCTACCACCTGGCTTGTATGTGGACACGTTTCATGGCGACGCTTGGCTCGCCATCGTGCCGTTTTACATGCGCGGCATTCGTCCACGTTTCTGCCCACCAGTGCCGAGCATCAGCCATTTCCTCGAACTCAACGTGCGCACCTATGTGCATGATGAGCAGGGGCGGCCCGGCGTGTGGTTTTATTCGCTCGACTGCAATCAAGCGCTCGCAGTTTGGACGGCACGCACCTTCTTCCATCTCCCTTATCAGCATGCTATCATGCGTGCGGAAACGAGGGACGGCTGGATTGACTACGGCTGTCAGCGGCGTGACGCATCATCTGAGTCGCGCTTCCGCTACCGCATCGCAAATGAACCTCATGCCGCAGAACCCGGCTCGCTCGAATTCTTCCTCGCCGAACGCTACCTGCTATTCTCACGGACTCCACGCGGGATTCGCTGCGGGCAGGTACACCACGCGCCATATCCGCTCGCAGAGACCAAGCTGGAGGCATGGGACGTAAATCCGCTGCTACAGGCCGGATTTGTGGATCCACAACGTCCGCCCGATCACATCATCGGCTCAGCCGGGGTCGACGTCCGAGTCTATCCGCTTACCGCATGAAGACGGAAATGCCCGCCTCGACCAGAGGCTTGGCGGCGCGCAATTGCTTGTCTGTGGAGGATAGCTGTTTGTCGCCAGAGAGATATTCAGGGACGTTCTCGGTGGAAGGATTGAAGCGAATGCTCACTTTCCCTGCCAACTTACCGCCTTCAAAGTTGGCATAACCACCGTAGTCCCATTCAAATCCGGCAATCTTAAAGGGCTTGCCGTTGATCTTCTCGACTTCCTCAACGGTCATGCCCGCCTTCAAACCGTTGTCAAATTTCCACGCCGTTCCGACGACGCGGATGTCGAACACGACCTGCTTCTTGTCGTTGTCTGGATCCCACACGATCACCAGTTCACGGTCGGTGTCCGCGAACACTTTCGCGCCATCGATCTCCTCACCTTCAGCGCCGGGGATTTTTTGCAGTTTGAGATTATGCTTCCCATAGGCACGCCCGATGTCCGTGATGGTCATTCCGGGCTTGATCAGACCCACACGCTTGCCAAGCACAATGGTGTTGTCTTTGGGATCAAATTCATCAGCGTGAAGAAAGGCAGTGAACAACAAGAGACAGGCGAGAATTCCGTACATGGGGCGATTCATCCACACGCCATCTCCAAATCAAGTGTCTTTTGCCGCTGCAAACGGCCAAGAGCGAGCCAGCCAGCTCCAGACCAGGAAGACGAGGGAACCTGCAAACAACACGGCCATGCCATAGCCCAGCAACACGCGATCCGTCGTCAGGAGCAGATACATCCAACCCACGAAGGCCAGCAGCGCAGGCAGAGGATAGAGCCACATGCGAAACGGACGCCGCAACTCCGGCTGCACGCACCGCAGCATGAGGAGCGCACCGATCTGCCCAACAAACTGTACCACGATGCGGGTGGTGAGCAGTGCATCGATCAGCGTTCCCAGCTTCACAAATGTGGCTGCTGCGGCAAAAACACCGACGACGATCAACGATACATGCGGAAAGCCCAGGCGTGGATGAAGCCGGCCAAAGACCCTGAAAAAGCTGCCATCACGCGCTGCGGCATACGGAATGCGTGAATAGCCCAGCAGCATGGCGAAGCAGCACGCCACCATCGTCCAGAGCACGAGTCCGGTAAAAAGCTGGGCGAAGTCCTTCCCGTAGATCTTCGTCATCATCATCGTCACCACCGGCTTGCTCACGCCGTCCGCACTCGCAAACTCCCGCCATGGCACAACGCCAATGATCGACAAATTCACCGCGAAGTAGATCAGCGCCACCAGTACCAGGCTGAGCATGACCGCGCGTGGTATTACCCTCCCAGGTTGCTTCACTTCATCGCCGATGAAGCAGATGTCGTAGTAGCCCAGATAGTCATACATGCCGATGCGCGCAGCCGCCCCCAACGCTACCCATTTGACGGTGTCGAACTGCCAAGCATCCTGCGGAAAATCAAACGCCAGCCGCGCGTCGAAATGCAGCGTACCCGAAACGATCACCATGGCCATGGCCAGCAGCGCGCCACCCCACAGGGTGACCATGATGGTCCCAATCGACTCGATGTGCCGATACAGCAGGAAAATCATGAACAGCCCCACACCTGCGCCCGCGCACAACCGTGTGAATTCACTGCTCTGCGGCCACAGCGGCTGCAAATACTGCGCCACACCGACGTAGGCCGTCGCGAGCTCCAGCGGCCCGCTCAGAATGAACTGCCAGATGAACAGGAAACCCATGAAGCGGCCCCATGTTTCGCGTCCATAGCCTTCACGCAGATAAACATACGACCCGCCGGTTTTTTGCAGCGCCGCACCCAGCTCGCTCCAGACCAGTCCGTCCGCCAGAGCCAGGATCAGAGCCACGCCCCAGCCCAACATCGACAACGGCCCGCCCATGGTCAGCATCAGCGCCGGAATCGTGATGAACGGCCCCGCGCCGAACATGTTGGACATGTTCAGCGCCGTCGCCTGCAGCAGACCGAAGCGGCGTTCGGGAGTTTGAGAACTGGGAGCGGATGAACCCATCGGGATGAAACAGCAGGTAGATTCACTTCCTGACAGGTCGCCAATGATTTCAGTGCATTTTCATGCCGTCGCAGCCGGGACTATTCACATCACGCCCCAGCCAGGACTGGATGAAGTTCACACACTCGCGAGCGTGCGTCATGACGATCAAATGACCGCCTTCAAGATATAGATCTGCATGGGGTGGCGGCAGGATCAGCTTGTCGTGCCTGCCGTGGATGCGGACCAGCCGGGTGTGGTGGTCGGCAAATCCCTCCCAGGTCGAAATGGCTTGGAACACGTTCCGGTAAAAACCCGCCTGGCAAGTGCTGAACATCTGGATGGAGTCGAGCACCGCACGTACGACGGGCGTCGGCGAACGGCCCCAGATTTTTTCCAGCGCAAGCCGGGAGCAGCGCAACAGCAGCTGCACCAGCCGCAGCGGAAGGACTCGTGTGAGCCGTTTCATTTTGGCCGTCGAGGTAAAATGGTCCCTCGTAGTGGTGCTAGCCACGAGCACAAGCGCATGGACGGGGAGGATTTTCGCGAGTTCACAAGCAAGCATGCCGCCGAACGAACTCCCGACAAGGATGGCGTCCGGGGGCAGTTGCCATGCGTCGGCCATGAATCTGGCGATTTCCGGCATGGATGCCTTGCCATGGTACTCCGGCCAGTTGAGGCTGGTGCAGCCAGGCAGCTCGGTCCAAGGACCGGGATAATTGCGATGATCCGCACCCAGGCCGGGAATAAGGAAAATGGGATGCTTCATGTGATGCTGGATTTTGTGCGTTCAGGATGGCCTCAGGTGTCTTTCCTCGAGCCATTCGACAATTGGCTCTGCATCGCGGTTCGCCTTGATCCTGGCGGCGAGCTCTTTGGCCTTCATCTGCAACTGCTGATCCGACAGGCAGAGGCGCAGTAGAGGCAGCGCCTGCTCAGGTGAAAAGCGGCTCGCTCGTATGCTCAGGCCGGCCCCAAGACGCTCCAGGCGCTCCGCGTTGTCGTGCTGATCCAAAGCCATGTCCACCACGAGCTGCGGCACCCCTGCGGCCAGACTTTGCGCGATAGTGCCGATGCCACCGTGATGCACAAACGCGGAGGCATGCGGCAACAGCGCGCTGAACGGAGCGTAAGCGGCGACGAAAATAGTGGGAGGGAGCCCCTCGGGCACCTGAGTCGTTTTGGAGGTTAGAAACACCGCACGGCAGCCGAGTTTTTCCGTCAGCGCGAGTGCGGTTTCAAAGAACCGCGCAGCATGATGATGTCCGGTGCCCGGCGTAAAGACCACGGGTGCCGTGCCAGCTTGCAAAAAAGCGTGCAGAAGCGGCGTCTCGTACGCACTCACAAACACGGCGGGCTGCAAATGCACTGTGATCAGCGGGATGCCGTATTTCTCGCGGGCAAGGCGTGCGGCAAATGCAGTGACTGGGGCCAGCATCAGATCAACTTTTCCGCAACTTTCGATGGCCGCGAGATAGGGCTCCACGGATTTGGCGGCGAACTCAAACACGACCTTCGTGCCAATGCCTGACTTCCAGATGCGCGGGTCACGAATCATGGCTTCAAACTCGTCTCTTTCCCCCAGGGAAATGAACTCAAGTCCGGCTTTGCGCGCATGGTCTTCAAACAAGCACGCTGTGATCATTCTCACGCGATGTCCGCGTGCCATGAGCAGCCGACCAAGCCAGATGAAGGGAAATACATCGCCTGCGCTACCAAAGGGAAGAAGGAGAATCTCAGCCATGATTGCTATTCAGCCTTCCATGCGACCAGCGTTTGAGCAATGCAGGCAGCGCATGAGGTCGGGACATCGTCACATAAATGCCGCCGACAACTGCACTGGCTCCGCAGAACCAGAAGATATCTCCCGGCGTCCAGCCCAGACGGGTGTTCAGCTCCTTTTGGAGCAAAGCGGCGGCGCTGATGCCCACCCATGACAGCCACGAGGCTGCGCCCTGTACCGAGCCTTTGCGATCTGCCGGCGGCCGATGCTGCAACACTGCGGCCAGCGGCACAATGAACATGCCACCGCCGATGCCCAGAAGTGTGAGGCAGACGGTGAATGCCGATCTGGAGATGTCAGCGAACCCGAGCGCAAAACCCATCGCGGCCATGAGGAAGGCTCCGAGCGGGATGAGGCCGTACTCCACGTGATCCCCGCTCAATTTACCCGCCAGCAAGCTGCCAGCCGCCATGCCGATGGCGAGTGCGACCTGCAAGGCGCTGTTTTCCATCGGCTTGATGTGCAGCACCTGCTCAGCATAGAGCACCAGATTCATCTGAATGAGCACGGCGATGAAAAAGAAGCCCGTGTTGCCGAGGTTCGCGCGCCACAGGTCGCGATCCGTACGCATCCATTTAAACTCGCGCCACAGGTCACCGAGGAAGTTGAGGCGCAGCGGCTTGTCTGGGCTCGCGGCAGGCACCTGCGTGATGCCCAGGCTCATGAACCAGCCGATCATGGCCAGCGCCAGAAGAATGCCACCAGACCACGCGGGTTTGCCCGCAAAGCTCTCTGCCAGCCACGCAGCTGCCAGCGTGCCGAAGATTGCAGCCAGAAAAGTGAGCATCTCGATCACGCCATTGGCCCACGAAAGCTTCGAAGGAGGCACCACTTCAGGAAGCGAGCCATACTTGGATGCCGCAAAGAATGCACTGTGTACCCCCATGAGGCAGATGCTCGCGAGTTGTAGCCCCATCCTGCCGGAAGCCAGCGCATAGGTGGCGAAGATCATGATGCCGATCTCCATTGTCTTCACACCGATCATCACATGCCGTTTGCTGAAGCGATCCGCCATCCAGCCGCCCAGCATGGAGAGCAGCAAAAATGGAATGGCAAAGTACATCCCCGAATCCGAGACCAATGCGTCGAGCTGCTCCTTGGGCAACTTCTGCGCGATTACCAAATAGATGACGAGCCACTTGAGAACGTTGTCAGAAAACGCCCCCTGAAGCTGGGTGCCCATCAGGCTCCAGAAGCCGCGCTGCCAGTTGGATTCAGGGGGCGGGGCGGAAGAGACGTTCATGCGCGTTTGGCGGCAGCTTGTTCGGGTGTGGGGCAGATTTTCTTGAGCACGAAGTGCGTTGGCACAAAAACCAGGATGATGAGCAGCGCAATCCATGCCACGAGATAAAGTTCGGAACTCATCCACGTCTGCGGCTGCGCATCATCCATGCCGAAGACGTAGTTCACATTGCGCGGCAAATTGGGGTCCGAAAGACTGGCCCCCGCCTGCGGCAGCCCAAAGAATGCGACGAGACACAGTCCAGTCGCCAACGGCGACCAGCCTTTGAGCGCGCGCTTGTCGTAACCCAGCCTGAACACGAGAAAAGCCAGCAGGAAGGGCAGCCAGCCGTGGAAGAGCGACAGGCCACGCAAAAACAGCGGCTTGTTGCCATCAAACATATAGGCGGTCATCCCCGTCATTTTGAAGCCGCAAAGCTGCACGGCATAATCCAGGCACCAAAGGGCCTGTGGCATCAGGATTCCTACGGCGGGCAGAGAGACGAGCAGCGGGCTTTCCAGCCAGACACCGGCCAGCGTGAGCAGCAGGGCGATGTCGCAAAAATAGAGGAAGTTCGTCAGGCCGTAGTGGTACCAGTAAACCGGAATCAATACCGCCATGAAGGCGGTGTAGGCGAGCTTGAGCCAGAGCGGGATTGCGGGAGAAGTGTTGGTTTTCATGCAAGGGAAGCGTCAAACCGCCTTCGCTTTCAAGCCAATCGACCGTCTGTGAGCTTACATTGAAAAAATATATGAACCACTACTGGACGCTCAGACATGCCATGTCGCCTGTCGCATTGCGCACGTAGATGTATCCGTTGGCCAGCACGGGAGCGCTCCAGCAGCGCCCGGTGAGCACAGGGGTTCGGGAAATGGACTCAAATTTGGTCGGGCTGGCTTTGGCGATGATGAGCTCCCCCTTGGCCGTCATGATGATGAGCTTGCCGTCGGCGGCCATGAGCGAGCAAAAACCGACATCGGCAGCACTCCACTTTTCGGTGCCGGTGGCGAAATCGATGCACTTGAGGCTGGCTGATTTGCCTTCATCGCCATCGCTGCCGTAAAGATGGCCGTCGATCAGCACGCTGGAGTTGAATTGATTTTTCATCACCCGGCTGCGCCAGATCTCTTTGGGTTCAGCGGAGGCCAGATCGAGCAGGGAACAGCCTTTGTTGTAGCCGGAGGAGATGAAGAGCTGGGTGCCGCTAAGAATCGGATCCGCCGCGTTCACACCATAGCTGGTGGACCAGGTGTGCTCCCACAAAACGCTGCCGTTGCTCGGATCGACGCCTTTGTAGGCGCGGCCTGAACTCAGCACGGCTTGTGCTTTTCCATTCACAGTGATCGGATATGGCGTGCAGTAGCCGGAGTTGGCCTTGTCGCTGGTCCACACGGTCTTCCCCGTGGCCTTCTCGACCGCCGTGCCGGCTTTGCCAACGTTCAGAATGAGAAGATTGCCCGAGACCAGTGGTGAACCCGCGAAACCCCAGTCCGGAATGTCTGCCCCGGTTTCCTTCTGGATGTTTTTTTGCCAGAGGATCTTGCCAGTGGCCGCGTCGAAGCAAAACAAATCACCCCAGCGGCTCAAATGATACGCCTTGCCGTCTTCAATCGTCGGTGTGGCCGAGGTGCCGCCTTCGTAATACTTATCACCCAAATCGGCGGCGTAAGCGTATTTCCAAACCTGCTTACCGCTCTTGGCATCGAAGCTGAAGACCGTGTCCTTTCCATCCGCGTGTCCCGTGGTGTATACTTGTCCGTTGGCCTCGGTGAAGGAGGCAAAGCCAATGCCAATCTGCGCGCTCCAGACTTTTTTGACCGCCGTCCCAGCCAGTTTTTCACTCGAAATGCCATCATGATTTGGCCCGCGCCAGACCGGCCAGTCGGCGGCTTGCATGGAGGTGACGACAGCGAGGAGAAGGAGCGCGAGTTTCATACGCCCGGAATGGAGCGGGAACGGCCTGAAATGGCAAGCTTGATCTCGATTGCGCTCCACTGTTCCATTCCTGCGCCGCAAGTGCTGTTTGCACTCGCCGTCCGCCTGTTCATGTGCTTTTTCAACCGCCCATGTCAGCCACCGCCACAATCACCAACATCTCCTGCTACCAATTCGCCGAACTTTCCGGATTGAAGGAAATGCGCGCTCGATTGTTGGAGCAGTGCAAGGGCTGGGGGCTGAAGGGCACGATTTTGCTGAGTGTCGAGGGCATCAACATGTTTGTGGCCGGCGTGCGGGAGAATGTGGACGCACTCGTGGATGAACTGCGTGGCATTCCGGGACTGGCTGGCTTGAAGCCGAAATACAGCGAGAGCGCGGAGCAGCCGTTCCGCCGCATGCTGGTGCGCATCAAGCAGGAGATCATCGCCTTCGGCGTTGAGGGCATCGAACCGGCGAAGTATACATCGCCACGCCTTGAGCCGAAGGTTTTGAAGCAGTGGCTGGATGAAGGCCGCCCGGTCATTCTTTATGACACTCGCAATGATTACGAGGTGAAGCTAGGAACCTTCAAAGGCGCTGTCGTGGCGGGCGTCGATTCCTTCCGCGAATTCCCCGAGGCTGTGCGCAGGCTGCCTCCGGAAATGAAAAAGGCGGAGGTCGTGTCCTTCTGCACTGGCGGCATCCGCTGCGAAAAAGCAGCCCCCTTCATGGAGCGCGAAGGCTTTGAGCATGTGTGGCAGCTGGAGGGAGGCATTTTGAAGTACTTCGAGGAATGCGGCAGCGCACATTACGACGGTGAATGTTTTGTCTTCGACCAACGCGTGGGCGTCGATCCAGGCCTGCATGAGACCGCCTCGTCCCAATGTTTTGCCTGTCAGACACCTCTCACCGCCGAAGAGCAGGCCGATCCGCGCTACGTGGAGCATGTTTCATGTCCGTACTGCTTCAAAACAAGCGAGGAACAGCAGCGCGAGAACCTGGAACTACGCCATGCGGCAATCCGCCATGCAGTGACACCACTGCCCGGCAGTGTGCCCTATGATCAAACACGGCCGCTGAATGTGCCGGAAGCCTGCGATCACACCACCATTCTGGACTGCCTCTGCCACGTGATGCCGCACATCCCGCGTGAGCAGTGGCTCGCGGCCTGTGAGGAAGGGCGCATCGTGACGGATGAGCGGGCGATTGTCCCAGCTCATCAAATCGTCCGTGCTGGAGAACGCTACCTGCACCTGAAGCCTGCGCAGCGTGAGCCTGACGTGAATGCGGACATCCGAGTGCTGTTTGAAGATGAGGCGATCATCGTGCTCAACAAACCCGCACCGCTGCCGGTGCATGTGGGGGGCAGGTTTAACCGCAACACGTTGCAGTTCATCCTCAACACTGTCTGGCATCCACTGAAACCGCGCAGCGTGCATCGGCTGGATGCCAACACGACGGGCGTCACTGTGCTGTGCAAGACCCGCCACTTTGCCAGCTTCGTGCAACCGCAATTTGAGCGTGGCGAGGTCGAAAAACTCTACCTCGCCCGCGTGAAGGGGCATCCACCGCAGGATGAGTTTGTCTGCGATGCTCCCATCACCGGTGAAGCTGGCAAGCTGGGAGGACGCACCGTGGATGCGGACGGTCTAGAGGCTAGAACGGAGTTCCGCGTGCTGCGGCGCGATGCTGATGGCACCGCACTGCTGGAGGCTCGCCCACTCACCGGGCGGACAAATCAAATCCGCATTCATCTCTGGCACCTCGGCTTCCCGATTGCCGGTGATGCCGCTTATTTGGCGGATGGCGAAGTGGGTGAGACGCAGACCCTGGCGGTAGGCGATCCACCTCTCTGCCTGCATGCCCTGCGCATCACGTTCACGCATCCTTTGACCAAGGAACGTGTGACCTTTGAGGCAGAGCCGCCAGGATGGGCGGCTTGAAGGAGAGAGCAGCCCGCCAGATTCTTTGTAATAAAAACCCGAGAGCAGGCTTGAGCACCTAGCGGCACCCGCTAGCTTTAGCGCAACCATGGCCATTAACATCGACGACATCCTTCAAGCCGCCGAAGACCACCAAGCGAGCGATATCTTCCTGCAAGAAGGCGAGGTGCCGCGCATGAAGATCGCTGAACAACTCATGATTTTTGGCGACGAGCCGCTGCTGCTACCGCAGATGGCCGGACTCTGGCAGGCTTGCGGAGGAGACACGCTCAATGACACAGATCGTGATTCCGGGCTGATCTCCCGTTCTCACATACGCTTCCGTGTCAACCTGCACAAGGTACTGGGCCGCATGGCAGCCGTTCTGCGCCGCATCCGCACGGATATTCCCGCCCTGCACACCCTGGGCGCACCGGACTGGCTGTTGCAGCGTTGGGGGCAGAAACAGAACGGCATGATTCTCGTCACCGGCTCCACTGGCCAGGGGAAATCCACCACGCTGGCGGCACTGCTGCAGTGGATGAATGAAAACATCGCCCGCCATGTGGTGACGATCGAAGATCCGGTGGAGTACATCTTTGCCAACAATCGCTGCCTGTTCACGCAGCGTGAAGTGGGGCGCGACACCCCGAACTTCGCCCGCGGTCTGCGCAGTGCCATGCGTCAAGCCCCGGATGTGATCTTTGTGGGAGAAATTCGCGACCAGGAAACGGCCCTCACCGCACTCCAGGCCTGCGAGACCGGCCATCTCGTGCTCGCCACGATGCATTCCGCGACCGTCACCGAAACCATGGAGCGTTTTGTGAACCTTTTCCCACCGGATCAGATCGGCATCGGTCTGCACCTGCTAGCACAACAGTTGATCGGAGTTTTGTGCCAGAAGCTGGTGCAAAATGTCCATGGCAAGCTCGTCATGCTGTCCGAATATCTGGAAAACGGCGGTGCGACACGCGAATGGATCGGAAAACGCAGCATCGCGAGCATCATGGACTACATGAGCCGTGGCAGCGATCCCAACGCACGCACCTTCATGCACTCCACGGTTGCAGCCTACCAGAGCGGCTTGATCTCAGAATCCGAGGCCGTCGCCGCGATCGGTAATGAAGCTGAATTCCGTCGTGCTGCTCGCGGCATCTCCTAAACCATCCTCCTTTCATTATGCGTTCCCGCGACCTCATTGAATACCTTGCCTTGGTAACGGAACAGGGCGGCTCGGATCTGCACCTCAGCGTGGGTGCAGCGCCCATGGGGCGCGTCTTCGGCAAACTCCAACCGCTGACGGCTGAAATCTTCGATGCGGGGGACGTTCGAGACCTCGTTTTTGGCGTCTTAAAGGAAACTCAGCGCGCCAAACTGGAGCAGGACTGGGAACTGGATTTTGCCATTCAGGTGGAAAACCTGGGGCGCTTCCGTGGCAATGCCTGTTACGTACTTGGTCGCGTCGAAGCCTCCTTTCGCTTCATCCCCGAACAGATTCCCGAACTGGGCGATCTGGGCCATGGCCCGACGGTGGAAAGCCTATGCAAAATGCGCGATGGGCTGATCCTCGTGACCGGCACCAGCAATTCCGGCAAGACCACCACGCTAAGCTCGATGACCCAGCACATTTCTCGGGAGCGGCAGGTCAACATCGTCAGCATTGAAGACCCCATTGAGTACGTATTTAAGCATGCGCGTAGCCTCGTTCGGCAGCGTCAGGTGGGCAGTGATACGCACAGCTTTGCCCAGGCCCTACGCAGCGCGTTGCGTCAGGACGCAAACATCATCATCATCAGCGAACTGCGTGATCTTGAGACTATCAGTACTGCCCTGACCGCCGCCGAGACCGGCCACCTCGTCATCAGCACCTTGCACACGCAAGATGCTCCTTCCACCATCATGCGTATGATGGATGCCTTCCCTGAAGATCAGCAGGACTTCGTGGCCTCGCAGTTGGCCAACTGCCTGCAAGGCGTGATCTGTCAGAGCTTGATGCCGAGGCTAGATCAAAATGGCCGGGTGATGGCCTCGGAAATCATGGTCAACAATCAGGGCATCGCTTCCTGCATCCGCTCCCGTCGGCTCCAACAGCTTCCCAGCCTGATTCAAATCGGTGCCAACGACGGCATGCATACCATCGATGACAGCGTAAGCCATCTAGCCATCCACGGCTTCATTTCTCTGGACGATGCGCTGCTGCGTGCGCGTGACAAAGATTTCGTGATCGCCAGCTATGAGCGCCATTTGAGTGAAAGTGGATCACGAAAGCGCTGATGCATGAAAAAAGCGGAACCAGTTTCCCGGCTCCGCCTGTTTAAATGCTGAGTGTGTCAGCGCTGCGCTGATTACTTGTTCTTGGCGTCGAACTTGGCTTTGCACTTTTCGCAGCAGAAAGCGACGGTTTTGCCGTCTTTTCCTTTGCTGGTGATGCTGGAGTCAGCAGGCTTGCCGCTGATTGGGCATGTGTCGGCGGCCATGGCGACGGAAGCGAAGGAGAGGGCGCAGATGGTGAGCAGTGTTTTCATCGAGGTGTGTTGGGTATGGGTATGTTCCCGGTAAAATCACCGGGTAAAACTCGAAACGTATGAAACCGGGCGTTTCTTGTCGATCTTTACTCTTTCCTTGTCCCACCCCACAAACCAGCCATGCGATTCCTCTCCCGAGAAGCCACCGTCGCCAGCCCCGGATTCAACCGCTGGCTCGTCCCACCCGCCGCCATCGCTGTGCATATGTGCATTGGCCAGGTCTATGGCTTCAGTGTGTTCAAGAAGCCGCTGGCTCGGGCGCTTGGCATCACAGCGCCTATCGCTGGCGACTGGAGCGAAGCAGATGTCGGCGTGGCTTATTCGATTGCGCTTGCTCTCCTTGGCCTATCTGCTGCGTTTTTCGGCAAGTGGGTCGAACGCAGCGGCCCGCGCAAAACGATGCTCGCCAGCATGCTCTGTTTTTGCAGCGGTCTGGTCCTCACCTCGCTCGCGGTGCGCTGGCACCAGCTCTGGCTGCTGTATGCAGGCTATGGTTTGATCGGCGGCATTGGGCTGGGCCTGGGGTACATTGCGCCAGTTTCCACCCTCATGAAGTGGTTCCCCGACCGCCCTGGCATGGCCACGGGCATGGCGATCATGGGATTTGGTGGCGGCGCGCTCATCGGCGGCCCGCTGGCAGAGGAGTTGATGAAGCGCTTTGCCACCACCACTTCCGTCGGTGCCAGTCAGGCACTGCTAGTCATGGCGGGTCTTTATATCATTTCGATGACGTTTGGCGCCTGGATCGTACGTGTGC
>TBL_comb48_EPIDRAFT_1001842_pt1 | contig 15187 bp, 13 predicted proteins | sample TroBogEpilimnion_37_FD_10681 | JGI IMG/M metagenome (IMG submission 10681)
ACCACGAGCAGTTAACTTAGTAGCCATGGGGGAAGCTCCTTCACTTTCACAAGCGCTGTTCCAGTTTGGGGATAAACTGGTATTCGAACACCTGTTCTAAAGAGAACATTACATAACCCCACCGACATTGGCAAGAAAATTTCGAACATATGTTCGACTTTTTCTCCCCTTTCCCCTACCCTCAATCCATGAGCACAAAAGATGACGCCACAGGCGTAAAGAAGGCCCCCGCAACCATCTCCGAGCTGCCAGATGGCCCGGCCGATGACAATGGCCTCACCACCCGCCAACAATTGATCCTGGATGTCATCAAGAAGGCCATCGAAACCAACGGCTATCCCCCATCAATGCGCGAAATCGGCCAAGCAGCCGGCCTCGCCTCCCCCGCCTCCGTTAAGTATCAGATCGAAGCCCTCGTTGAAAAAGGCTTTATCCGCAAGGACGCCTCAAAAGGCCGTGCCTTCGAAATCACCGATCCCAATGATGCCGACTCCATTAAGCCCGAAAAGACCGTCAACATCCCATTAGTGGGCCGTATCGCCGCCGGTGGTCCAATCCTCGCCGAACAACACATCGAAGAGGTCTTCCCACTCCCCGAGTCCCTCGTTGGACAAGGCGAGCTCTTCCTTCTAAAAGTCGTAGGCGACTCCATGATCGATGTCGCCATCTGCGATGGCGATTACGTCGTAATCCGCTCCCAAAAAGACGCAAACAAGGGCGAGATCGTCGCCGCCATGATTGATGGCGAAGCCACAGTCAAAACTTTCTCCAAGAAAGATGGCCACTACTGGCTCTTACCCGCTAACGACAACTTCGCCCCGATCCCTGCAGATAATGCGGAGATTTTGGGCAAGGTGACTGCGGTGTTGAGGAGTGTTAGGTAGTGACACCTAACAAATCTTGGCCTTCGCTAAAAAATTAATTAACCTTTTCGATCAAGATATTCCTCGCGCAAAGTATTGAGAACATATTCGCCGTCAGCTGTCGTTCCTTTCCAATAAAACCAACCATTTGTAGGAACGCCGGTAACTGCAACCGCTGCGGCAGACAGCGAGCCGTAAATTTCGTCCTCAAGAGCGATTTTTCCACCAGGTAATATCGTCGCGACTGCCTCGTTATCTCCCTCTCGAACGGGAGTAAGCGTGCTCCCTATCTGCAGAATGTCTGCCTCGACCAAATCCGCTATAGAGACATTTTGAGAATTGACTATTGAATTTTTGGAAGGACTTGGAAGAGGAGAACTTTCTGGATACTTTGGATTGTAGCCTTCCCGTCTTAACTGTTCAAAAGCGTCCCTAACAACACCACCCATAAGTCGCCGACGAGCTTCCAAGAATTCTTGGTACTTCATACTCTCCCAACCCGTGGGTAATGCGTGCCAATACATCTGTTTCTCCAGGCGATCTGCATCCATATTTTTGGAGGCGAGTTGTTCTGGCCAGTATTTTGTCGGCGCATCATCCGATATAGCAATGTTGTCGGCCCATTCGACCAATGCCATGTTTGCAATTTGGTTGATGTCGCGATTGTCTTGAACTTTTAGGACTGAGGAAAGATAAGCTCGAGGAAAAATATGATGCCTTTCAATCCCCTTTTTCGATGTGATCGCAGGATCCAGTCGACTTCTCACTTTTCCGGTTGAAAGCAACGAATCTGCATCAAGAATATTGAGTGCGGCAATATAAGCCAACAGCGCAGGCGATTTCGATGCTGAAGTGGCCAACTCATTGGGATAGGTGATAGCCCAATAATCGTCTGTAAAAGTGTCATCCACAACTTTTGACAATGTCGAGATGAAACCGTGTGCATCACCGAGCGAGATTTCTGAGAGGCGTGCGACATCCTGTTCAAAAGTACCTTCGAATGCACCTGAATAGCGCGCCGTTGTATGAGCCATAAAAAACCAGCGGGCAATAACTTCACGCAATTTATCCAGTGGCACTTTGTAATCAACTCGGCCAATTAACCAAAGTGCATATGAGAAAAGTACGGCGTTGTCACTCGAGATCATTTTGGCACCGCGAAATCCAGCACGCTCTAAACACTGCAGGAACTCGTGCCAATTCGTGATGTCAAGCGATTCATCATGCGCATTCTGCAAGATCGCGAACTGGGCATCTCGCTTTTCGGGTATGGATTTGCCCGTCTCTATATCTTTCCCTCTCAACAAAGAATAAACATGCTTCAGAACCGCACGCCTAAACGCAAGTCCGACGGAAACACGAAGCATCTGCGCTGGAGTGGGTTGTATGTACCAATTAAAAGGTGATGCTTTCGATATGGTTGGCTGCTTGCATGCCTTTGCAAATTCTTCCAAATCACGTCGGCCCTTTTCCCAAAAAACACTCATGAGCGTCAAGATAAAGTCTGCTTGGTTAAGAGTTACACCAGCTGAGTTAATGCGAACAAAAACTTCAGCAACCAATTCTTCGTCAACTGACGAATTCAACTCAACTGCCTTGAAAGGGTAGTCTCGAATATCGTGAAGTCGATCTATGGCCTCCTCCAACTGATCTGCTTCTATTTGAGTGAGTTCCCTCTTTTCGCTTAGGCGCCTCTTAAATGCACGAACCTCATTTTTCCGTTCGCCACTCACCCATATTTTACTGATATCAGGAATGAACTCTGGATCTCTTTCGATAGCAGCATCGGTCACTGCAAATATAGAGTCCGATGGTCGAAAGGCAATTCGAATTCGACCTTGGGAATAGTCCTCCCTAATAATCTCCGCACCCGTAATAACCACATAGAGGGAAGTCAGTCGCTGTTGTCCATCAACAATAAGAAGGCGTGGAGCCCTGTCTTTGCTTTCCACGCCAATCTGTCTTGCGCCGACTTCGGCGCCAGTGTCCCAAAAGAGCAAGTAACCAACAGGGAAACCCTTGTACATGGAGTCGATGAGTTCGCGCACTTTTGAAGCACTCCAAACAAATGGGCGCTGAATGTCAGGTAGAGCCACTTCCCCGGATTTAATGTCTTCAATTAAGCCATAAACGCTATGAGTTGTGTCCTTGAACATTGTTGTCGCCATGTGGAGTTCCCTCTCCTAATTAATCAAATTCTTTTTGAAATTTTTTAACTATCTCAGGAATTACGCCTTCTAGGTCCTGACTTACTCTGCTGGCACTCTCTATGTTTCTTTGTATGCGACTCTAAGTTTCTTTGTAAGCGCGAAATCCCGAAACTAACTCCTTAAGATTTGTTGGTCGGTATTTTTCAAAGCTTTGCTCATCTACGTAAACAAAGTCATACTTAACTTTGGTTTGCAGGCTATTTATGTCGTCACACCACTGACTCAAGCGGGCTAATTTCAAAGGATCATCCAAGTCTTGATGTCCCTTTGTTTCGATGATAAACACCTCACCACTGGTGGATTTAACGATGAAATCAGGTATGTAATTGGAAATATCGCCATCGGCATTTACGTAGTCAAGTCGAAAGTTCACCGCAAGGAAGTTTTTGGCGTAAGAGATAACATCCTCAGCTCCTTCTAGAAAACCTGCAAAGAGAAGTTCCAGTTGGCTATCTCCGACAATCCGGTTAAAGACGCTCTTCTTGGGAACCAAATATCCCTGATCTTTCACGACAAAGGGCCGAGTTTGGCGCAGCTTGATGTAGTCGCGGATCTCAGCATCTCCCTTATCTTGAACTGTAAGCTCATTGATGGCCTTCTTAAAAGTCTCTAAAACTGTCTTTGTAGCTTCCAGCTCCGAAAGATTGCGAAGCGTGTTGGGGTCTTCTAACTCAACTTGATGATCAAAGAGGAAGTCTGAGACGAAGAGTTTGACCTTGGGGTACAGAACGTCGTAGCCCGAGAAAAGACGCATCTCCTTCATAATGGTTTTGGCGTAGTAACCAATGGCGCTACGGTAATCGGCAATTCCAGCAGTATCCAAGATTGTCGAATGATCAAACTCGTCGGTGGTGATGTCCTTAAAAATGATCTCCCGCAGAGCCTCTTCCGTGAAGCTCTGGTATTTCACTTTTGCGTGAGGCAAAGTAGCCGGATTCAAGAGGGAAAGATTCTTATACTCTCTAAAAACCCTATTGGTAAGGATTGGAATTTCAATATCGAGCTTATCGATGTCCTTTTTGACGTTGGAGTTATCAATTTCGATCACTATCGGAGTATTTGCCGGAGATCCTGGACCCATTGGCTTTCTCTCTAGGACGACACCTTCGGCCTTAATTGATTCCACGAAATCCATAAAGGCGTCCGTACCAACCACGCTTACGTACTCCTCGATTTCTCCCGAGTACATCTTTCGAAGACCCCTACCGAGAGTCTGTTCAGGCAAAATATTGCTTTGAGCGGTATAGGCGCGAAGTCCTACGATCGTGGTCACGTTGCGAACATCCCAACCCTCCTTGAGGACCATGACGGATACGATCGCCTTATAGGGACTGGTGGGATCATCTATTGAATTAGCCTGCTCGCGAAGTAGATCCATCTCCTCTTTGCTTTTTCCCGATGCCGCCTCAGAGATTTCCCCGTTATTCTTCGTATGGATAACTAGCACTGCTCCTTGCAGCTCTGGATACTTGCTCTCAAGAAATTCCGCGACATCGTCACAGTTGCGGGTGTCATCCGTCATCACGAAGAGAATTGATTTCTTCCCCATTTTTTCGTGCTCTTCATAAGACTTTTGCCACTCAATCACACCAAGATTTAAATAGTCCTGATATTTTTCAGTAAATTTGGCGCTCTGATGCTCAACCAACTTAGCCCTGCTTGCCGGATCTGGAAGCACGGGGTGCTTGACCACATTCTGCGAAATGGCTTCAACCAAAGGGTAATCCGCAATCGTCTGAACGAATATTGCTCCATTGTTGTGCTTGGGAGTAGCAGTCACATCCACCTGCATAGAGAGTGAACCCCCTTTTTGAAGAAGGCGATTGTGGATGTCTTCTATCGATTTGAACCAGGCCATACCAGCGTCGTGGATATGGTGCGCTTCGTCATTAAGCACCATGAGCTCGTCAATATCTCGTACAATCATTCCCAAATCTACTTTGGAGTCGTTCGTTGCTCCAGTGGGTCGAGTACCTAGGAAGTAATCCATGGTGTCTTCATCACCTGCTGAGGGAGGGATATCTGAGCTCGAATAAACGCGGTGGATATTGGTAAGAAAGATATTCCCTGTGGAATGGGTAATGCGAACATCATCCTGAAGGTGAAGAGTTAACTGGAAATCCTCACGCCATTCGCGTCCACCATATCCATTATCCGGAAGGATAGGGTCATCCTTTAAAAAGATGCGCAGCCCCTGAAAATCTTTGTAAATTCGATCTAAAACAATGATATTTGGAGCAATAACTAAGAAATTCCGAGAAAGCTCTGAATCGGCTTCATATAGCTTGTGGAAGAAACTCCAAGCCAGTACCAGACTTAATACTTTCGTTTTTCCAGAACCAGTAGCCATCTTCACTACATATCTACGCCACGTCTCATCGAACATGCCGGCCGAAACTTTTCCTGAACTATCAAATCGCATCAAATCGAATTTATCTTTCGCTCCAACAACATCGTAAAGGTAAATGATGGTTTCCAATGCCTCACGCTGTGCAAAGAAGTATTGAAATTCTCGCCACCCTCCATTTGGCTGCGGCATCAAGTGGTCAGTGGCAAACCACCAATTCAACAAAGTTTTACTTGTCTCGGTGGCCCCCATGTACCCACTATCGCGCCACTCTTTAACTCTCTTTCGAAGCTCTGGAACTAGTGGCGGCATCAATTTGTCAGCAGACGAGTCACGCAAGTTCTCATCGGCGGGAAACCACCGAATTGAAGGGTCAAGTATCGTAAAAGGCGAGGGCGGGAACTCTGGATGGAGAGCCATTACCTTTTACCACCCATGTTGACTTCCACAATTGTCATAGTGTCGTTGCCAAATATGTCCACAACCTTCACTGCCACTTTGCGTGAACCAGGCGTGCACTCGTGCAAGACGCTCGTTAGCTCTAGCGAGCGATCTTTCTTTGTTCGGAATGATTGCCATTCATTCTCAAAAATATAGTCTCCAGTCCAAACTTGTTCCCACTCCCCGCTCGCCTCATTCATGACGCGGACAATCTCCCTTTTGCTTTCAAAATTGAAATCAACAGCCCAGTAGTCGATCCAGTCAGTCCAAATCTTTGTGAGTTGCTCTCTGGACACAATTCCGTTCTTATCTTTGGACACTTTAACTATTTGACCCTTTTCAACCACAATCTTGCTAGCTTTTTCTTTTAGCGTCGTCTCGGCAGCTGACACGGAGTCTTGTGAATAGAAAACGGAAAAATCTGTTAACTCAATCGCGATGCTGCTCTTCTTGATAATCGGCTTAATTTCGATGGCTGCGACGTCATGAAATACAACCTGACCTTTATCAACTGCCCGCTTGTCGAACACCTCGACTGGAATATGTTTTGGAGATATATCAATCCCTTTGGATCTCGCATCGTCCAGAACATTAGGAAAGAGTCCCATTTCAAATTCAAAACCTAAGATGTCCACCTTGGTAACGTGCTTTTGTCGACACTCGAGGATTACTTCTTCCACAAAGAGACGGGACACGGGAACATTTACCGGTCCTACCGCAACCAGCCGTCCAGATTTCTTTCCTTGGAATGTTTTAAATCCTTCTGCAAGATCTGCCTTATATGCATTCAAAATAAGTGCGACAAACTCAGTATCGCGTGCCTCGACTTGCCTCTGTTGCTCCTCCAGCCGCAGATTCTCATTCACTCCGATGTAATGCTGTCGTTCGTATTTTCCGAGATTCAGTATCTCGAAAGCTCTAAAATCTTTTCCATCGGCTTTCAATTCACGTTGGACGCCGATCATTCGCTTTCGGGTTGTGTGGATTGCAAATTTACCCAAATCGCTTGCTATCCACTTTCTTCCTAAGCGCTCAGCCACAGCAGCCGTCGTACCAGATCCGCAAAAGAAATCTGCAATTAGATCTCCCTCATTTGATGAAGCATTGATAACACGCTCCAAAAGAGTTTCTGGTTTCTGAGTTGGATAACCCAGTCTTTCATTCGCAATCTGATTTATCGGATTGATGTCATCCCAGAGCTCCCCAACCGTCAATCCTGGCACTTCATCTAAATATCGTATTAGTTGTCTCCCCCCGTTACTCGTTACGTATATCCGTCCAGCTTTCTCAAAAGCGGCTATAGACTCCTCGCTATAATCACCTAACGGTGTGTCCCTGCTAAAAACTCTTCCATCCGCATCTTTGTGAGTAAATTTATTATTCTTGCTGGTTAAGTCATGTGGTTTGAATACGTTATTGAAAATGTAGTTTGGACTTTTGGAGTACACAAATATGTAATCAACGAGTTTTCCAAATTTTTTTGATTTACCTCGCGCACCTTTTATAACGCCACTTTTCCACACAATTTCATTCACATAGTTATTTGCCCCAAATATTTCATCCATAATTAATCTAATATAACTGTTAACTCTCCAGTCGCAATGAACGTAGATTGACCCTTCATCGGCGAGTAGTTCATTCATAAGGACCAATCGTTCGTAAATCATGGAAATGAATGAATTTGCTCCTTTGCCCCAAGTATCTCTGTAAGCAATTTCTTCAAGGATATTGGGCTTCTTCGTAAAAGTGTCTTCGCCAACTTCAATATCCATGGAGAAATCAGCTCCGACATCAAAAGGTGGGTCTATGTAGATGAGTTTAATTCCACCTTGTTTTTCAATTTCTTCGCGTAGCGGACCGTTCTTCAGGGACGAAAGAATCAACTTGTTGTCTCCCCAAATGAGTTTGTTTTGCCAACCTTTTAGTTGACGGCCGCGTTCATCCACATCAAACATGCTGAGTTGAAGTTTCGTGTCTACTTCGGCTCTGGGTTCATCAACTTGCTCAATGACCTGAAAGGGTAGTACCGAGTTTGTCACTTCATTGGTCTTGCCGTTCCAAACCAACTCAACCTCACGCTTGTCATCGAAAAGCAGAAATCGGTATTTATCCGGAAGCGCCTTCCCGGCCTCGAGAAACCGAGTTACTTCCTGTTGCTCCTGGGGAGTCAGTTGAGCCATAGACGTTTCTCTCTTTTCAAAATCAGATGGGTAATTTCATGATCCTAGAAACGTGCTGAGCCTGGGATCTCCCCGACTGCTAAGCCCGGTCGATGGCGAAAGCCCGTAACCATCTCAGAGGTTACTGGGAGTTACTGACCTTGTCATGGCCTCTAAACCTTAAGTGGAGTGATTTGCCCTGCTGGTAGTTGGTCCTTGGATTCGATAGCGAGTCGGCTGAACTGAGACCTCAGCAAATCACACTGCTCATGTGGGTGTACAACCTAATTCCTCTATTTATCGAAAACGAGATCTCGATGATATTCCAGATAATTTGCCTGAAACTTCCCAAAACCACCCACATTCTTGTCCGCAGATATTGACCACTTATCGAGAATAGCTGGATCTAGTTTTCTTGAAATGAGAAGATCTCCAGAGTCCTTAAAAGATATACATCCGCGGTCAAACAGGTGGTCTACATGGGGCGACAGCAAAAGTCCGTTGGCACCATCCAATTTTTCTTCATTATTGGATACCGTCCAAGGTTTTATGTGACTGGCTCGTAAATGTTTGATTTGTGATACTCCGGTGACCCGGCATTGATTTTCAAACAGTCGAACATTGGATTTAAAAATGCCTTGACCACGCCTTGCTTTCGTAACTTGAATTCTTTCGAGATCGCCTTCGAGATGGCGTGCCGCTATTTCAAGCGAAATCTCATAATCCGATTCTGAATCAATTTCGGGTGCTAATTCTTGTTTGATCGCAGGTAAATTGGCGTTTGTAATTAAAACGAGAAGTTCCCCAAATTCCTCCGAAATTTCAGTTAAATATATTCCTTGAAGTCCATTGCCATTGGCTTGTAGAGGAGCGTATTTGGCAGCCAATAGCGGCCGAATCTGTTCCATATAGTCTTTTGGTTTGACGGGATTAGACAATTCTACGAATTCAACTTCTACAAACCAACCGGTGTTCGACCAATTTGCCCCCGCGGATTGGAAATCTGGCTTCGGGGTCGTTTCAGCTTCGCGCTGGACTATACCGATCGCTTTTATATAGGTGTCACAGAAAGAAAAAATGATGTCGCCGGGTTCGACCTGTTGCATAGTGTCGTAAAAGTAATTTCGTCCGCCGTCTGCGCGCTTTTTTGGAGACCAGAGATAGCCTCCGGGCACTTCAAATCGATAAGTCTGATTCTGATTCACCCACCAATATCTCACTCCGGCAGCTTACGTTTTATGGGGGTAGCTGTGAAGGAGATCTCTAACATTGAAAGTGAGTTTTCCCTAGATAGATTCAGAGGGATGTCAGTCCCCCTTGTTATCTTTCAATAGCTCCAGAAGGGGATCTACGGCTCCCATGGCCGATCTCCTACCAACCGCAGCAACGCGTTTCGGTGGTTCATTGGGAAGAGCAGCCTGGCGAGCATTGAAGCCAGGAAGAGCGAGAGGAACTTGGCATGAACACTTCAAAAGATGAATTTAAAGATACTGGCTTCCCCAAGAAGTATTTCATTCGGGTCCCGGAGGGCATTCAAAACTTTACGGATGAGGAGTTTGGCACTTTTGCGGAATATTTCTACGACCAGATCGTTCAAGCCTCGGATCAGAGCCAGAATCAAGACCAGACTAAGAATTCAATCGAAGACGAAGGAGCAAAATGAGCTCAAATCTAAAGCCGCATATCGCATTGAGCGATCGATTCATTACGGCGGTCGCTTATGCAACCACTATGCATCGTGACCAAGTTCGAAAGTCGACAGAAATTCCCTATATCTGCCATCCGCTTGGGGTCGCATCTTTATTGATTGAAGCAGGTGCTTCCGAAAATCAGATCATCGCTGGGCTCCTCCACGACGTTGCAGAAGATTGCGGTGGTGAACCTCGTCTGGTCGATATCGAGAAAATGTTTGGCTCAGAGGTTTCAGAGATCGTCCGTGGATGTAGTGACTCATTGACTGAAAGGGAAGACCAAAAGGCTAGTTGGAGTACGCGCAAAGCAGCTCACATCTCCCACCTTGCCGAGGCTGATCACAATGTACTAATTGTGACGGCCGCCGATAAAGTGCATAACGCTCGGGCAATAGCCATGGATTTGCAAACAGTGGGGGACGAAGTTTGGAAGCGATTCAATCGTGAAACCAACAGAGAAATGATTATTGATTATTACGCTCAGATTTACAGCATTCTTATTATTCGTAAAATCACGCCGATTTTGCTCAACCCATTAAAGAGCGCAATTGCGATTATGTCTGGAGGTACTCAGTGAGTAAAGGAGTTAGGTTGATTGGTTCCGGTAATCGAGCGCGATTTATCAAGATTCTTGAAGATGGTGATATGGAGATTAATTATGAAGTTTATGGAGCAGCTTCTGGTCCGGATCAGGAGACCATCCTTGTCGTGTCACAAGCTGAATTTGCTGCAATTAAGAACCATTATAGGTTCGATGAATCCGTCTCAATTTTAGACGCACTGGCGGAATTATCTGCGAGTGGTCGCGGTGACGAATTCATCAATGATCTCTTTGATGGGACTATCCCTTTAAAATCAAGGTTTGTCTTCTAATCATGGATGAAAGATTCGACGACTACATCAGTTTTGCTCACGAATTCGATCAGAGTCAGATTGAGGATTGGGATCTAACCAGGGCACGTGGCATTGAAATTCATGACGCTTGGATTGAAACGGGAACGTTTCCAGAAGATCTGTCGCTTCTGCGTGGAGTGCTATTGATTCAGGTGCGGATAAGCAGATTCGTTGAAGGATTTCCCGGCGAAGAAGATATGCCTTACTTCGATGCCCTTGTGGCGAAGGTGCGCCATCTGATGAGTGAGGCTAGCGAATGACAATAACTAGCACCGCGGTGATGACTAAAACCGAGGCGGTGATTGCGCTCCATTTTTTGCCGATTCTCTGAGGCAATCCCAACACTGATTGATTCAAATCCCATTCCAAATCCTTGATCACGTTCAAGAAATGGAATGAGAGTGAGACCAATATAAAGTCCACAAATAGCCAAACTGGAGGGTTTATATGCGCAACGGAGTAAACGGCCCACGGCAAAGCTCCAAATGAAATTGCATATGGCACCGGGGAGAACCACGTGGATTTGGCCCAGAAGTTGTAGACCGTGGCGCTAGCGAGTCCCAACATGTGGAGTAGGCCTCCCCTGATTCCAAGGGGGCCAAGAAAAGAAAGCAGAATTGCCGCAATCAGGGCGATCGCAATTCCAATTTGGATTTGTTTGCCGGTAACTGTTTCTGCAACTAGAGGCTTCTTGATCCTTCCCGCAGCTTTATCAAGTGGAAAGTCGAGCAAGTCATTGGTCCATCCCACAACGAGTTGCCCACAGAGAATTGCTAGTGCAATACCAATCGATTTTGCGGCCGAGAGCTGAGTAATCGAAAGTACAAAGGTGATTGCAACGACTAAGACCGTAGGACCAAAGTGACAGGCTTTCGCCATGCCTATAAGTATTCGATTCACCACAGCAATCTACAACGCAAGTGGATGATTGACTTCCATCACAGATAAGGACCGTCGCCATACTTGTTCGGCGGAGCACTCGGCTTCGAAAGCAAATAGATGTTGTATCCCGGAACCAATAACCACCATGGACTTCGATTGACATCGTGCATACGTTGAACGGTGTGAACGATGGTTAAGACGAAGAAGAAGAATATCCCTTGAAGCAAAAGGAATTTCCAATTATTACTTTGGTTAAGTTGATCCCTATTATATATATTATTTGTCCACCACATCAGAAATAGAAATAATGGCGTAGAAATTAATCCATAGACTGTTATCTGAATCCAATACTTTCTTCGTGAGATCCGAGCTTTAAATTTCCATAGATTCTTTGTGTAAGCCTCTCGCTCAGCACGAGTGGGTTTTTGTTTCCCTCTGCGCATTAACAATGAATCAACCCAGGAAGTTCCAAAGTATTCAATGATTTCAGGGTCCTGTTCTGAATTATCTTTAATCTTCCCAAAAAAATTTCTCCTCCTCAACTCTTTCGAAGAGATAAAGATTGGCTCAGAATTTTGTTCACTCATTCGTTCTTACCCGCCTCAGGGCGATCAGGTTCTTCTCCCCATTGATTTGGTGGGCCGGATGGTTGTCTCAGAAGTCTAAAAGCGCTTACGGGGCGCCAGAGCCATTCTCCGCTAACACCAACATCATGCAATCTTCTGATTGACGGAACTCGAATGTTTGTGAATACACCAATTATTAAGATCAGTTCCAAAGTCCAGAACCAAGAGTCCAACTGAATCGCGTGGTGATGAAGGTGGGCCTTAATAACTTTCACAGTGACAATAAATGCTTCATAAAAAATCACGAGGAGTAAAGGTTCTCTAACTCTTTTTTTGTAACGATTTAAGCTCGTTCGCCCATTTCTGTTCCAGATTTCCGCGCGAAGTAAGGCTTTCTCTTCTTCTGTCTTCTGGACCATACGAAAACTAAGCCGAGAAGCCAGTGATTTGCTTTCGGGAGTTGGTGAACTCATCTCGGAATAGTACGAAAACCTATGCTTAAAAGCACTAGATCAGATGACTACATCAAATCTATTCATTGGTCCAGAAGGTTGAACTAAGAAGTAAAGATTGGCGAATGGGACAAGGAGCCACCATCCGCGCTTGTCGACATCGTGCATGCGGCGCACTGCTGCGGAGAGAATTGGGATGAAGAGGAATATCCCGGCCAGGTTAGAGATGTAGGCGTGTCCCGCAAAGAGAATTCGATCGAGGATTGCAGTTGGGATATTCAAAAGAATTGTGAAGAGGTAGAAGTACCAGAAGTCGGCTCTCTTGGTGCGACCGCGAAAGACCGCGTAATTGGCAAGGGCTAGGCGTACAGCTCTGTTCATTGGGCAATTATGTACGAAACGAATGCAGAATCAGCCCGTAATCAAGCTTTGTAGCCGAACTTAGAGGTCTGAAACCATCTCAATTGCACTGGCGGGGCACTCGCTGACGCAGATGCCGCAGCCTTTGCAGTAGTCCAGATCGATTTCGAAGCCGAGGCCGGGGCCGAGCTTTTTGATGGCGTTGTCGGGGCAGACTCCGAAGCAGTTATCGCACTCGAAGCAGTTGCCGCAGGACATGCAACGACGGGCTTCGTAGAGGGCGGTGGTTTCATCCAGGCCTTGCACTACTTCGCTGAAATCGTTGACGCGCTTGGTGGCATCGAGGCGTTCGCGGACTGCATGAGGGGCGTCGGTGTAGTACCAAGTGTTGAGCTCTTCGAAGGAGACAGGCTCTTTATCGATCTTTGGTTCTACTTGGGTTTGGCGCAACCAAGCATCGATGTATTTGGCGGCTTTCTTGCCATGGCCGATGCTGGTTGTGACGGTGCGATCGCCTTCGACCATATCTCCACCAGCGAAGATGCCGGGGTGGCTGGTCATCATGTTGGAGTCAACATCCATGACACCACTCTTGGTATCGAGGTCGACATTATTGCCGAGCAGACTGAAATCAACTTCTTGTCCAAGGGCGAGGATCAAGGAATCGGCTTCTAGGGTTTCGAACTCCCCCGTTGGTTGTGGGAAGCCTTTCTCGTCGAGCTCCATCTTCTCGATCATCATGTCATCTTCACCCTTGTATTTAACGGTGGACAACCACTTGATCAGGATGCCTTCTTCGAGTGCCTCTTCGATCTCTTGATCGTTGGCGGGGGCTTTGTCGCGGGTGCGGCGATAAACGATGATCGCTTCTTCGGCGCCTAAACGCTTTGCGGTGCGGGCGACATCCATTGCGGTGTTACCGCCACCGTAAATGACAACTTTGCGTCCCAAGAGTGGGTTCTCGCCATCTTCAAATCCATGCAGGACTTTGATGGCATCCAAGATGCGGGCTGACTCACCGGCAGGGATGTAGGTGCGCTTGGAAAGCTGGGCACCGATCGCCATGAAGACTGCATCGAAACCTTCTTCTAGGGCGTCATGAACATCATCAACACGAGTGTTGAGTTGGAAGATGACTCCCATATCTTTGATGCGATTGATTTCTGCATCTAAGACTTCGCGAGGCAGGCGATACTTTGGAATTCCGTAGCGCATCATTCCGCCAGGTTGGTGGGTAGCGTCGCGAACAACTACTTGATGGCCCATGCGACGTAAGTGATATGCGGCGGAGAGTCCTGCAGGGCCTGCGCCAATAACGAGGACTGCAAGACCGGTCTCTGTTTGAGGAGGATCGATCTTCCAACCCTTTTCGAGGGCGTGATCACCAAGGAAGCGTTCTACCGAGTTGATGCCGACTGCTTCATCTAAAAATGAGCGATTACATGCGGTCTGGCAGGGGTGGTAGCAGACGCGACCCATGATGGCGGGGAAGGGATTTTCTTTGATGAGCTCACGCCAGGCTTGTTCGTAAGAACCATCTTCGGCGATGTAGAGCCAGTTCTGAACGTTCTCACCTGCAGGACATGCCTTGTTGCAAGGTGGCATGCGGTGCACATACTCGGGGTGTTCTACGCGCCAAGAACCGGTGTGGTTGGCAAGGCTTGATCCAACGGTCAAGGTAATTGCATATGGCTTTTGCACGGCTACTCCCCCTCCGAAATGATCAATTCATAGCGTTCAATATTTTTATCTGCGATCCGTTGCAGGTGATCGATCACTTGATCGTTGCGTTGTGGCGAGAACAAGTGTGAGTAGCGCGCTTGCAACTTTAAGTACTCATCAACGGGAACTCGGTGGCGGATCTTTGAGGATGCGACAACTTCGCCATTGATTGCTTCAAAGACGGGGAAGAGTCCACTTTGAGTAGCAAGGCGAGCGATCTTAATTGTGTCGCATGAGGCTGAACCCCAACCAAGTGGGCATGGAACTAAGACATGTAGATAGCGGGCACCGCGCATTGTCATGGCGCGTTCGACCTTTGCTTCTAGGTCGCGAAGATCTGCGATGGTTGCTGTTGCTACATAAGGAATGTCGTGAGCCATTGCGATCTTAGGAAGGTACTTGCCTTGTCCAAAGAGATTGCCGGGTTGTTTACCGACTGCCTGGGTGGTGGCGGTGCGAGCTGCGGGTGGTGTGGCGCCAGAGCGTTGCACGCCGGTATTCATGTAAGCCTCGTTGTCGTAACAGATGTAGAGCACATCATCGTTACGTTCGAACATTCCACTTAGTGGTCCAAGTCCGATATCGACTGTGGCTCCATCG
>TBL_comb48_EPIDRAFT_1001848_pt1 | contig 15165 bp, 11 predicted proteins | sample TroBogEpilimnion_37_FD_10681 | JGI IMG/M metagenome (IMG submission 10681)
TCGGGATGCACCGTCACCTTTCCGGCTTGTTGCTGCAGGTAAAGTATATCTTTAAGACTTAATACTTGTTTAAGGTCAATTAAATTTTGTGCAATTTCCAGATAGTCTTTATAAATTTCTAATTCGGTTAGTTCATCTACATAACCAAAACTTATTTTCATAAAAAAGCGGTCTAGTTGAGCGGCAGGCAGGGGATAGGTGCCTTCCATTTCAATAGGGTTTTGGGTAGCAATGGTAAAGAACATTTTTTGCAAGGGCATTGTAGTTTCGCCAACAGTTACTTGATGTTCTGCCATAGCCTCTAACAAGGCACTTTGTACCTTTGGAGAGGCGCGGTTGATTTCATCGGCTAATAATACATTGCAAAATATGGGGCCTTGTTTAAAGACAAATTCTTTGTTGTTATCGTCAAAAATATGTGTACCAATTAAATCCATGGGCAGCAAATCCGGTGTAAACTGAATACGTTTAAATATAACATGTTCTTCATCTCTTGCGCCGCTTATGCATTGTGCTATGGTTTTGGCCAGCACTGTTTTGCCTGTGCCGGGGTTATCTTCCATTAAAATATGGCCACCAGCTAAAAGGCATGTAATTACTTTTTCGATTTGGGGTTTTTTGCCACGAATTACCTGCTCAACTTGTTGTACTAAGAGCTTAATGGCTTCGCCATTATTGTTGATGATTATTTCCGGTTCCATAATGTAATTAATCCTTAATACAAGTTTAAGGTATATTGCATTGATGTAGTGGAACTATTTTTATAATTTTTTGTGAAAAACGAATCTTTAATTGTTGTTTTTCTTGATAAAATGGCGAATTGTAACTGCAAATATGAGAACGGCCGGTACCCATTGCATGGCAATAGATAAAGGATTGTTGCTAAACTGAGGATATTTAGCAATAGCAATTACATTAAAAGACTCTAAACTGAAACCGGCAACAATTGCCAATTTAATATTGCGTAGTAGGCGGGTGCCCCAAGTGTATAACCTTTCGGCATTACTTTGTGTAACGGCCTCCATATAATTAAAATATTGCGGGTACCTATTTATAATGCTTAACACCAGGTAAATTAGTGTGGCAATAAAGGGAAGCATAAAAATATAAGTGCGATTATCCCAAGCATCGATTTCGCTTTTGAAATTAATATGCATGGGTATTTTTTCGGGTAGGATGAAGTAGCAGGGTATGGTTATGGCCCATAAAAATAGGATAAGCCAAAAAGCGAGCTTTTCTTTGGCTTTATCTTTATCGTTTAATGTAATAGCAATAACAGGTCTTCTTGAATTATTTTCCATAAGGTACTATATGCCGTAAAAATACAATTCTTTAAAAAAATAAGTCATGCAAAAGCATGACTTATTTAAATATAATCCCTGAATATATGGGCTACCTATGATTTGGATTGCAGGCGTATTACCGGCACCAGCATTTCCTCTATACTAATACCGCCATGTTGAAAAGTATTGCGATAATAATTAACAAAGTGATTGTAGTTATTGGGGTAGCATAAAAAGACATCGCCTTTAGCAAAGATAAAAGTGGAATTTACATTAGGCGTAGGCAAGCCAGCTAGTTTTGGATTTCGGAAGGCCAGAACATCTTTTTCTTCGAATTGTAAATTGCGGCCATGTTTATAGCGCAAATTGGTAGTGGTTTGCCTATCGCCTATACATTTGCTTGGGGTTTTTACCCGTACGGTACCGTGGTCGGTTGTAACGATAACTTGAATGCCTTTATCTGCTATTTTTTTAAGCGCGCGGTAAAGAGGTGAATGTTCGAACCAACTTACAGTTAGTGAGCGGTAAGATTGCTCATCGCCAGCTAATTCCTTTAGCACCTCCATTTCCGTGCGGGCGTGAGAGAGCATATCTACAAAATTGTAAACAATAACTGTAAGGTCGTTTTTAAGGTAATTATGGATATTATCTTCCATGGCCTTACCATTATCATTATTGGTGATTTTAAGATATTGGCATTTTAGGTGATCGAGTTTGAGGGCTTTTAATTGTGCTCGTAAAAAAGTTTCTTCATGCAAATTTTTGCCACCCTCTTCATCATCGTTTTTCCATTCGTTAGGGAATTTTTGTTCAATATCTATGGGTAACATACCTGCAAATAGGGCATTACGTGCGTATTGTGTAGCGGTTGGTAATATGCTGTAAAACATATCTTCTTCTACCTGTCTAAAAGTATCCGTCATGGTAGGTTGTAAAACTTTCCACTGGTCAAAGCGCAAATTGTCTATAACCACCATAAACGTGGGTTTGCCTTGTTCCAGATGCGGTGCGATTTTTTCTTTAAACACCCTATGCGATAATAAGGGTCCATCGGCGGGGTTTTTGATCCAATTGGCATAATTCTTGCTTACATATTTAAAGAAGTCGGTATTAGCCTCGGTTTTTTGCGATTGCAGTACATCCATCATTTCATTGCTATCGCTTTTTGCAATTTCAAGTTCCCAAAACACCAATTTTTTGTAAAGTTCTTTCCACTCCTCGTGGTTGGGGTTATTGCTTAGCATCATAAACAAGTTTCTGAAATCTTGCTGATAAGCAGTAGTAGTTTTTTCGCTGACCAATCGTTTGCCATCCATTATTTTTTTGAGTGACAAAAGCACTTGGTTGGGGTTAACCGGTTTGATGAGGTAATCTGTTATTTGTGCGCCTATGGCCTCTTCCATAATATTTTCGGCCTCGTTTTTTGTAACCATTACTACGGGCATGGAAGGATATATTTCTTTAATTCGGGATAAGGTTTCCAGACCTGAAATGCCCGGCATACTTTCATCCAATAGAATTACATCAATGGCCTTATCTTTTAATAATTCCAGTGCATCGTAACCATTAGTTACCGCACTTACTTCGTAACCTTTATTTTTTAAAAATAGGACCTGTGATTTAAGGCTTTCTATTTCATCATCAACCCATAAAATTTCACCCTGAGAAACTGCCATGTTTGTAATTGGTTTATGCTATGCAAAATTGCTTAATGCTATAACTGATTATTTGATTTAAAATTACATTAGTATTGCCCAAATAGCTTGCCTTTAACGCAATTTTGGGAAAAATTGGATTAGACAAGTTAGTATACAAATGAAGTTAGCCTATAAATGGATTATTGTAAGTTACTTTTTACAATTGTTAATACTTATTACATTTACCCTAAACCCATAAATAGATGTTGCCTAAAATAAGAAGAGCTGAGCGCAGCGATTGTGCCAGAATGCTGGAGTTGGTTAATGAATTAGCAGTTTATGAGCGTGCGCCTGATGAAGTGACTGTGAGTATGGAGCATTTTATGGAGAGTGGATTTGGTCCTAATCCTGTTTATTGGGCATTTGTGGCAGAGGTAAAAGACATTGTGGTAGGATTTGCACTGTATTATATACGCTACTCGACTTGGAAAGGTCAACGCATGTATTTGGAAGATATTTTAGTGACTGAAGCCTATAGAGGCAAGGGTATTGGTGCTTTATTGATGGATGCACTTATACAAGAAGCACATCAAAAAGAATTTAAGGGAATTACCTGGCAGGTATTGGATTGGAATGAGCCGGCCATAAATTTTTATAAAAAGTATAAAGTAAAATTTGATGGAGCGTGGCTGAATGCGAGTATGGATGCTACTACAGTAAAAACCCTTTTTTTAGGTAACCCGGACAGCGATACACTTTAAATTGGAATGAAACGGTGAAAAGAGCCATAATGTATTGATCGTAACTGCTTACATCGCCTCTTTGTTTGCCTGCGCGGCCTAGGGCGGTACCACCTAATTCCTGACTGCGATCTTGCAAGGCCAAAGCAACTGCATTGCCGGCAAACTTATCGGCACCCACATAAGTGCTGCTTACATCATCTAAATAATCGGTTGTGGTAAGGCGGTCTACAATTTCGAAGCCGAGATTCATGCCGGGTCTTAGCCACCATTTTACGCCCACACCAATTGGAAAGCACATAGCCCAATTGCTGTATTTTCTGGAGCTGAAACCGGCATATTGCCCTTCGGTGCCCACAGATTTAAGATAGACCTTATTGCCGTTGAGGTAGGTATAAGGGTTGTAATAAAAAACACCAATACCGCCCGTTAAATAGGGTGTGAACCTGCTACCAAGTTCGCCGGTAGAATAGCGGAAGAAATTAAATTCGAATTGGGTGGCGATTTCTGTAATGTTGCTGGTAAAGTTTAAATTTCTAGCTTTTTCGTAAGGGTTGCTATTGTACTTATCGTCGTAGCCAACAGTGGTATAATTAAACATACCCCTTATAGAAATGTATGGATTAAAAGGAGTTCTTAAAAAGGCGCCATAAGCAGGATGTATGGTTTGAAAGCCATAATGGTCGTTTAGGTCGCCAAAGTATTGCGAACCACCTGCGCAAAAACCATATTCATTAGCTGAATAGAAGCGTTGGGCCTTTGCATTAAAGGCGCCTGAAAAGATGAATACAGTTAAAAATAATGATATATAACGCATGGTAAGCTACTAATCAACGCAAAATTAGCCATTTTATTTTTCAATGCCCATTAATTCCTACGGTCGATGCCCCAGTATAGTTTTTGCCTTATGGTGTTTAAAAAATTATGTTCATCGGGGCGAACAAGTTGAATGGTAAATGCCTCTTTTTTTACTGCCAGTTGGATGTTGCTGGTAATTGTTTCGGTTCGGGCATCCAGAGTACAAAGAAAATGGTCGGCACGGCCTTCAATTTCGAACGAAATAACATTATCGTCGGGCACAATAATAGACCTTGTGTTTAGGTTATGGGGAGCAACCGGTGTAATTACAAAGCTGCTGGTTTGGGGAAATACTACCGGTCCGCCGCAGCTTAGCGAATAGCCTGTGCTACCCGTAGGAGTGGCTACAATTAAGCCATCAGCCCAATAAGTATTTAAAAATTCGCCATTTAGATAGGTATGAATTTTTATCATAGATGATGAATCTTTGCGATGCAAGGTAAACTCATTAAGGGCAAAGGGAGCACCATCAAAAAGCGGAATACTGCTATCCAGATGCAGTAAGGTGCGTTTTTCCAGCGTATAGGAACCCCTAACTAAAGAATTAATAGCATCTTCTACCTCCTCTACCGGTATTGCGGCTAAAAAACCCAGGCGTCCTAAGTTTATACCTATTAGTGGAATTTGGCTGCTACCTACAAAGCCAACCGTATCGAGTAAAGTACCATCGCCACCTAAACTAAAAAGCATATCGGTATGCGGCGGCAAATCAAATTTGCCGGTAAATAATTTAGGAGTTTCTTTATAGTTTAAGTAAGCACTAATTCTTTCGTAAAACCCTTTAAAGAACACCACCTGAATTTTACTATTTTCCAACATTTTTATAATGTTCAAAATAACCGGAATATCCGGTTCTTCGTAAGTTCTGTTGTAAATAGCTACTATCATATTTCAGCTGTATATATGATTTCAAATGAATTTATATTTCTGTCTTTATCCACTCTTTTAAACATCAAAATTTAAAAGATTTACTCGCTGGTTGTATGTAAATATAAACCTTTTTGCAACAAAGCATTTAGGGCGTATTCTAACCTTATTTTAAAATCGTATGCAGTTACTATATCCAAGCCAATACCAGCAGACGAAAGTAGTGTATTTCCTAAAAAATTATTGTAGAGGTTGCCATTATTTACATTACAATAACCCGCATCTACAAACAATTTGGGGTAAATTCTTAGAGGAAATGCCGTAAAATATTTAATAGGAATATTTTTAAAAGTGTGATTAAAAAGCTCATATTTTAAATCTAACCTTAACAACCCATATTGCGACCCATTAATAATATAATATTCGTAGCCCCTTACATAATTGGCCATGAAGCCTAAACCTTCGGTAAGTATAAAAGGTTGATTATTAGGTATAGTAATGCGGCCCCTGAGTATGGCGGCGAATAAAAAATTATTGCCTAAACGACTAAAAGCACCGGCTTCAACATTAATATAATTTTGCCAATTGAAGCCGGTAATACCCCATCTGAAAATATCGTTTATTACTAATTTTTGGCCTTTAGTTGGGTAATTCCAATTATCTGTGTGGTTCATTTCAAGGCGGTAAGCCAGCTCGATATACCTAAATACACTTTGGTGGTTGCCAAAATAGTTGGGGTTTAGTTGCAAAATGGTATCTGCGGCATCTTGGTATTTAAAAGCCATGCTGAATAAGTGCCTAGTTGCAAAAGCCGGTCTATACGTAAGGCTTATTGTACCTTCAAACAAATGGTTTAAAATGGGGCCTGTATAGGTGCCTGCAAAAACTTGTTTATTGCTATCGGCGCTGTAATAAATTTGGCGATTGGTAGCATAGCCTAGATATAGGCCCCAACCAATGGTTTGAGCTTTATTAATAAACGGCCTTATATAATTTAGTGCATACTTTTGCGTATAGCCAAATTGGGTGTAAATACTAAGTTCTTCGCGATTGCCTCTGAAATTTTTATTGACCGCGGCCAGTACTAAATTTATGCGATTAAAATCGTGGTGTTGTTCTACCCACCATTGGTTAAAATTTCTATCGGCCAGTTGAAAGGAAGCCTCCGGTATGATATACCAACGTTCTTTTACAATAATATTTAAATTAAAAGTATCTGTTGTAATAAAATCTGTAACCAAAACCACTTCATTAAAAAGGGCTAAATTTTCTAAACGCAGCCGGTTAAGGTTTAGCAATTCGTTTAATGAATCCTTGGACAATAATGAGTTTTCCGTGATGTTTAACTCTCTAAGCAGAATGGACCTTTTGCAAATATCATTGCCTTTAATGGTAATATTTTTTAAAAAAGCCGGGTTTTGGGAAGGCGTAATACTTTGGCCAAAGCTATTTTTTGCGGGATAACATATAAATGCATAGCAAAGCATAAGCCGGATTGTTGCTAATTTATATGGTTGGAAGCGCCTCATTATTTGCTGCAAATTAAATAATTAAAATTTATAATTGATTTGCATGTTGATGAATTTCATAGCAAAATGCCAACTTATGCCGATATTTGTGTGTCTAAGTGTATTATAATTAGGTTTTGTTTATGCGTACTTAATACCCCCTAACATGAAGAGATTTTTGCAAATATTGGCCTTTGCAGGTTTTGTTACTTATACTTTTTTTTCTTGTAAAACTAATAGTACTACTAGCGTACAGGTAGATGGCAATTATCCGGCAGAGGTGGCTAATATACTGATAGGTAAATGTGCTACAAGCGGTTGCCATAATGCTGCAACAAAAGCGGCGGGATTGGCATTAGATAGTTGGGAGCATTTATTTCAGGGTTCATTATCGGGAGCCGATGTGATTCCGTATTGCACTAAATATAGCTATTTGCTGTATAGGGTTTGTACCGACAGTAATTTGGGACCTGTAATTTTACCTACACAACCACCCACCATTGACCCTAGTAAGCCTGCACAGCCATTAAGTGAGGCTGAGTATATGACACTCTACAACTGGATTGCGAAAGGAGCTCCGGATAAATTTGGCAATATACCATTTGGCTCGGAGCCGGATACGCGACAAAAAGTATATTTAACACAACAAGGCAGCGATTTAGTAACGGTAATTGATGCAAAGAGCATGCTGGTGATGCGTTATATACCAGTTGGGATTGATCCGACATTGATTGAATCGCCACATGGAATAACAATATCTGCGGATGGGATGAGTGCTTATGTATGTTTTTATGCAGGGGCATATATACAAAAGATTGACACTAGAATTGATACTGTTGTGGGTACTATAAATGTTGGTAATACATGTGCGCCAAATAATATTGGTTCGTGGAATATAATTATATCATCGCCGGGTGCCGATACCGCAGTATTATCATCCAATATTCAATTAGATAATGGAGATAATGGATCGCTTACATTTTTGAAGGCTAATCCTTTTAAGATGGAAAGTTGTTTTGGTGATTTTAGGAATGGGATACAATTTAAGTACCCTCATGGATTGGCTAGTAATGAGGCATTTGATACATTTTATGTAACCTCGGAATATGGCAATGTTATCTATAGATTTCATCCTAAGGATTTGAAGACCGGTAATTTTTTAGAAACATTTACATTGGATGGTCAGGCGCCTACTTATGCAAGTTCGCCTACTAGTCCTGATCCGCATGAGGTTGAAATATCGCCCGATGGTACAAAATTATTTGTAGCTGATCAGAACTCGAATGATGTTAGGGTGGTAGATTTAAAGAATGACAGTGTAATTAAAATTATTCCGATTGGGGCGAAGCCACAAGAGTTTGCCATGTCTAATAGAAGTGAGACGCCATATTTGTTTGTAACCTGTATGGAAGACGCCAATAATCCAAATCCAATTAATAAAGGATCTGTTTATGTTATTAATTATAATACCTATGCCATAGTAAAAATAATTTATGGTGATTTTTACCAGCCGCATGATATATGTGTAGATGACATAAATGGTAGAATTTTTATACCAAGTACCAATTTAAATCCTAATGGTCCGGCTCCACACCATTGTTTGCCGGGCACTTGTCACCCGGGTTGGTATTCGGTATACGACCTAAATACGCTAGAGCGCAGCAATGCTATAAGGTATGAAGTGCCTGCAAATCCTTATTCTATTGGCATTCGTTTTGAGGAATAAATTATATTTGTGTTAACCACCTTTATTTAGAATGCTTACAGTTTCGTTGCACGGTATAAAGTTATATGCACCTATAGGATTATATGCTGAGGAGTTAATTTTGCAAAACAGTTTTATTGTAGATGTTGATATAAGTATAGCTACCACACCGGGAAAGGACTTGCCGTTTGCTGATTATGGCATTATAAACGAAACTGTGCAATTGGTGTTTAATCGCGGTGCACAATTATTGGAAACATTGGTTTTAGAAATACATAAAATATTAGCTGTAAGATTTCAAGAAGCCCAAAAAATTAGGGTAAGTATTAAAAAAATGCAACCGCCCATGCCAGGTACACAAGAATATGCTATGGTTGTGTATGAGCAATAGTTTATTTGATATGCACTAGGAAGTATGGGGTACAAGCATTATTACGAGTAGCAGGATTTAAAAATTCGGGTGTAAGTTCTGACACCTTAAATAATTTGCCTGAAGTAAGCACCTCAAAATCTTTAAAAGAAAATTTTATATCATCAAGGCCTTGGTTGCTTACTAAAAAGTAAGCATTTTGATGCAGGCTATCTTTTCGGTTAATTATACCTTGTGCATAGAATGGCAAGGCATTTAGTGGATCTTTCATTTTGTAGGCAAAAATATTGTTGCAAGGAATGTTATGCTCCTTGATAAAGTAACCAACCTTTGCGCCCACCTCGTAGCTTAGTAGATTTTTGTAAAAATAATTAGTAACAAAAAAGTTAACACATGCCATACCTAATGCCGCAGGAAGTATTAAAGTTTCTTTTAGTTTTTTGGTAAAAACCATATACAGCCAAAACGCAAATGCAATTGTCCATAAAATTATAGCGAGCATACCGCACTTAAAAACATAGGTAATTAGTAATAGTGCAGCAGCAAAAAGTATTAATGTAACTATTGTAAAAAATGTAGCGTAAAAAACATGCCATTTTTTAAATGTAATGTTTTGGCTGATGTTTTGCAGGAAGCCGGCACAGCAAATTGCGGCTAAGGGAAAGGATACAAAAATATAATGTGGTAATTGGTATCTGGAAGAGCCTAATGCCAGATAGGCCAATAAAAAGCCTCCGGTGCTCATCCATTCTTGCTGAGGTTGTAGTTTGAATTTATGCTTTATAAGTTGAGCTATGTTATAAATAAGAGCAGGAATTAAAACAAATATCCAAGGCAAAAAGGACCAGAGCATATTTACCAATAGGAAACTTAAGTCGGCACCATTTTGCCAAGGACTTTCGCCTGTAATTCTTCCGAAACTTTGAGTCCAAAAGAAAAACCTTAAGCCACTAACATGTTGCAGGCCATTAACGGTTTTTTCCGGATGCATATCAAATTGCTGGTAGAGCCCGATACACATTGGAATCAGCAATATGGAAATTAAAAAACCATCCCAAAGATGGATAGGATTGAAAATATGTTTCCAATTGCGTTTTAGAACCCAATCGCTCATGACCGCAAAAATGGGTACCATTAAAGCGATGGGGCCTTTTGTCATAAGACCGAATGCTAGACTACAAACACCTAGAAGAACAAAATGCCAACGCCTATTTAGCTCACATTCTTTTATGGCCCAAATGGCGGTAATTACCCAAGCCATAAGAATCGTATCGCAACGAATATCGTTAGTCATTAAAAACATGCCTTGGCAACTAGCAAGAATAAGCGCAGCTACACGGGCTGTATTTTCGTTATATAACAAGCGTGCTAACCTGTAGGTTGCATAAATGGCAAGTAAGGCAAAAAGAATGGAGGGTATTTTAAAGCCTATATTATTGATTCCGAAAAGCTTCATTCCTAGAGCAGAAGCCCAAAACAAAAATGGAGGTTTGTCTAAATAATCTGCTCCCCTATCATAAACATGCAAATAATCGCCACTTTTAACCATTTCGCGGGTTATTTCGGCATATTGGGATGCATCCACATCCATGGTATCTATCCTTATGGCTGTGAAATATAAAATTGCGAGTATTATAAAAACCCAAAATGGTATTTTTGGCATCGGTATTAAAAGCTTAGTACACAAAATAAAAACAATATTCTTAATGTTAAGCCTTAGGCATAAATCATTTGAACTTGCATTTGAGTATCCTTTTACAACCCATAAGGGCACAAAAACGCAACAACCCACGCTGGTAACCGCTTTAGGGCTTGGGCCAATGGTGGGTATTGGCGAAGCGCCGGCAATTAATTATTATAACGTTAACATAGCCGAAATGCAGACTATTTTGGAAGCAAAAAGAGGCGTTATTGAACGGTATGCACTAACAGACCCTAAAAGGTTTTGGCATTTTTTGCACCATTTAATACCAGGAGAACATTTTTTAACTGCTGCATTAGATATTGCTGCTTGGGATTTATTTGCCCAAATGCAACGTAAGCCATTGTATAGTTTGTTGGGATTGAACTTTACGGCTAAGCCTTTTACGGATTATACTATTGGTATAGACACGAAAGCAGTTATGATGTCTAAAATGCAGCTTCATCCGTGGCCTATTTATAAAATTAAATTGGATTGTCCTAATGATATGGATTTACTACGAAGTCTTAGGGGTATTACAACAAGTGCATTTAGGATAGACATGAATGAAGGATGGCAATTTGAGGATGTAAAAAGATGCTTGCCTGAACTGAAGAAATTGGGAGTTATTTTAATTGAACAACCATTGCCACGAAATGAAGTGGAGGCTATGCAGGAATTAAAGAAAATTAGTGCTATAGATTTATTTGCTGATGAAAGTTGCAGAACCGAGGATGATGTGCTTACTTGTGCAGCCGGATTTGATGGTATTAATATTAAACTTACGAAATGCGGGGGGATTACACCTGCCCTAAGAATGATTGAGCATGCGAGAAAATTGAATTTAAAAATAATGTTGGGTTCTATGAACGAAAGTACAATTGGCACTGCTGCTATAGTTCATTTGTGGCCTTTGGTAGATGCTTTGGATGCAGATGGGCCCTTGCTATTGAAGGAAGATATTGCAGAAGGACTAGCTTTTGATAATGGTTGCATAGAATTGGGTACTAGAAATGGCTTGGGTATTAAATTTTGGGGTGAAAAAAGGACAAGAGATATAATATAAAAGTAATTTAGTGTGATGCATATAGAAGAAAACATTTCGTTGAAGCCTTATAATACTTTTGGAATTGATGCCAATGCAGCATTTTTTTTAGAGCTTAATCATATTAATTTGCTAGAAACTATATCGGAAGATCAGGCCCAACAAAAAACGTGGGTATTGGGTGGAGGAAGTAATATTTTGCTTTTAGGAAATGTAAACGGATTGGTAATACACAACAAACTAAAAGGAATTGAATTAATACATGAGGATGAGGATTTTGTTTATGTTAAAGTAATGTCTGGCGAAGTTTGGCATGAATGGGTAATGCATGCAGTGCATTATGGATGGTATGGCCTTGAGAATTTGGCTTTAATACCGGGTACTGTGGGTGCTGCACCTATACAAAATATTGGTGCCTATGGTGCAGAGGTGAAGTATACTATTGAGGAAGTTGAGGTGTGGATGTGGGAGGAAAAAACTTTTAAAATATACTATAATGCTGCTTGCCATTTTGGTTATAGGGATAGTATTTTTAAAAATAGCTTAAAGGATAAGTGCATCATAACATCGGTGGTTTTTAAGCTGAGTAAGGTGCCTTATATTAATATTAGTTATGCGCCGCTACGCGATGCATTTAAAAATATGGATGAAAAGCAAATAACTGCGGCGATGGTAGCAGAGCAAGTTATTGAAATAAGGAGAAGTAAATTGCCTGATCCTGCAAAGTTGGGTAATGCCGGAAGCTTTTTTAAAAATCCGGTTATTAGTGCGTCACATTATCAGTTGCTAATTAAAAATTACCCCTTAATGCCAAGTTATAGCATTGATGCTAATTATGTGAAAGTTCCTGCAGCTTGGCTTATAGAACAATGCGGATGGAAGGGTTATAAAGGAGCACATGCCGGGGTGCATGAAAAGCAAGCACTTGTTTTGGTGAATCTGCAAAATGCCAAGGGGGTGGAGATTATGGAACTTGCAGCGGCTATTATCAATAGTGTAAAGACGAAATTTAATATTACACTTGTTCCTGAAGTGCAGTGTTGGTAATGGCTACATCAGCGGTAGCGCAATATAAAAAATAGAGCCATCGCCTTCCTTACTTTCAAACCAAATTTCGCCATTCCAAAATTCGATTATCTTTTTGGTCATTGCCAGTCCGAGGCCGGTGCCGGATGATTTTGTGGTAAAATAGGGCTGAAATATTTTTTGCTTTATTTCCTCGCTTATACCCTTGCCATTATCTTTTACCGTAATGATTGCTTTACCTTGATGGCTCATCAGTTGTATTTCAATATTTCCGGGTTTATCATCTGAAAGAGCTTGCTTTGCATTTTCGAATAAATTATTTAATACCCGCAACATTTGGCTTTTATCGGTATAAACAAATAATGGGTAGTTTGGTTTTATAATATTCCATGCCATGTTGTTAGTATTGGCATATAATTCCATTGGGCCATCTATGAGCTCGCAAAGGTCAATTTTTTGTGGCTTTGCTTCAGGCATTTTTGCAAAATCCGAAAATTCGGATGAGATATAAGATAGGTTATCAATTTGCTCAACTAACGAATCTGTTACTTTTTTTACTAATGCTTTTACATCTGTATTATCATTTTTAATTGCTTGTTGAAGATATTGGATGTTAAGCTTCATTGGCGTAAGAGGATTTTTAATTTCGTGGGCAACTTGCCTGGCCATTTCTCTCCATGCCGATTCTCTTTCACTTTGTGCCAGTAGCATAGCATTTTCTTCAACCTTTTCCAGCATTTTATTATATTCCTTAACCAATAGGCCAATTTCATCATCATGTGGCCATTCGATACGTTCGTTTGATTGAAGATTTAGGGTTCCGAAGCGGCTTATTATAATGGTTAAGGAGCGTGTAAGCCAACGGGTGATTAGTACTGTTAATACTCCCGAAATCAAAAAGATAAATGCATATAAGTTAATAAGCGTAATGACGATGTTTGATATTTGGAAGTTGAGATCTTTTTGAGATGAAAAGAAAGGCACATTTATAAATGCTAAAGTACGACCCATATTATTTCTTACAGGAACATAACAAGAGAGATAATTAAGTGAGCCTATTTTTTCGTTTTGAATTAAAATGCTATTGCCTGTTTGTTGTAATTGTATGTAAGCATCAGGTCGGATGAGACGCGCTAATAAACCTTTATCAAAGATTTCTTCTTGAGAGGTGGTGTAAAGCCTACCTGTGCTGTCATAAATATTAATATCAATCTGCTTGCTATTAGCTAATCCGGCAATGAAATATTTAAAACCTCTGTTAGTTGAATCGGGACCAGTATAATTTTTAAATAGATCTTGATCTTTGATGTAAGTATTTACAGATTGATCCACAAATTGGACAGCTGACCTAAGTTTTGTTATGTTGGTGGAGTTGTATTCGTTTTTAAAAAAGTAGATAGTTACTATTCCTATAATAAGAAAAGAGAAAAATATTACTACTAACATGGAATAGTGCACTCTGCGAGTAAGACTAAGTTTAATGAATCTATCAACAAAAAGAGTTTTTGTAAAATAAGCCAGATAAAGTTGGTACAGAAGTATAAGTACTGCCATGGCAATTTCTATGCCAAACATATAGGAAAATAGGGTTAGTATTTCGAACCAATAATTATGGTTTCTAACCACCATTACCATTTTATTGTCGTTATATTTATAGCATAACTCTGAGAAGTTATTATTATCAAGAAATACGGATCCATGTATTGGTATGTTTTCTTGATGCAGGAATGGGAATTCGTAATTAGTTGTATGCTCTGTTAATTTACCATCCACATAAACTGCATAGGCATATTCATTTTCTGCCGCTAAGTATTTAGTGTTGTTTGCCTGCAATAATTCCGGGTAAACAGTTTCTTTAATTTTTTGCTTTAGGGATAAGTAAATTATAATATTTCCTGAAGTATGATTACTATCGGTGCTTATTTTAATTAGGGAAATGTAGTGGTGACCGGTAGGTAGTTGTTCCTTATAAAACAGGTAATTTGTACTTGTTGGATTTGCTTCCTTAATTTCTTTTAAAAAATAGGTATAAGAGCTAGTGTCTTTATTGTAAATGCCTTTCCCGTAATTGTCATAAACAAACAATGTAGTTTGGTATTTATTGGATAAGCTATTTGGATAATTGCTTTCAATTCTTTCATTTAATTTTTTTCTGTTGAGTTCAGTTGGCGTTTCAAAAAATCTTAATACATCTTTATCCTTAATTAGTTTGGCTGCCATATTGCTAAATTCAAACTCCAGCAATGCATCATGTTCCGGGCTTATTTTTTCGGCAGCAATAACCTTTCGCGATTCTTTTTCTTTAATCTGATTGAAGTATTGAATGATGCCGGTACAGAATGCGCAAATAAATAGGGCCCAAAATATCATATGTGGAGTGAAGAGGTCGGATACCATTTTTAGCCTATCTACATCAAGTAAAGCAATAAAAAGCATCATCCAGCC
>TBL_comb48_EPIDRAFT_1001856_pt1 | contig 15121 bp, 11 predicted proteins | sample TroBogEpilimnion_37_FD_10681 | JGI IMG/M metagenome (IMG submission 10681)
AAACGCTTAAAGCTTTAAGCTGGAATGGTGTGTATTAACCTCCAAAACCAACGCACTCTTTGTAAGCGACTAATTCTCCGCATATCCCATTATTGAGCGCTTACCTTATTACTTAATTCTTGTTCGTGTAAAGATTATTTTATGGACGTCATGTTTTGACGTTTTTCTTATTTATAATCACCGCTAGTAGATAAATTAATTTTTTATATTAGGTAAGTCAATGAAAAATAAAACATTACCCAAGCCAGCACTAGCAGATTATGCAAAACGAGATGCGTATAACGAATCTAATGAGAAATGGTCACACGACCAAGAAATGGTTTATTTAGAATTTATGAACTCTATTGATTGGAGTGCAGAAATCTTAACAGTTGATGATAAGCACGGCCTAAAAACAGCACTGGGTGAAGTAATATTACCGCCCATATTTGAAGATATACATGTATATAAATTCATCGAATATAATAAAGACAAATTGGTTACCGCTGCAATAAACGGAAAATATGGCGTAGTTGAAGCTGATGGTGTTGGTACTTGGGTCATTGAGCCAAAATTTGATTATATTGGAATACCTAATTCATTAACCCATGTTTATATTAACAATAAATGGGGCGTGATAAAAGTACCTAGCGGGGAATATCTAATTCCACCTGTTTGTGATTCAATTTCTAGAGATAATGGATTCTTATTTGTAAACGATATAGCAATCTATGAAAAAGACGGCAAAACTGGAGTTATTACATCTAACGGACACTTTACTGACCCCCAGTTTGATGAAGTTGAATGGTGTGATGACGGCGCAGTAAAAGTGAAGCTCAAGGGCGAATGGGGTTACATTGATGAAAATGATCAATTTACCACCGATGAAGACGAATCTTATTATAGTTGCAACAGTTGTCCTGGTTAATTATTCTGATTAATTACAGCAAAAAAGCATGGTGATTTACACTCATCATGCTTTCCTAAACTTTTACGCGGGTAAAACTATTAAATTTTCTTGCACTTTAAGGCGGAGATTATTTTTATTAACCACCTCAGCCCAATTACGGTAATTTGACGGAGGCTCATAAGTATAGCTATAAGGATCATACGCACCTTCAATACCCGTAAGAATTGTCATTGAATTTGTTGCAGCCCCTTTAACTCCATCGTCGGTGGCGCGATGTCCGCAATAAAAATCATTACCTGGCCATGACACATGATCCCATGCAACAATACTAAATAATAAGCACTCACTGAAATCATCACCTTCGTCGCCATATACCCCAGGCTGGCAAAGCTGAGGTCTATGCTGATTGCACTGAGTTAAAGGTCTTACTAACAACACGACTTCATTAAATTGATACCTTTCGTTTTGACACTCATTGTACGGGTCGAAATACACTGCCGCGACAGAGGATAACACTTCTGCATGTTTAGTTAATAGAGCGACTAAAGCTTCTTTTAGATACGCGCCCATTGTACCGACAAACTGGCCTGCAAACTGCCCACATCCTAAGCCGGGCAATGTAATTAACGCTTTTTTACCTCTATCAAACGCGACTTGATTTGCGTGTAACAATAAAGGCAACAAGCGACGCTCATACAATTTCTGATAAGCGAGCACATTAATTTGATTGTCAAAAGTCACTTCAGCCCAATCAATGGGTTCATTATTGGTATCATTTCGTAACAAAGCGCCCGGTGAAAATAGTAAGGTGCCCGCTATAGGTTCATCATGTACTACAGGATCTCGGTGCTTACCGTTATCATAAATCTGAACAGGCACAGCAACTCCAATATCACCCAAGATAGATAATTCAGTGTGATTCCAATCCTCGCCCGTGCCATATACAGACATTTCAGCAAATATATGCGGTGGTTTAGTTGCCACCAAACGTTCTAAAAAAGCTTCGTTATCAAGACTTGAAATAGCCACTCCTTGAAGTTGATGCTTAAAATATTCTCCAGCCAAATTAACACCATAATTAGCTAATTTAGAACGATACAGCTCGATTTTTTTATACGTATCAGGATGAATTAAAAAAGAATATGACATAGATTGACTTGCCCCTTTAAGCTGTTAAAGAATTTTCCAAAAATCCGAAGATAATTCAGTTTGACGTTTTTGTAGTGCCACAATCTTTTCCTGAATTTTCGCCTCTTCTTCTAAAGCTTCAATTGCCTTCTCTGCTTCTTCTTTGGTCGGTAATGGAAGCGATAATTTTTCTAATTCCTTTAGTTGAATAAACGGTATTGCAGATCCATGGGAATTAATACGATTTATACATTCTTTCCCTAACTCAGAACGCAATAACATAAATAATACTTTAGCATGAATTTTGCGCTTATCATGCAATCTAATCACCACGCTCGATCGTCCCGGCAGCCAATATTGATTAGGAGCGTCATCTGGGATAATTCCAATTTTACCTACACTCCCTTTTATAATAAGGACAATATCGTTAGGCCTAAGGTATAATTTATTGACATTTTTATTCTTATTACTATCAATCACGACAGTCTTGTTTGCACTCTGAATATATCCAAAATCAGGTAAATCAGTAGCGCCTACTTCAGCAGCTTTGATACCTTCATCATCGCTCTGATTACCGTCAAGATAAATAAAAGCCCTAGCTCCAATTAAATCGGCAAAAGAATGTAACGAAACTAGCTCCTTTCCGGCCAGTGCTTTTGAAAACTTATCCTCTTCTTGATTCACAAAGTAACGTGACACATTAAGTATAGAGCCTTCATTCAGTATTACTTCGGTCGAAATATTAATAACATTTTCATCTTCATATTCTGAATAAATCACATCACGTAATTTTTCTATATTACATAATTGGCTGGTTCTAGAAAGGCTATTTACATAAGCAGAAATATTGGCTTTTACAAAACGAACTACAGGTGATTTTTTTTCTGTATTTAAAAGCACAATAGAAAATGGAATAGTAGATGTTTCCAAAAGTCCACTTGGCATGCTAATAATTTCTTCAAGCATCTGGCTTTTAACCAGATATTCCCTTAACTCTCTATCGGCACTCGTCGATAAAAATCCCTGTGGTACAGTAATAATTATGCGACCTTGAACTTGCATTATTAAATGCGATATCGCTTTTCCTTGAGTTGATTTTGAATTATGGGTAAAACGATTAAATACGTCATTTTCAAGCACCGCTTTATCTTGTAATAAAGGTCCTCTAAAAATTAAATGCGCTATCGCCAAAGGTATTTTTTTTAATTTTCCTTTTTTTACATCAACCAAAGCCGGGTTAACAAATATATCATTAGATAACACCTTTATCTTTGTGTCGCTGAGAAAGCTCGCTATTAAATTAGGATAATCTGTATTAGAATCCGATTCTATAATAGGTACACCCTTATTAACAAGAACTCTACCCGTCAATTGCCCAGTCGTTTCCCAAGGTAAATACACTTTTTTGTCAGCCATATCACCCGCCAACAAAACCATTAAATCGACAACTTCAGTTGCTAAAGCACCTTGATGATTCCCCAAAAGACTTGCATCTGTCGGATTAAATTTCACTAAAAATCCATTCGTCCCCATCATAGACACTTGTTCTTTCAGGCTAATTAACGTTTTAAAATTAACCTTATTAATGAGTAAACTAATTTCCTCATTAAACGACTCATCTCCAGTAAGATGAAAAATCTCAGCAAAAATAGTCCTTAAATCATTCGACTCAACAATCTGATAATTATTTATCTTAATGTTTTCTGGTAAGCCGAAGTGTTCTCGATTGGAAATTTTCCACCATGCTAAAAACATTAAACAAACAACGACTCGCTCTTTACGATCCATTTTTTCAAAACGCATCGCATCTAATAAAGCTTTTATTAATGTTTCATTACTATCGTTAGGCATATTGTTAATCTGATTTAGTTGTGATTATAAATATTAATCGTTGTAAAAGTTTTTGCACTTTCCTCGTACTGGGTTATTACCCACAATTAGTGGAGTTCAGTTTCCTGTGGGAGTGGCTAAAGCCACTCCCACAGACTAAAAACCCTTAACTGTTGACGGTACCCTAAAATTCAATCTTATTTTATGCGATGACTTATGCAATAATTAATATTTGTCAACGTATCATCTTTTATAACGATAATAATGCCATTTTTATCTAACAATTTTAAATATCGTGAATTCAATTCTTCTTTAAATGATATTTACACAGGCAATACAATTAATATTGCCTGTTCGATTTGAGTTTGCATCAGATAACTAAGCGACTTTTTTATATTCACTTTCATTAGATGACGCCATGCCCGCACTTGTAACTTTATTCTCCCAATGAGATTTAAGTTTTAATTGAGCAATATTGTTTGGGAGGCCATCTAAACGCCAGAAAACTTGTCGTTCCGAGCGCTCGGAGTAAATGCCCATAAAAATCGATGAGATAGCGTCTAAATCACGCTCAACTGTTCTTAAGCAAACATAAATTCTTAATTGCTCTAATTCATGATGAATTCTAAAAGTAGTTTTAGGTCTTTTTTCTAAGATTTGCAGAATATAAAACCATCGTCTAATTTGCATAATAACACCTCAAATAGTTAAAAAAACCAGCTTTAAAACCGACTTTTTAGCGCCTAAAGAACACTATAATTAGTCAGTGTTGTTATTATTGCAAATTTAGTAGATAAATTCAATATTTATTATTCGTATAATAAATATTGTTATCTATTTAATAAAATATATGGTTAATAATAAATAACAGCAGATCAGGTTTCAATTTAAGCAGGGGAAATTATAAAAACAGGAGGACGAATGATTGGATAACCTTGATTTTAACAAGAGAAAACAGATGACATACATATTAAGATATTGCATTGTCTTTAATTAAGCGATCAAGATAGCGAGTGCTTTATTAATATAACCTTGCTCGGGTAAGGATTGAAAATTTATTTCGGTGATAAGATTATTTAATCTTCATTAACAAGCGTGGCACCCTCAACTGTTATCTGACTATCCACTTCTTCACCTTTTGGGTATTCGACAAAAATATGGTTAAATAAAATATCTTCACCGCATTCACAGGTAATCTATTCTGTTACAGAATAAGTTACCTCTTCTCCAAGTTCCTTTTCTATTCGATCTTCTTCACCATATATAAAGTGCTTTGGATCAAGTTCATTAGATTTACCGCAGTTATCACATTTTAAAATATATAAGCTCATTTTATATCCTTGGTTCATTATAAAAAAAATAAGTATAGTGAGTAAAAACGACAATTTACGTTTTCTGTATATCAAATAGCAGAGTATTTTTAATTAACAATCCACCCCGCATTAATCCATTGGTTGTTTTCGGGGTGTAGATATTGGTTACTCACTTGCCCTAAACGCTTATCAGCGGCAGCTGTTGCAATTTTAAGTATCGCTTTGTTATGTTCTTTGTCTATTTCACACGTTCCATTAACAGCGGGCTCTAATAACCATTGGCTATAAGCTTCTGGATTGGTTATGACTTGGTCATTATTTAAAATCTGATACGCCGTGTATTCTTGGCGTAAGCGATTACCTTGCTCGTTTTGCCATCTTAATAAGCTTGTCATCAGCGCTTTGCCTTGTATAGCCTCTGTTTTTATAACGGCTGTGTGCCCCATAAAATCATAAGATTTTGCCTTAGCTAACAAATATTTCATGATAAAAGAATCTAAATCTAACATCTGTAGTTCAGAGTTCTTGGCCGCTAAGGCTCTATCCAAAGTCACTTTAAAAATCGCACGTTTTACGCTTAAATCTTGCTGAATATTTTCTGGCAATTTAATCTGTAATACTTTGCCCTCATGGGTTGTTTGCATCACTTCTATAGCAAGCTGCCGACACATACCCAATACAAATGCGCTGATATGGGCTTTACTTAATTTTAACTCTTGTTGATTTTCCTTAGGATTAAAACTGGCTGCATTTTCAAACAGTTCACGTTGTTTTATCGTCGATTCTTTGGCTAAAAGCAACGCATCATCGATACTTTTTTGGGTTCTTTCTATGCCTTTAACAGTCGCATCCGTGAGTATTTGTTTTACATCAACCAATTCTGCAATTTCACCCAGAATATCGTCTTGTAAGTTTTCATTAAACTCATCACCGATAGTACTTAAATCAGAAACCACTTGCTCAATTCGGTTGTACATGAGTTCCATGATCTGTTCATCAACAGTACCTGGGGAATGCATATTAAACACCACTACTTTTTTAGCTTGTCCATAACGATACAATCTACCGATACGTTGTACTAAACGCATGGGGTTCCAGGGTAAATCATAATTAATCATAATATGACATTGGTCTTGTAAGTTAATCCCTTCCCCACCTGCTTCTGTGGAAATTAAGAATTGGCCCTTGTCTTCAAAATGGCTAATCGCTTTTTTTCGATCTGAGTGGTCCATAGAGCCATTAATCAGTTCTACACTGTCACGCCCAAAATGCTGTTGTAATGCCGCTTTAAGATAGTCTTGCGTACTTCTATACTCGGTAAAGATCAGTATTTTTTCTTTTGGATTATCAACTACTATTTTTTCTACTAATTCTTTTAAGAACAATTGAATTTTTGCATCATTGGCTCTTAAGTTTTTGGCTTCGTTTAATAAGCCGTCTAATAGTTGTAATTCTCCAGCAAAAAACTCTTGTGCATCGGTGCGGAATTTCTCTTCCCATTCGCCTGCATAACGCTGGTCATTTTCCGCGTTTATTTCATAGACTTCTTTTTCTAATTGACCTTGTAAGCGCTCTTTTCTTCGCTCTAAAGATACTTGTATCGCCGCAATACTCGAAGCTGCTAATTTACGATAAATAGTCATCACAAAACCAATCGTGTTACCTCTTATGCCCAGCTCTTTTCCGGCGGCATAACCTTTTTTAAGATAATCTTGTAACAATTTATCAAAATTAAGCGCTTCTGTACTTGCAGTTACCCGCAAGGCTTTAGTCAATTTACCTTTAAAGATAAAATTACCCGCACTGTCGGTCACATCGGCCTTATGGTTTCTAAACACCATATTACTTAATATTTCAGGATTAAGGGCCAATGTATTAATTTCCTCTTTACGCTCTGGATGCAATAATTCCAATAACGCAGAAAATTTATCTTGCATCCCTTGGTGCGGCGTAGCCGTCAATAAGACTAGGGCGTCTGTTTTTTTACGTAAGGCTGCCGCTAAGTCAAAACGTTGTGAGCTTTCTAATTTTTGCCCATATTGGCGCCTAGTTAACCGATGACCTTCATCAAACACTATTAAGTCCCAAGGCTCTGCATTCATCAGGCTCTCTAGGTGTTTTTCTTCTTTAAAACGATCGATAGAACCAATCACGTAATCGTACATTTTCCAGTGCCGGGCCTCATTAACTGTAAAATCTTCACCGTATATCTGAAAATTATCTAATTTAAATTTATGATGCAGTTCTTCTTGCCATTGTTTAGTTAAGCCCGCTGGCGTAATTAATAACACTCTACGCAAACTACCGCGCTGCTTTAACGCCGCCATTAACATACCGGCTTCTATGGTTTTACCCAAGCCCACGTCATCTGCAATTAACCAGTTTAAATTACCCGATGCCAAGATATGATGTACTAGGTGTATCTGATGCGGTAAAGGATCAATTTCAAGACTCGACAAAGAGCCTGTATTCTCATTCCATAACTCAATGGCATACGCTAAGGACTTTAAACGAAACAGTTCTGCACCATTCTCTGGGCCTTTATCACCCACACTAAAGCGATGTTTTACATTTTTAATCTGCCTCAAACGCTCATAAGGCAACCAAATCTGACGACCTAACTCTGGAAAATCAACTAGCACTTGCTCTCTGTCACCCAAACAACGGGTAGTTAATACAACACCCTCACCATAAGACTCGCGCGTTCTTGAGTTTGGTACATCTTGCACATCCATATTGACTCTAAAGTCACACTTTAAGTCTGATAATGTTACCCAGGTGGTCTCAGTGCCCCCATGCCATTTTACATTTACGTCTACAGAATCTTTGTTCTTTTTAGTAGCAACCACTACACCTGGTTTAACTTGCCCAGATGGTAAGGTGTATTTAACCCACGCTTGTTTAACTGGGATTAAGCGATTCTGCATGTTAATAGTCTCCAAAGTATTGATCACAATTTATAAGTATTTGGTCAAAGTCGATATAATCAACACTAAACGTGTTGTTTACTTCATAAAAACAGTGACTGGTATCTAAATAAAAATCTTGTTCAAAATCATCTTTAAAGGTAAATAATTCTTTAGCCGCTAAAGTACCTTTAACTGAACCGGTACGATATTTAAGATAACGGATAAAGGTTTTAAATTCTTGGCGATGTTTTTTACTGCCATACCAATCATCGTATAACTCTTCTAATAAATACTGCACTTCTTCTTCAGAAGGCGTGTTATAAAACGAGCGAATAATGCGCAATGCTTCTGGCCAGCTCATATTTTTGTAAGCGGCACGTGTTTGTTGATGCATTGCATTATTGTTTACATGGATAAATGAAATCCAATAGTGCGTACTTTCAGTCCAAAGCTGGCGGATATAAAAAGCTATTTTTAATTCATCCGGTGTTAAGCCTTTATTAATTTCTCGTTCTATAGAAACCCGGGCCATAGCCCAGCCTCTTTCTATAAATATTTCATGAAGCATAGGTAATTGCGCTCTGCTCCAATCATATTGAGCGAGTATTTCTACTGCTATTTGATGCGCTCTTTCTGTACGCGATAGTTTTTGCTTGAGTAGGGTTTCTTTTAGTATTTCTTCTCGATCTGGAGTCTCATCGATGTCCACATAATCTACAAAGCCATAGTCATCTAGGGATACAATTTCATTTTCTTCTTGATCATCATATGCATCGTAATCATCGTCTGAGGCAAGGTCATCTGCTTCGACTAGAACCAAATCTTCTTTATCTAGGTTTATATCGTCATTATCGGCTTCAACTTCGGCATCGGGATTACTCACATTAGGCAAATCTAGCTGAGTTTCATCTTTTGCTTGATTAGAGCCCAGTTCGAATTCAGTTTGCTCTACTTCTGATGACGCATCCCTGTTGGCAGTGCCTTGTTCCGATTTATCTTCTTCTTTAATAGTTGGTTTAAACGCATAAACTTTTGCGCTTGTCACTGAAAGACTCTGAACACTATCATTGAAGCCAGCGTTTTCATTAATATAGCGTAAATCGTCATCTGCTAACGCTTCTGAATCATAGCTTTTATTAATATAACGATTATCAACGGTGTAAGCATGACTAGGGCTTAAATTACTTATATAACCGACACTTTCAAATTTCATCATAGCTCACACCGTCAATTTAATAATAAACATTACAAATATTTTTTAAGTTCGGGAATTAATATATCAACCTATTACGACAGATTGAGTCGGCTGATATTATTTTTTTATTCTTAAGTTCCGTATTTAGGTTCTAACGTGAAATCGGACTCTAATTCTAAGTTAATAGCCATATCTATGTGATATTTTAATAACCAAGAAGCAAATTTATGCGCAAATGCAGCTCGCGCATAAGTATTAGGTTGTTCTGAGGTGAGCATTTTAATTGTTGTGAAATATTCACTGTATTGTCGATGGGGAAACCAGCAATTATCATTATTAAATTTTCCTAATTTATAAATGTTATTCCAAAATAATGTTTTCTTCATTGTACAAACTCCATTAGTTGGCCCTTTGATTGAGGTATTACTTTAAAACATGAAAACGACAGATTGAGTTGATTTAAATGGTTTAGTTGCGCAACCTTATAATATTTATTTTGATTAGAGGACTTTAAACACTTAAAGCTTAAAGCTGGAATGGTGTGTATTAACCTCCAAAACCAAGGCACTCTTTTTCTTATTGCAGGCAATAATTGTTATAATGGTACTTTATTTATGTTTCGCAAAGGAAACCAAATATGAGTACCAAAATAAGTATTGCTAATGCCTCTAAACAACTGAATCTTAGTGTGCAACGAGTCAGAACTTTATGCAGAGACGGTGTATTAGTCGCAGAAAAAATCGGTACTACTTGGCTCATAGACTCTAACGGTCTACTAAGCTATCAACAATCTGCTACACAGATCGCAGAAGACCACCCTAGTTATTTACAGAAATCTACAAAACCTATCGCTTTAAGTTTCTTTTCTGGTGCCATGGGACTTGACTTAGGCATTGAAAAAGCTGGATTTGAAATTAAATTGGCCTGCGAAGTCGATAAATATTGCCGTCAAACAATCGTATTAAATAAACCCAATATAGCGCTTATCGGAGATATTAATGATTACTCAGCTGATGATGTTTTACATTATGCTGGCTTGAGCCGACAAGATGATGTTGATTTGATTATGGGAGGACCACCTTGCCAAGCTTTCAGCACTGCAGGCAAAAGAAATGGATTTAATGATGAGCGTGGTAATGCGTTTTTAACTTATCTTGAAATAGCGCTTAATATTAAACCTAAAGTATTAGTTATTGAGAATGTAAGGGGCTTGCTTTCTTGCCCAATGTCACATCGTCCACATGATATGCGAGGTGATGATTTTCCTGATTTAACATTAGATGAATTACCTGGTGGTGCATTAAACTTCGTACTCAATCGTATTGAATATGCTGGATATAAATATTCTTTTAATCTTTATAATGCCGCAAATTTTGGTACACCACAAAACAGAGAGCGCGTTATTATTGTCTGTAGTCGGGAAGGGGTGATACCACCTTTTCTGATACCTACTCATTCAGAAACAGGTGAGTTTGGTTTAAAAAGATGGCGCACATTTAAAAATGCTACTCAACAAATAAAAGAGCATACCCATTTAAACTTTCCTGAAAAACGCTTAGTTTATTATCGGCTTTTAAAAGCAGGTCAAAACTGGCGTTATTTACCAGAGCACTTACAAAAAGAAGCGATGGGAAAATCGTATCATTCTGGCGGGGGTAAAACAGGATTTTTAAGGAGATTGGCATGGGATAAACCTTCACCTACTCTAGTCACTCATCCTGCTATGCCTGCAACTGATTTAGCTCATCCAGAGGAGGATAGACCTTTATCAATTCAAGAATATAAGGCGATTCAAGAATTTCCAGAACATTGGCAATTTGCAGGGCCTTTAATTCAGCAGTACAAACAAATTGGCAACGCGGTTCCTGCCAGTTTGGGTTTTGCTGTTGGTAAATTGGCAATGCAACTTATCAAAAAAAGTAACATGAAAACAATTGAAGGCTTTAATTACTCGAGATATAAGCACACCAGCGATTACGAATGGAAACAACAGTTTCTAAAATTATCTGAAAAGAATAAATTAAATCAGCCTATTCAGACTTCTATATTTTAAATATTTTTAGCCATGAATTTTCAGTCTCTACTCTAATACTCTCGGGATTATTTTGTATGCACTCTGTTGCAAAATTTACAAAAGCTTGTTCAGAGAAAACTGTTGTGCCGCAGAAACTATTTAATGATGCCCACATATATTCAACTTTATTGGCTTTAATACGGTACCATTTTTTTATTTGGGTACCGTTTCTTACGGCGCTGCTCGAGCTGTTTTCTGAGTTGCTTCTGTTTTTTATTTGCAATAAGCGACCATCTACATTTACAAAATCTACTGATTTAACTGTTTCACCCCATGCACAATGCCAACCAATTTGTTTAAGATTAATAGCTAAATATTCTTCCAAAAGTAAACCTAAAAGATTTTCAACTGACATGGCTATTTGATGTGCATGCCCTATTTTAAGTAAGTCTTGTTCTGATAAGTGCGGCATCCTTACATTGATAAGTGTATTAACAATAGGATCAGGAACAGTTGTTAAGGCCTTTGCTATTCGCACAGAAGCGCGATTGTCGTGGCCACTCTTATAGCGTTGAATCCATTTTTTTATTGTTGTTTCAGCATCATCTTTTTTGCCGCCAATATTAGGCACTCTATCTGAATCTTTAACAATGACATTAAATACATGTAGTACTTCTTCATTCCAATTTAAATCGTGTGCATGCTTTTCTGCAATGAGTAATGCTTGACTGGATCCCAATTGCTTAAGTGCCTCTACTAGTTTCATTTTTTGTCCTTTGGCTTATAAAAATATGTATATTTTTTATCTTTGGATATACGAAGAGTAGTATTTTTTTAAAAATATGATACCTGGGTCGTTTAAAACTATTTACTCATGCAACGTCTTATCAATAGTGGAAATAGCGACTATTAATTTAACAAGATACCACTCTTTTTTTTCTAAGGCAGGATTCACTGCAATTAAGTTTAGCCATTTTAGGGGCAACAGATTCCCACAGACTAAAAGCCATTAACTGTCGGCCCTAAAGTTGGATCTTCTAAGTTAATGTACCTTCATGCCATATAAACTGCCGGATTGAAGTTCACTTAGAGACCTAGGTTTACAAAAGAGGAGAGCTGGCGGTCTACTTATGCACTTTTCTTAGTGAGCTATTATGCCATTACTCAGGTGTGCGGCTTATATAAACCTATTTGTCTATGCGTATTTCTACGAATAGACAGGCCTAGTGCAATGATAATAAGCTCTGCAACCTAGCTTGTTAGTAATCTATGGTCGTTGGCGTTACTCAAAGTCCATCATAGTTTGCTGTTTGTTAATGGCTAGGTCTTCAGGATTTACGGGCTATACAGACCTTTTATAAAATTATTTTGTTCATTGCAAAGTAAAACTAGGTCATTTACTGGAAGATTCATGCCGACTTTTTGAACGTTCACGAAGGCTAATAGAACCTCTAAGTCAGTTAATTGAATGTCTATGAGCCTGTTTTTTAATTTATTCCACGGTCATGATGGTTTTTTCTACAGGATTTATAGTTCGCTGAAAGGTCATGCACTATTTTTGGACAAGAATTAGGCTACCCTTAAGGGTCGTAGACGGTTTTAAAGTCGACTAAAACGGTTGCAAAAGTGTAAGGGAGATTGTGAAGGTATTATGTAGTAACGCAAAAACAATTTTTTAATTTTGAAAGTCATTGTTTTTATCTAATGTGGGATAGGCTTTAGCCTCGTATTCCAGGCTAAAGCCTATCCCACAATAATTCTTTTACAGTCTCGTAAGCGACGAGTTCTAAATTTTAGTAGACGATTTAGCTAATTTTGTAAATCACAGTGTAGTCGCCGGCAGTTATTTTTATCCATGTTTATTAACTCAATTAAGGAATTTACTATGTCTGATTTTGTACCAACGACCGATAATGATTTATTGGTTTGGGTTGATCATTTTATAACTCAAATCAGTACCGATAATGAAATCGCTGCCGTTGATTTGGCAGCTTTAACAGCCGGTAAAGCGGACTTTCACATTAAGATTGATCATCTTAATGATGCTGCAGCACAAGCTAAACANGCGACAGCTGATAAAAATGATAGTCGCAATAATATTGTTAATTTAGTCAGGGCAGAAGTGCGTCGTATCAAAGCGCGTTCCACTTATACTGACGGGCAGGGCGCTCATTTAGGTATTATAGGAGCCAGAGATAGTCATGATTTAAGCAACTCTCGTCCTGATTTGAGTGGAACAGATCAGACCGATGGTGTGGTCAGTTTAAATTTTAGTAAATATAATAGTGATGGTGTCAATATTTACAGCAAGCGTGACAATGATGTGGATTGGGTGTTGCTCAATCGAGCCAGTATTTCGCCCTTCGTGGATAACAGGCCTTTATTACAAGTTGGTAAGCCTGAGTTACGTCACTACAGCGTCGTTTATATTNTAAAAGACAAAGAGATAGGTAACTATAGCGACGAGGTAGTGATTAATTGTACGCCTTAGCGAAGGGCTAAAGGCGAAGACTTAAGCCTAGTATCTGCGCTTTAAGTTGCTAGCCTTCTAGGCTTAGTCTTTCGTCTGTTCTTAAATTGTCCTGATTTAAGTTCGTAGCCAAATAATGTAAGGCCAACGGCACAAACATAAGCAAAGTCAAACGACAGATCTGGTCGGCTGATGAGTATAGATCCTTAATAATATTCTTGAACAGTCAGCGCAGATACTACATTTCATGAAAAGAGCCTTGAAAACAATGCCTAATTTCATGACCAATTATCCACATGGTTACATTTTTTTTAGTGATAATATGACACTCATATTGAAAAAATATATTTCTTCTCCCGTATAAGGTTTATATCCATCATCTGTTCGTCTTTTTTGGCCACTTGATGATCGCATTGCCATCCAAGCGTGTTAAGTCTTGTTCTGAATATTCAAAAAAAGGTTCCAGCTCATTTAGAGCGACTTTAGGAAATAGCTGAGTTAGATATTTTTTAATATCTCCTATATAACTATTGCCGGCCTAGTTTGATGAATTCATAAAATACCAGTGCATTCTAATTCTTAATTCAAAAATTAATAGTGCCAACGGAAATTAAATAGATCTGTACTTATTTAAAATACCCGCTCAATAACGACATCTTCTGTCGCTGTAATCCTGATAATACTGTAATCAACTTTACTTTTAGGAGATGAGCAATGGCTTTACCCATACAAAAATTACCCAGCAACCAGTTAGGCAAAGATTATATTATCGGCGATTTACATGGCTGCTTTTCTTTACTTGAGCGTCTCATGAAGGAAGTTAATTTTAATAAAAACCATGACCGATTGTTTTCAGTCGGTGATCTGATTGATAGAGGCCCTGAGTCTTTGCGTTGTTTGCAATTATTGGCAGAGCCTTGGTTTTATGCGGTTAAAGGCAATCATGAGGATATGTTTTTAGAGTTGTTCATGCCTTATTTATTAAACAATAAACTTCCTAGTCCCAATGATTTTTATTACAGTGGGTTAATGGATAATGGCGGCGAATGGGTTAAAGATTATATCAATGAAGCTCAACAAGCTATGTCAACTGAATTCGATAAGGCATTGGAATTAGTTGCAAAAATGCCCCTAATTTATATCGTTGGAGAAGGCGACCAGAGATTTCATGTTATTCATGCTGAACTCACTAAATCCAGAACACATGAAGCTGATAACGTGGTTTTTGTCGATGCGGATATAGATCAATTTTTCATCAATCAAGCCCTTTCTTTTGATATAGAAGATCGTCTTTATTGGAGCAGGAGCTTAATGAAGAGTTCGGTTGCGGATTTTTGTTACCCAAGTGTAAAAAAAGGTTTATCAACGACTTT
>TBL_comb48_EPIDRAFT_1001860_pt1 | contig 15113 bp, 11 predicted proteins | sample TroBogEpilimnion_37_FD_10681 | JGI IMG/M metagenome (IMG submission 10681)
AAAGATAATTATTAGAATGTCCCAAGAAACAAAGAGGCAATAGCTCAGTTGGTTAGAGCCCCGAACTCATAATTCGGTCGTCGTAGGTTCGAGTCCTACTTGCCTCACCAGATATCACGTGTCACCTGTGGATACTGTTGCAAGTCACGCTCACGAAAAACTATTTACCTCTGTTTAGAGGACCTTCTGGGACTCGTGTCTCTTTTCTCGATAGGTAATGCTTGACTATCTGTCGAAAGGTAGACAATGGCAGATATCGCAATTGATCTTGGTACAGCCAATACCTTGATTCATGTTAAAGGCAAAGGGCTTGTCTTTAACGAAGCAACTGCCATTGCCTACGACGAAAATACAAATGCGGTTATCGCCTATGGCGACGCAGCTGCTGAAATGATTGGCCGAACTCCACCAAGTATTCGAGTTGTGCGCCCTCTAAGCACGGGCGTTGTATCTGATTTTGCAGCGGCGCGACGCTTCCTGCAGATTGTGATTGATCAATTAGCACCACGTCGCCCCTTCTCTCCTATGCGCGTCATTCTTGGAGTTCCATCCAGAATTTCTGGAGCTGAATTTAAAACATTCCAAGATGCACTTAGTACAGCAAAAATTTCAAAAGTGTGGGCAGTACAGGAACCAGTAGCTGCTGCAATTGGATCTGATATAGATTTTGGCCTTCCTCGTGGCTGCATGATCATTGATGTCGGAGCAGGAACAACAGATATGGCCATGCTTTCACTCGGCCGGGTTGTTGAATCACGCTCCTTGCGCGTGGGCGCCGATGCGCTCACCTCAGCATTTAGTAACTATTTAAAGAACGAGCGACGTATTAATGTGGGAGATCGAACAGCAGAAGTATTTCTCCATGAGTACGGTCAAGCACTTAAAATCTCAAATGTCAGAGGTTCGGTGCAAGCTGTCGACCTCAAGCTCGGACTTCCAATATCTGTCCAGGTAAGCACCGATGAGGTGTATAGCGCAATCCGAGAACCCATCACCTTGATTGTTGGTGAACTCAAGAGGCTTCTAGATAGCGTTCCTCCAGATCTCGCATCAGATATTTTGACTCAGGGAATCAACCTCACTGGAGGAGGTTCCTTGCTCAAGGGATTCCCTGAACTATTGAAAGAACAAACGGGACTTGATTGTCACTACGTTGAAGATCCTTTGAAGGCTGTGGTGAATGGCTGTGGAAAAATTCTTGAAGATATGGAGACATTCAAATATGTCCTTGAATCTATGCCAGATGAAATTCGACAACAAGCGATTCTTTAATGGCTTTCTTCAAACTTGGGAGACAAAAAAGAATTGCTCCAACTCGGGCAATTGAAATAGGGCACATTCGAGATTCACTCGTCTCTATATTGGCCGTCATAAGCTATGACCACGAGGGCTTAGGTGAATCTCCTCTTGAAGTCACCATTAAGAGTGAAGATTCAAAAACACTTAAAGACATCAAACTCAGCGCAGTTACTACCCAAGGTTTAACCTTGACGAATCCGGGTGAACTTTTTGGAAAGGATTGGCGCGAGGTAAAAATTCCTAAGTTGGTGGGCAAGCAGGCGATGAAATTTAAACTAGGTCTCAGGGCGCACCCCACCTACCGTGAGGGAGATATAACCTTCACCATGGATGCTGGTCTTGCAGAAGATGCCTTTGAAAACCGATCATTCAAACTCAAAGTTCCAGTAAGGCTAGTAAAGGGAACTTGATTCCTGCGTTGAAGCAAAGGCCATAATTCTGTACTCGTAGCTTCGAGTCCCACTTGCCTCACTACACAGCGGCAGATTAGAGATTAAATGGCCATCCAAAGTAAGGGAACAACGCAAGAACTTTTCCCTTGATTTGTTTCGGAGTAACAACCATAAGCTTGCCTGAAACATTTGTCAGCACACTCTGAGGAGAGACTCCCTGGACAATCACAAGTTGAGGTGACTGAATATTTGCAACTGAAATCACGATCTTATCCCCTACAGAAACCTTAGAGCCACGCTTGATTGCGATTAACGAGTCCTGAATGCGTCCCATTGATATAGCTGCACCTGATCTAGGATGGATTACTGAGACGCCGCCGATGGTGTTGATCAGCACCCCAAGAATAATAACGGCGGCAACTACGGCCTCGCCTACTTTGTGCTTAAGCAAAAAAGCTTTAACTGGGTTCATTTTCTTGACCTTTTTCTCTTCGCGAACTCTTTCAAGTGTTGCTGTTGCACTTGGGGTAACAAATTCAAAATTCACACCTGTACTTACACGTGCAGCAGAAGCTTGCAATGACACTTGATCTTGTTTTGTAAACACTTGCTCTTGATGGGCAATGGATTTTTTACTCCCTTTGAGGAACTTGCGCTTCACATCCTCTATTTCAGGATCTGATTCATCGCGGGTAACTCCCAGCATCAACCGGCTTGTACGAGAGTCCGGGCGACCTGTCCCTCTCCATGAAGCAACTTCGATAACCGTGCCCTCTTCAAGTCTTCCAACGACAAGTTTTTGGCCCTCAGGTAGATCCACTACCAGCGGTGGTTGCTCATCACGGTTTGCTAAAGGCAATTCTGTGGTTTCAGCTTTTTCCAATTCATACTTAGATGAAAAATCAGAGCCAATCGTCATGGCTTTGCTCGCTTCATTGATTTCATCCATGTTCTAATCCTGCCAAAGGGCTCAATACTTGGCGAATAAATTTGGGCGATCACTGTCCTACAAATGGTGGTCACACGCTTAACTACTGGCCCTTGTGAGTGTGAACGTGTAGTCCTGTGAGGATCCGTCAGTCGATGTGATGCCCGATTCGAGATGGATATAGATTTATAGGTTGGGCTATTGGCGCGGGAAGCACGACCGTAGTCAATAGTTATGTAGTCAGATCAACGACAGATATTTATGCTCAATGGACAGCAGCTTATACCTTGAATTTTTATTCAAATGGAGGTGAATTTGTAGACCACACCACTTTTCAGAGTGCTTTTTTTGTCCCTCCTGGCACTAATGCTTTGTCGCTAGCACCGAGTGATCCCGCACGCGCCGGAAATGTTTTTCTGGGTTGGGTAGTGGGTTCCTCTAGTACAACCGTTGTGAGTAGTTATGCGGTCAATTCCAACACAGATATGTATGCGCTCTGGGAATCGGCATCAACCGTAAATTTCTATTCCAATGGCGGCATATTCAGTGACAACACAACCATCCAAACGGCACTTCTTACCGCAGCCCAAGTGCGCTCTGGTGTTGATGCCCTGCTAATCCGGCCGGGGGATCCAAGCAGGGCCGGACTTTTAGATGCGTTTTGTAGTTAAAAATTTTCATCAGGCTATTTGAATCTGTAGGCCCTTGGTATCGCTACTCACATCGCTTGCAAGAAGTGAGCTAAAAGTATTGAGGTTTGTACGATTGTTAACGCAATCTCCACTTGTCAGGGCAACCGAGTTAGTTTCGCTGTTTGTTGCTAACGCCAGGGTAGTTGAGCAGACGTAGATGTCGCCGGCCTGATAGTCCCCGGATGTTCCATCAATGGGAGCTGATTTAACTTTCAAAGTAGCTGTCAGCTGAAGGCCATTACAAGCTCCTGAAAGTTGGTCAATGACTATTGCGCTCATCATGAAATCTCCATTCACAAAGGCTGATTGAAGTGAAATATGCACGCTCGAATCACACGTGCCAACATTCACGTATCCAGTTCCGAGGATTCCTGAGCCCCCGCCTCCGCCAGAACCATTACATACAGGAACTGAGACTGGATTGCCTGTTGCATCTTGACCGGTAAGAACATATCCACCAGTGCTGCACTGATCAGCACTTGCAGCGGTGATGGTGACACTTTGGCCGGTAAGACCTTGTAACCCTTGAATTCCTTGTGGACCTTGGGCGCCCTGTGTTCCTTGTTTACCTGTGGGACCTATTGGTCCTTGTTCTCCTGAAATTCCAGGGGCGCCAGGCAAACCATCTTTGCCTTGGTATCCATTGAGTCCAATAAAGCCGTTCTTGCCTGCAACTCCTGCTGGCCCCGGTGGTCCTTGTGGTCCCACCATAAGTTCAAGTACTTGATTGTGGTTACCGCCAGACATATTTTGCGAAGAACTGTTCTGCCCGGTTCCTTGAATACTTGTTTGGTTTGAAAGCAGGCCCTGATGAGCAACTAGAAATAGAATCAAAATAAAAATAGCGGTGCGAAATAACAAGGTTCCAGTCTTTCCCTGGAACCGGTCAGCAAGAGTTCTTCGAACTGGAATGGGGGCATCAGGAAACAGATATGCGTCGTACTCAGCGCGCTTGTAAGGATCTCGCAGAACTTCATACGCTACCGAAATACGTTCATATTGTTCGCTGTGATCTTCTTCTTTGTACACATCTGGGTGATACTGGCGAACCTTTAATCGATAAGCGCGCCTTATCTCCTGCTGTGTCGCCCCCCGGCTCACTCCGAGATCAGCATAAAAATTACTACCCTCCCATTCCTTCGGAATCATGGCAGGACCCCCAATGTCATGAGGGCAGCGACAGTAATAAATATCGGTCCTGAAGCTTTGTATAAGACCTTATTCTTGTCTCGCATATACCAGCGCCTGTCTCCAGCTTTGGGTGAGCGAGCAAAGAGACGCAAAATCCCGATGAGAAATCCAGGGAGCGCAGCCAAGACAAAAATAGTCTGAGTCTTATCGGCTGAGAAAATTGGAAGAGAGTTAACCCAAATTAATGTCAGCAAGCCCAATAAATTTGTGAAAATTAGGCCTGGGATTCCAGAAGGGAGAATTTGAAAGAGCATTGAGAAATTTGGGCGTTGGGGAAATAGTAGCTGGCATGCTGATGGAAATACTAAAAAAGCGATGCCGACTCCCAGTTGCCAAGACCATCCTAAGAAGCCATACATAAAGAACAAATATAGAATTACCTTATTGACCAAGGCAATAACTTTATAGTGCCTTTGGATTTCAGGAGTTACCGGAGGACTGAGGTATTCAAGTCTTGCTGGAGTTGCACGAATCGCGCACTCTTCGAACACATATCTCAAAAGAATTGAGCCTCCGGCAATGAGCGCAAATTGGTTGGCGTGTGTTGTGATCGGATTGTGGACATGAGTAAATCCGTTGAGAGCTAAGACCATTGCTTTGACGCTGAAGCCGATAAACAGTGCTGGGATGATGAAATCGCCAGCGCGCTCCCATCGATAATTTTCTGAGGTGACCCGGCGAAGTGGACGTAGTTTATTTGCGGCAAGAATTGGTCCACACCAAAGGACAGCCAGCCCAAGGAATCCTCGTACTTGTAGTGCCGAAGTGAAATCCCCATGAACTAAAAGATAGAGGCCATAAGAAAGGGCAGCAAAAAGTCCAGCCATCGAGTCAAAGAGACCAAGAAGCAAAATAGCTAGAACAAAACCAGCTCCCACAGGGACAACATTTGTCGCACTGTCGCTATGAACTCCGCAGAAAAACCCTAGAACAATTCCAGCTATCGGAGTGAGTGCGCCTATCGGACCCAAGAGTGCTTGAAGGTATGACCCATCTGCAAAAATCCGCTGCAACAGAGAACTCTTTGGCGAGAGTTCATATGTGATGATGTGTCGATATTCATCTAGAAAAAAAATAAACCTTGATCGGCCAAGTCCAAGTCGATCAAACCATCCCCTGCGTGCGATCTTGATGCTGTGGTACTCCCCTTCCAGTGAATCAAGGGTCTCTGACTTTTCTCCAGATGTATTACCATCTGTCCGGTTCGATGATGCAAACGCAGAGAGCAAAGAAAAAGCCAAGACGGCAAGGCCTCCTACCGCTTTCGGATCAGACAATGGGTCATAATTTTGGGCCAGTTCTATTCGCACGTGAGCAACTACATTTTCATCTGTAGGTGACTTCACTTTTATGTCATATGTTCCGACCGGATAATCAAGTGGGATAAATACGTGATAAACAAAGAAGCCAGATTGATTTGCGCTTGATTTTGAAAAAATCAAATCTTTTCCTTCTGGACCTGCAAGTGAAATGGACCAGAGTTGACTAGAAGTGTTTCCACCTAAAGTAATCGATTGCTCGCGGCCCCGCTCCCAGGACAAATTGGGAATATCAGTGGCAGCTGCTGCGCTGATTGAGCAGAGTGTGGCGAGAAAGAACCAAGTAAAACCGTGGAGAAATCTACGCTTCCCCACGGAAAGCATCCCAGATGAGCCAGAGGCCAAAGCCGGCTAGGAGAACAAGTATCAGAGTGTGCGGATTCGTGAGTTTTCCAAGCCAAGGAATCGTAAAAAGCACCACCCCAGTAATGTCTTTAGTGGTTGGCTTTTGTGTATCGGGAGAAGGATTTGCATCACCCTTCACCACAAACCCTCCTTTGGCGTCTCCTCCAATGATTCTGTGCGTGAAAAGCGCAACTGGAGAACCGTCGAGCCTTCTGCCAATGTAGGTGACAATCTTGCCCTTATGGGGAGAAATCTGATTGGGAGAAACTGAAATCACAACATCGCCAGGATCAATTGTTGGCGCCATTGAGCTAGTGAGCACAACACGAGCCTGTGTAACTCCTGCAACATCAAAAGCCACAAAGCTCAGAACGAGTGAGGCAAGTGTCCAGCCAAAAAATAGGGAGGTGAAGCGAAGAAAACGCTTCGCCCTACTCTTCTTAGGAACTATTCGCTCCTTTGGAGCAGCCACATACAAATTCGAATCAACACGCTTTATTCCAAGTTTTGAAATAAGTACTGTCTCTTCACCGCGGTTCTTCGATGACAGAGTAAGCAGGGTCATTGAATCATGATTCTTGTGTGGATACTGAAGTTCTATCGGTAAACCCAAGAACTTTTCAATACCAGCGCTAATCAACTGCTTAACTAACTAGTTCTGTTGGATTGTGAATCCACCGACGTTAGAAGTTGAAAGATTTATGGGCGATGTTAAACCAATCGCAATGGTTGCCGGGTTCGCAAATCCACTATGTGTGTAGCTGCTAAATCCACTCAGGCTACTAAGAGTAGTTCCACTCGCAGGCAGCGTGAAAGACAATGTCGAATTACTAACGGTGGTGGTATCAGATCCGCTGTAAGCATTGAGAGTAAGCGAGGTACTTGCACAACCTGGGCCGTTTGCATCACTGGTACTAGTCACGTTTAAGTTAGAAACAGTAACCGTGTCAAGAATAAAATAACCGCTCGAACTCCAGGTGGTATGAGGCGTTACGGTCACGGCGCTATCACACGCAATCGCTTGTTCTTGACCCTGACCAAAATTAATCCTAGTTCCCGTATTCACGGTTATAGTGCTTGCAAAAGTTGTCCCGAGAACTGGAATTGCAATGAGAACAGCGAGACCAAGAATTAGTTTTGGAGATTTATTCCACTTCTTTTTCTCAGAAGACGCGCCTGAATTCTCGTCGTCTACGTGCAAATTTAGCCCGCCCATGGAACCTCTCCTTCGAAGAATGTGTAAAGTTTAAAGCAACGCTTGACCCTAGGGCTCAGAAGATTTGTGAACTGTTTGGGGGTCAGCTACGACTACTGGGATTCGAGTGAAACTCTTCCTACTCGAGTTGCTAATAAATTTATGGTGGAAGCGGGAAGCGTCAGCTGAATGACCCCTTTTCCATACACCTTCCCGGATAGACCTGACCCAGTTGTGCAACCCGTCGTAGTCACTCCATTTATTGTGAATTGATTTGTGGCAACCGCTGAAACATAAGCACCTGAGTAATTGCATCCCGTTGCTCCGGTGATTGTTACATAATCACCTACTGCGAAGGGGTAAGTAGTTGCATAAGACGTTGGGGTATATGTGTAAGTCAAACTAGTTGAATTATTGGTGACCGCGGTAACGGTTTCACTTGAGTTAATAAGACTCGCGGTAATGCTTGTTGACCCACCTAAGTTCCCAGTGAGTGGTGTAACGCTTCCATCAGAGGTTGGAACAGTAAATGAGATAGCAGTCGATGAATCAGCGCCAATAGCCGTTTGAACGCTAGATGTATCGTAGAGGCTCACTTTGAGCGTTTTGAGTCCACAGCCTTGGTTGGAAGTCGTGGATGTTAGTGAGCCACTGTTGACATCCAGATTTGTCAGGGTAACTGTGTCTACAACAAAGTTTGTTTGCGCAGTACTCCATATTTCGCCCACTGAGGTTTGAATAGCAGTATCACAAGCTACCGTTGCCTGATTTCCCTGCCCAAATTCGATCGCACCACCTTGCGTGCCACTTATTGTTACCTGTGACGCAAACGATGTTGCGATTAGTGGAATTGCTAATAAAAAAATGGCGCCGAAGATCATGCGAGGTTTGATCTTTCTGCGAGGGGTTGAGGCAAAATCACCGCCCATGCGATCATCAAGTAAGTTGCGCTTTCTCATACGCATGAAAGCCCTCCTTTACCCATCTGGAAATTATAGGTTGAAGTAGGTATCTCATATATGGGACCGTCAGCATAATGGGGGACATTAATGGTGCCCCAAGTCAGTTTTGGGTTGAACCAATGTTCTAGATAAGTCATAGGGAACAATTTTGAGCAAATATATATCTGAAGTTGTTGGTTGAAGGTCCCCGTTAAAGGCCACGGGTGCACCAAAGCCAGTGCAGTCGGTGATGAATCCAGGGCTCAAAGTGGGAGCAGTTCGGATCAATATATATCTCGTTCCAGAGTAGATACTTGGCGAGAGCGATTTGATATACAAGTTATTTAAGATCTGCTTCAGATTTGCTTGGCTGTCCCATACCGAATGAAAAGTCGTGGAGTTTGTATCCGTATTTGCAGGATTTGCGTATGGAGAATAGAAAGTTAAATTCTGATTTGCATTGACGCTCCCATAACTTGTACCAGCAATGGAAGAGGAGTCATTTTCAAAGAAGCAGAACTGAGGCATTCCAGCCCCGCTTAAAGTTGGTATTCCAGTCAACTGAACTTGCCCTGTCTGGGGATCGACCAAAACTGTCGAGGGAAGATTTACACCTGGCCGGCTAGGAAGCATCAATATCGGTGAAGTTAAATTTCCAAAAGTTGTTGATGCGGCGTCAGTTGGCCTACTCACGCTCGAGGATGTTAAGCCTGTCACTCCTGTGACCGTGTTTGTGTCCTCGGTCCACTTGTAACAGAAACCACGAACAAGCGTCGAGCTGGAAATGGACCCTGTGTCAATAACGGTGAGTGTTCGTGGAATGTTATTTGTAGGCGATGTAGTGCCACCAGAAGACCATGTACTTCCACATGATGATGGCGAAACTCCATCATTGAGCGTGGAGTACAACATTGCATATGTGCCAGCGCTAGAAATGCTGCTTGAGGAAGTGACATTAAGGTTGATGGAAATTGTATTTGCACTTGTGGTGATTGGAACTCGCCACTCAATATAAACAATTCCACCCGACCCATTTTGTCCTTGAATTGTGTCGTAGCCGCCACCACCTCCGCCGCCGCCGCCGGTATTAGACACTGCAGATGCTGTTCCATTACCAGATCCAGTTCCACCATTACCGCCGGAGCCACCGCCAGATGCAATCTGATTTATAAAGTCTACGTTTTGATACCACTGGCAATCTGTTTGAGTCTGATATGTTCCATTACTCGCGCGCGTTCCAGATCCTGTGTGGTCACAATAAGTTCCACCACCACCGCCGCCGCCATACGAATAATTACTTGGATTAAGCGGGGTGTTCGCAAATGCTGCATATCCATTGGCCCCACTCGATGAGCTCCATGTTGCATCATTTGCTCCAGGCGAACTTGATTGAGAAGCGTTTCCACCATTGCCCGCATAGCCCGCTCCACCTCCACCTGCTGTTTCGCTAGCGGTACCACCGGAATGACCTACGTCAGAACCTGCGGTGGCTTGCGCAGAATCACAGTTACCGTAGTAAATACAATCACTACCGCCATAAGGAGCTTGATGAGGCGAAGTGTTTATCGACCTATAGTGAGAAATAGTTTGCGTAATATCTTTATGACCATTTCCACCAGAATTTCCTCCATTATTTGATCCAGAAGAACATCGGCCTCCCCCTCCCCCTCCACCCGCAGCACTGACTAATGTTGAGTTAGAGCTAGCTAAAACAATGCTTGATGCTGTACCCGAATCTCCAATGGCACCAATGGCACCATTATCAAATGAACAACCGGTTCCAGATGAATACGAGGGAGCACCAAGGCCACCACTACCAATAGTTACGTTATAAAGCGCATTAGGGGTAACGGATGCACTCGTCGAAGTTTTAACAATTCCTCCACCGCCTCCTCCACCACCGTCATATCCGCCAGCACCGCCGCCACCCACCGCGAGATAAGTGATCTGATTTACTCCTTGGGGGGCTGTCCACGTGCACGTGCCCTGAAGGTTTTGGTTTGTCGGAGTAACAAACTTTGCGACGGAATAGTTTCCTGAACTATCGCTATAAACAGACTGGGTATAAAAACCTGAGGTGCATTGCCCTGCATACCCCACAGAAGCTGAGTTAATTTGCCAAATTAGATTTGCACAGCTACTTCCGATTGTTAAATTGAAAGTTTGTGCCGTTAGAACTCCATTTGCATCTGTAATGTTGAGCGTGAATGTGCCCCCCGTCGACCCTGTTCCACTTAATGTAGAAGTTGTCGCAGTAGTTGCCGTAAGTGTTTCCCCTGATGGCAATGAAGAGCCTGGTGCCACAGAAATTGTGTATGGGGCTACACCATTTTGGCCCTGGATGGTAAGCGAATTACCTGTCACCAAACATAAATTTGATGCATTGGTGAACCCAACTTGTGGAATTGTTCTAATTGACTGGACAGAAGTTCCCCACACATCCATTTCGGCCTCACCGCCACCTGTGCCCGCGACGAAACCAAACCTAAAAGTTGATGCGCTAACAAGTTGTTGTGGTAATTGAAACGTAGCCATCAAAGTTGTCGGAGTGGAGCCAACGCTGCCCATATACACAAAGCCAGTTCCACGGGAACCCGCCGTGTAATCACGCGGATCGATTACGATTCTTATGGACGCTCCGGATGTAGAGAATAGATTTGTTGTAGCGAGCGAGACTCCAGAATTTGTACTCAGCGATGTGCTTCCAAAATACCAAGATGACCGATCCTGTTGGCTGGCGATGCGACAGTAGCCATAGCTCCGGCTTAAATTTGCGCTGGTGCGCGTGCTACTGCTGTAGCCCTCTGGTCCACGAATGATCAAACTTTTCCGAGCGAGGTTGCCGCTATTGCCTGGATCGCCGCCACCATTTCCACCGGTACTTGTGTCAGTGCCTGAGCAGGGAGTACTTGGATCATATTTATTTGATCCATAAGGAAGTTGATAGTTATTTCCATATGCATCAAATCCAACCGCGACTAATCCTCCATCAAACCCCGTTGCATCTTGTGAGCCGTAACCGAGGGAACCTCCAGGCTCTCCGAGCACTGTTGAGGAGGTATTTGTATCTGATCCATTTTGTAAAATGAAGCTAAACCCGTCCGCTTGACAATTTTGTTGTGAATTAGAAAGTCCGCCGGTAGAGGTGTTATTCCAATTATCTGAAGGCGAGGCAGGACAGCTGCCGCCTCCATAACCGTGTATCGAAGCGTTAAAAGAAAAATCCAACCCATACACAGACGTTTGCGCAATTGTATAGATGGCATAGCCAGTTTCATTCACATGGGAAGCACCAGTTGTAGCATTTGTAAGCCGCAGATGGTAAGGAGCAGCGCTATCTCCACTTGAATTGACCATACAGGGATATTTGACTGGAGATGTAGAACAAGAACCTATCGAGTCCTGTGGCGCACTCGTGTCGTTTTGAGCTGCGCTATTGCCTCCCACATTCCAATTGTTAGTCGATGCATTTGTGACATCACCGGTTGAAGTGAAGTACGAACTAATAATTGTTGTGGGTCCAGTTGCACGAGCCGCACGTTGGTCAGTAAGAGAAAAAAGTAAACCTGAAACAAGGCCCACCAATCCAAGGCAAACGCTACTTCGGATAAGCGACTTCTTGTTGGTAACTCGGTACACATAATAATTCGCCACGCTTTTGTTGCGGTCAGAGCCGGATTCATTAGGTGTTCGACTCATGGTGAGTAAGAATGCCTGCCTTTGACCACTGGATTCCAGCCACTACTGCTTGTACCCTGTCCCCCATTCAGATAACGCCCAGCCGAATGAAACGGGGTCAGGAAATACCTACGCTTGCGACCATGAGCAAGAGCGCATCCTTTGTTGTCTTAGAGGATCACCCTCTCTACAGAGAAGGCCTTGTGAATTTTTTGACTAAGGAATTCCCTCAGGGTGAAATTACATATGAAGGCGCAGACTTCCTGGAAGCCAAAAATGCAGTTGTGAAAGTTAAGCCAGATCTGGCGATTGTTGACCTGCACTTAGGAGATGGAAGACCCCCGGGTGAGATTGTTGCTCTTTTCGCATCACACGCAATTCCGGTTCTAGTAATTAGCGCACTCAATAACTTTGAATCAGTGAAAAGCGCATTCTCGATGGGCGCCACTGGCTTTGTCTCAAAAGACTCACAAACTGATGAGCTAGGTAGAGCAATTAAGTCAGTTTTAAGAGGTGATGAATGGATTTCTCCAACACTCTCTTCAGCCTTGTCGGCCAAGCAGAGCGCAACCGACCAACTGAGCTCTCAAGAGAAGAAGGCCGTGATTTTGTATGCGTCTGGATTAAAACTTGAGCTAGTAGCCCGGCGAATGAACGTCGCTCCCAGCACTGTAAAACAATATATTGATCGGGCAAAATCAAAATTCCAAGCAAGTGGTATCGATGTGAGAACTAAGACTCAAATGTATAAAGTATTACGCGATGAGGGAATTATCAATTAGCAGCCTCCTCTCGCTCAAGCGCACGCCACGAGCAGTGCGCGGTGAACGTGAACTTGCACTCGTTACGATTGATCAAATCACAGTAGCAACTCTTGGAATACTTGCTCTTCTCTTCAACCTTCAAGCCTTCTTCAGCGATAACCCCACTTCTTCCTGGAAATTTGTATTCGCATTTCTTTCTGCTTCATGCTGGCTTCAAGGAACTTGGCAAGTCAGATCAAGCGGAAGTCAGTATGCCTTTGTTCCTCTTTTATTGGTCTTCCTGGTTACTCCATTGGCTTCTGAACCTTGGGTTACTCACTCATGGACTTCCTATGGCTTGATTGTTGTTACCGCAACGGTGTATTCCTCTGCATTTCCATCTCGATTTTTATCTTTTGCAGTTCTACTCATCTGTCTTTTACTCCAGGCAACGTCAGCTGAGCTCAATTTTCGTGGAATTACAGACAAGTCAGATATCTCCTCTTCAGGAACGTATTTTTCGAGCAGCTGGGTTCTCCTGGTTGGAATTATGCTCTTCATCATTCGCCGCCAATACCTAAATTACTGTGACGAGATTGACGTACAACTCGTTCAATTGGAGGAACAGGCAAGAGCCCGAAGCCGAAATATTCGCCTTTTAAACTCCCAAGATTTTCAAAACCTTAAACTGCATGGAACGGTACTCAATACTCTCTTGGTGATTCAAGGCAATCTAGAAACCCAGGTGAATAACGACCAAGCGCTAGCGCTTTTATCCAAAGAGATTGATGATCTAAGCGGTTCAGAGCTCTCTTTACGCTCACTTCTCCAGGAGCGCATTGTTAGGGAATTCCAACGAAACGCTGTGCGAAATACGGAGGTAAAGCTCAATGAATTTTCACTTCCGACCTTTGATTCCTCTATCGAACTTCAGTTAATTGAGGTGTGCCGAGAGATGCTCGTGAACTTCAATAGGCATACTCCTGCAACGAAGGTCGAAATTACAGGCACAGACCTACACGATGGAAATTGCCAACTAGTTTTTTCTGAAAATTCACCAGAGGTGATGAAAGATCAATGGGATCATGCTGAACTCATTTCGGCCATGAAATCTAAGACTATGGACCGTCTGATTCGAGGCATCAATGGAGATTGGAAGGTTGAACTCAAAGGTAATCAACTCGTCCATACCGTGACCTTTGCCAACACTCCTTTTGCTCAAGACCCAGCAGTTGAAATCAAGAAATTGCGAGGCGCTTCTTTTGACCTTATCCGTGGAAGCTTTCCTCTCATCTCCATTCTCTACGGATTAATTATCTTGCCTGCAGTTTTTTATTGGAATCACTTCACTCTGACTAACTTCACTTTATTTGGTTCAATTGTTGCTGCCGGCATCGCCTTTACACTCAAAACGAAGAACAGAATACGAGTCCCCCTCGCGCTTATCGCTTCGATTCTTGGACTGCTAGTTCTGCCACTTGCTGAGAGGCATATAAAAATATGCGCAGATCTAAAGACGATGCCTTGGATTTTTAATGGGTTGATTGCACCTATCCTTTTGGTAAGCGTTCTCACGAATAAGGCTTACCTCAAGTGGTTGCCGCTAGTCATCTTCACACTAGAGGCATTCCTGAGCGTAAAGATATTTCCAGAACCTTGTCATCAGATTCTCCAAGGTTCTACTCCAGGGCTATTTCTGATTGGCACATCGGCGCTACTCATCGGATCTGCCCGAACTAGAGCAAAAAATCGAGATGATCTCGCCTCATTAGGCGCTCGAAATCAGGGTATTGCATTTGATTTACTCGATGTTCAATTAGCTGATACTAGAGAAAAATTATTGAAAAACCTTCGTGAGCTCAGTATCCAACTCGCATCTAACCAGAAAGCTAGCCAAGATCTCCTTCTCTTGGTGACGCTAGAAGTTCAGAAAATAAGAGCTTTTCTACTCTGCTCGGAATATTTTGAGCTCGATTCCATGCGTTATCTCAACAAATCAATTGCCGAGAGGATCGAAGCGGGCCAATCTACAAAGCTCACATTGAGTAATCCTGAAGTTTTTGAAGATTTTGATGAAGAGCTGGTGCAAATTTTTGGAATTATTTTTGAGGCAGCAAAAAGCGGCCCACTACAAATCCTCTTGCTTGGGGCGGCGATACCTGAGATTCATCTACAAACCGATCCACAGACAGTTGCTCGAATTCAGAAGAGATTATCTGAAGAACCACCCGTGATTAAAGTGGTTTTCAACTAGCCACACCCATCTTTGATAGCCTGACTACATGAGCTCTTCTTTAGATCTTTCTTCTATAAAAGCTCGCTGGAATGAAGTCTTAGATTCTCTCCTCGCCAAAGACCGAATCGTCTGGCTCGCCTTCTTTGATGCAAGG
>TBL_comb48_EPIDRAFT_1001868_pt1 | contig 15077 bp, 13 predicted proteins | sample TroBogEpilimnion_37_FD_10681 | JGI IMG/M metagenome (IMG submission 10681)
CATTTATTACAATTCTATTATTAAACCATTTCTTTTTGTCTTCATATTTATAATGGCTTACGGTCCATTTTTAGAATGGAATAAAAATAGTAATAATAGCTTTATTAAGAATTTATTAATTTTGTTTATTATTAGTTTAGTTTTTTCGTTAATTTTTTTATTTTTATTAAATAATAAAAATATTAGCTTAACTCTTGGAATATTATTTTCTTTTTATTTGTTTTTAACAGTAATTTACGATGCATTTAGAGAAAAAAAATTAAGCATCAATTTATCAAGAATACTCGCTCACTTAGGTTTTGCCACAGTCATATTTGCAATATTTATCAATGGATATTTTGCAAAAGAGATAAATTTATCAATGAAAGTTGGCGATAAAAAACAATTAGAGAATTTTTTAATAGAGTTTAAAAATACAAAAAGTATTAAAGGACCAAATTATGATCAAATAACAGCAAATTTTTTAGTTACTGATGGCAATAAAAAAGTAGAGTTAACACCATCTATTAGGAAATATAATCAACCTGCTCAATTTACTTCCGAAACTAGTATCAAATCAAATTTTATAAATGATTATTATTTCGCAATAAACTTATCGCAATTTAATGATAATAAAATTTCTCTAAGATTTTATTATAAGCCTTTAATGCAGTGCTTATGGCTAGGCGTCATTTTGATCTCATGCGGAGGAATTTTTGGTTTATTCAAAAAAAAATATGAAAATACAATATAAGATTGTAATTTTATTTGTAATTTTAGTTTTACTATTTTTAGCTTTTGGAAGAGCATTATTAAAGGACAAAACTTACCAACCAACAGAGATGGTTGGTAAAAAAGTGCCTAACATTATTTTAAATGATTTTAATAATAAAAATAAAAAAATTTCTTTAGTTAATTTAACAAATAATAATTTTGTCGTCATAAATATATGGTCTTCATGGTGTATTCCGTGTAAAGAAGAAAATTATTTTTTGTTAAAAATAAAAAAAAATAGCAAAATAAATATTTTAGGTATTAATTATAAAGATCAACATACTAATGCCCTTAAATTTTTAAAAGATTTTGGAAATCCATTTAATTTGATTGCTTCGGATACCTTGGGAGAAGCAAGTATTCAACTCGGAGCATATGGAGTGCCAGAAACTTTTGTTGTAAAAAATGGGATTATCGTTGCTAAATTTTTAGGCCCTATTAACGAAGAGATAACAGATACAATACTTAATCTAAGTAAGTGATTATGTTTCTTAAAAGAATTTTTTTATTTCTATTTTTATTATTTATAACCAAGCAAGTTTTTGCTGATGAGGAGTTAAAAATAAAAATATTTAAAAATGTTAGATGTTTAGTATGTCAGGGACAGTCAATTTACGAATCTAACTCTGATTTTGCTATAGATCTAAAGAACATTATTTCCAAAAAACTGTCCAACGGAGAAAGCGAAATACAAGTTTACGAATTTTTAATTAGTAGATATGGCGAGTGGATTATTTTCACCCCAATGTGGAGTTGGCATACTCTAATTCTTTGGATTTTTCCTATTTTTATATTAATTTGTGGAGGAATATTAGTATTTAGATTTAATAAAGTTAATAAATAGTTAAATCTTTGTTGCTTTTATTCAAAATTCACTAAATAAAGCTTTTAAATGAGAATTAAATTTTTAAAAACAATCCTTTTTAGCTTATTAGCTATTTTTACAATAAGCCATTCTGCAAAAGCAGATGGCGGTTTAGTTTTATCAGGTGGTGATTTTAACTTTATGCAAAAGAATCCAAACAATAGAAGCCACTCTATGTTTCAGGCGGATTATAATTATAGCCAAGTTTTATGGAGCTCACCAATAGGAGATTTTAAACCTCAAACTGGCTTTCTTACAACAGATAAATTAGAAACAATGGCTTATGCCGGAGTAAGATTAGATTGGAAATTTTTTAATAATACACTTTTAATTTCTCCAAGTTTTACACCAGGTTATTATGCTCCTGGAGATGGAAAGCGTTTAGGTTATTCGTTAGAATTTAAATCTCAACTAAGAGCAGCTGTTTACGTTACTCCTACTTTTGATATAGGCGCATCTATTAACCATATTTCAAATGCTGGCTTAGGAAGCAAAAATCCAGGTGCAAATAATTTTAGCATAAATATTGAGAAGATTTTTTAAGTTAAATGTCATTAGCTAAGTGCTTTAATGTTGATGACTTTAGAAAGTTAGCAAAAAAGAGATTACCTTCTCCTATTTTTAATTATATCGATGGTGGAGCAGATGATGAATTTACACTTAAAAGAAACACCTCAGCATTTGATGATTGCGTTTTAGTTCCTAGTGTTTTGAAAGATGTCAGTAATGTAGACACGACAACAACAGTGCTTGGACAAAAAATTAGTATGCCATTATTTTTGTCGCCTGCTGCAATGCATCGACTTTACCATCACGACGGAGAAAGAGCGACATCAAGAGCTGCTGAGAAATTTGGAACTTTTTTTAGCATGTCAACTATTGCAACAACTAGTATTGAGGAGATTGGAAATTACACAAGTGGCCCAAAAATATTTCAATTGTATATTCATAAAGATAAAGGCTTAACCGATTTATTAGTTGAACGTTGTCAAAGAGCAGGCTTTAATGCAATGTGCTTAACCGTAGATACAATTGTTGCCGGAAATAGAGAAAGAGATTACAGAACTGGTTTTACAACTCCCCCTAAATTAACTTTAGCAAGCCTTTTAAGTTTTGCATTTCATCCCCAGTGGAGTTTAAATTATTTTTTGCATGAAAAATTTAAGTTACCTAACCTTCCACAAAGTGGAAAAGGAGGTGAGTCTGTTCACAGTTCTGTTATTGATTATATTAATACTCAGTATGATCCTGCTATGGATTGGAAAGAAGCTGAATACGTTATTAAAAAATGGAAAGGTCCATTTGCACTTAAAGGAATTGCATCAGTTGAGGATGCAAAAAAAGCCGTAGATATTGGCGCTACAGCAATTATGATTTCAAATCATGGAGGTAGACAATTAGATACATCCATTTCCCCATTTGACCAACTTGCAAGAATTGTTGATGCGGTTGGCGATAAAATAGAGGTTATTTTAGATGGCGGAGTCAGAAGAGGTACACATGTTTTAAAAGCGCTCGCTCTTGGTGCAAAAGCTTGTTCTTTTGGTAAAGGATATTTGTATGCTCTCGGTGCAGGCGGACAGCCAGCTGTAGAAGCTATGTTAAATATTATGCAATCAGAAATTAAAAGAGGAATGACTTTGATGGGATGTAGAAATGTCAAAGAACTTACACGAGATAAATTAATATTTAAAAAGTGAAATTAGCCGACAATATTTTAAAACTAGGCACAGAAAATGCTTTTGTAGTTCTTGCAAAAGCCAAAGCTTTAGAAGCGCAGGGAAAAGAAATAATTAATCTTGGAATCGGGCAGCCAGATTTTAAGACACCTCAACATATCGTTGATGCGGCTAAAAAAGCACTCGATGATGGTTTTCATGGTTATACACCTGCGAATGGTCTTTTAGAATTAAGACAAGGAGTATCAAGGCATATTAAAAAAATGTACGGAGCTAATGTAGATGCTTCGCGAGTTGTTATCATGCCAGGTGGAAAACCTACGATGTTTTTTGCAATTTTATTATTTGCACAACAAGGAACAGAAATTATTTATCCTGAACCTGGATTTCCAATTTATGAATCAATGATCAATTATGCAGGAGCTAAAGCCATACCGATGTATTTATCTGAGGAAAATAATTTTTCCTTTAAAGCAGAGGAAGTGTTGAAGTTAATTAATAGTAAAACTAGATTACTAATTATAAATAATCCTCAAAATCCAACAGGTGGATTAATTCTAAAAGAAGAAATTGATAAATTAGTTTTAGGGTTAAAAAAATTTCCAGACGTAGCGATTTTAAGCGATGAGATTTATAGTAGACAAATTTACGATAATAAAAAAATGCCAACATTATTTAATTATCCAGAAATTTTTGATCGATTAATAGTATTAGATGGATGGAGCAAAACTTATGCAATGACTGGGTGGAGATTAGGTTGGAGTGTGTGGCCAGAAAAAATAGTAGAAGATGCCATAAGATTATGCGTGAATGATCATTCTTGCCCTTCAGCTGCAATTCAAATATCTGGTCTAGCAGCACTTGATGGCCCACATCATTTCTTGGATAAAATGATGCAAGAATTTTCAAGAAGAAGAAAACTAATTGTTCAGGGACTAAATAGTATTAAAGGAATTAAATGTAATAACCCTGGAGGAGCTTTTTATGTCTTTCCAAATATTAGTGGTACTGGAATGGACGGAAATGAATTTGCGGATAAATGTTTAAATCAAGCTGGTGTTGCAATTATTCCTGGAACTAGTTTTGGTAAATCAGCAAAAAATTTTGTTAGATTTAGTTTTGCAAACTCTTATGAAAATATAGAAAAAGCCTTAGAAAAAATTAATAAAACAGTAATTAAATAGAGTTTTATCAGCTCTAAAAGTCTATATAAATCAGTTAAAATAATATAAATTTTCTATATGTGTGCACTTGCGATGCCAGTAGTTGATGAAGTGATTTTAAATCTTAAGGATAAAATTGTCCGTGATTTAAAAAAATTTACAAATTTAAATAATGTTATTTTTGATTTTGATGAAGTTACCCCGTATGAAACAGATGCATTAAGTGCTTATAAACAAAAACCTATGGTTGTTGTTCTTCCTGAAAATACCGAAGAGGTTAGCAATATTTTAAAATATTGTAATCAAAATAATATTAAAGTTGTTCCTCGAGGAGCAGGAACAGGATTATCAGGTGGGGCATTGCCTTTAAAGGATTGCGTTCTTTTAGGACTTAGTAAATTTAATAAAATTTTAGAAATTGATTTTGATAATAGATGTGTTGTGACTCAGCCTGGAGTTACAAATTTATCAATTACAAAGGCTGTAGAGAATAATGAGTTTTATTATGCTCCAGATCCATCTAGTCAAATAGCATGTTCGATTGGTGGAAATATTGCAGAAAATTCTGGCGGCGTTCATTCTTTAAAATATGGCACCACAACCAATAATGTTCTTGGTGTTGAAATTGTGTTGATGGATGGAACAATTATGCGTCTAGGAGGTAAAAAAATTGAATCGGAAGGTTATGACTTGTTAGGATTAATTACAGGTTCAGAAGGGTTATTGGGTGTTGTTACTGAAGTTACAGTTAAGATTTTAAAAAAACCTCAATCAATTAAGGCTTTGCTGTTAGGATTTCAAAGTGTTGAAGCGGCAGGACAAACTGTGTCAGATATTATTTCTGCAGGAATAATTCCAGCGGGGATGGAGGTAATGGATAAGCCTTTAATTAAAGCGACTAATGATTATTCAAAAGCAGGGTACCCATTAAATGTTGAAGCTATATTAATCGTTGAACTTGATGGAACTGAAAGTGAAGTCAACGTTTTAATCGAAAAGGTTGATGATGTTGCAAAAAAAAATGATGCGACATACATAAGAATTAGTAAAAATGACGCTGAAAGAATGAGATTTTGGCTTGGAAGAAAAGCTGCATTTCCAGCAATTGGAGAGATGTCACCTGATTATATTTGTATGGACGGAACCATTCCGAGAAAAAAATTACCAGAAGTTTTAAAAGAAATTACTAAGCTTTCAAAAAAATATGGACTAAGAGTTGCTAATTGTTTCCATGCTGGTGATGGAAATCTTCACCCATTAATAATGTTTGATTCTAATATAAAAAGTGAATTAAAAAAAGCAGAGCAATTCGGAGCTGATATTTTAAAGTACTGTGTAAAATCTGGTGGAGTACTAACAGGCGAACATGGTGTTGGAATAGAAAAAAGAGAATTAATGTGTGAAATGTTTAATGATGACGACATTCAGCAACAATTAAACATTAAAATAGCTTTTGATAAAAACTCACTATTAAATCCAGGAAAAGTCTATCCAATTTTGCATCGTTGTGCGGAAAGTGGAAAAATGCACGTACATAAAGGGGAAAATAAATTTAAAGATATTCCAAGATTCTGATGTCAGAAATATATTCGCCAGTTAGCGAAAACGAATTATCAGATTTTGTAAAACAATGTTTTGCTGACCAAACTTCAATTGAAATTACTGGTCATTCAACTAAACCCATAGGTAGATTTATTGAAACCTCAAAAATTTTACAATTAAAAAAATTAGATGGTATTATTGAATACTTTCCTGAAGAACTTTATATCAAAGTTAAAGCCGGTACATCTTTAAAACTTGTTGAGTCTGAATTAGATAAAAAAAATCAAGAATTAGTATTTGAACCAGCTGATCTTGGTCATTTATATTCTGGCAAGAGTAACCCAGGCTCTGTTGGAGGCGCCGTCGCTTGTAATTTGTCTGGATCAAGAAGATTTAAGGTTGGGGCATTAAGAGATCATATTTTGGGAATTCAAGGAGTTAATGGCAAAGGAGAAGTTATAAAATCTGGCGGAACAGTAGTTAAAAATGTTACCGGGTATGATTTAAGTAAGCTTATTGCGGGCTCATATGGAACATTACTTGCTTTGACAGAAATTGTCCTAAAAGTTCATCCCAAAAACGAAGAATGTCAGACATTATTAATTAATAATATAAATCTTGAAAAAGCTTTAAGTTTTTTTTTAAAATCGATGCAAACTTCTTTTGAAATTTCAGGAGCATGTTTTTATCCTCAAAATATGTCTAAATTTTTTAAACTTAACGACTTAGACACAAGCACGTCAATTACGGCATTAAGAATTGAAGGTCCAAAAATTTCAGTAACAGAAAGAATTAATTCTTTAAAAAATGTATTTGATGAATACAAAAAAAATATTTCTATTCTTGAAAATTACCAGTCGAGAATTTTTTGGCGTGATACAAGTGATTTACAATTTTTTAATAATAGCGAAAATATAATTGTTAAAATTGTGTTGCCACCAACTTATGTTAATAAATTTATTAATAAATTTGAAAACGAAGATTTAAAATATGTTGTCGATTGGGCTGGTAATCTTATTTGGTGCGAAGTTCCTAAAGGAGATTCGGTTTTATTAAGACAATTAAGAAAACAAATAATTATCTTTAATGGACATATGACAATTATTAAAGCTCCAAATCACGTTCGTATCAGAGAAGAGTTCTTAACTACTGTAGATGAAAATATTAAGATGTTATCTTTAAAAGTTAAAGAAAGTTTTGATCCAAAAAAAATATTAAGCCCAGGAAAGATGTATTTAGAAATATAATGCAAACAGACTTTAATAAAAAACAATTACAAAATAGAGATGTAAATGCTTCTGAAAAAATTATAAGAAAATGCGTACATTGCGGATTTTGTAATGCGACATGCCCAACTTATCAAGTTTTAGGAGATGAGTTAGATGGTCCGCGAGGTCGCATATATTTAATTAAAGATATGCTGGAAAAAGATAAGCCAGCTAATGAAAAAATAGCAAAGCATATTGATCGCTGTTTATCTTGCTACGCGTGCATGACAACTTGTCCTTCAGGAGTGAATTATATGCATCTTATAGATCATGCTCGCAATCATATTGAAAAAACTTTTAAAAGGCCAATATTCGAAAGATTTTTAAGATCTTTATTATCCAAAATACTTCCAAATCCAAGATTGTTTAAAATTATAGGATACCTTTCTAGAGTTGTTTACCCCTTTAGATTTTTATTACCGAAAAGAATTAGAAAAATGATATATTATATGCCAAGTTCTTTTCCAAAATCTAATATCGAGAATAAACAAATCTATAATGCTAAAGGAAAAGTATATGCAAAAGTTGCGTTGCTAACTGGTTGTGTACAACGAGTTATTTCACCACAAATAAACGATTCTACAATTAATATTTTGAATAGACACGGTGTAGAAGTTATCGTTATAAAAGAAATTGATTGTTGTGGTTCACTTAATCATCATTTGGGAAAAGAAACTTTAGCACACAAGTCTTTTATTAATAACATTGAATATTGGTACAGATGTTATGAAGAAAAAAAGATAGATGCAATATTAGTCACTACTTCTGGATGCGGAACGACTTTAAAAGATTATGGATATATTTTTAGAGATCACCCAGATAAAGAATTAAGAAAAAAAGCAAAAATAATTTCTGAGTTAGCAAAAGATGTTTCTGAATATTTGGGTAAAAATATTAAATTAAATTATATACAACTAGATCGAAAATTTAAGATTGCTTATCATTCTGCTTGTTCAATGCAGCATGGACAAAAGTTACACACAAAACCTTTTGATTTATTAAAAAAAACCGGTAATGAAATTGTTGAAATTCCAGATGGTCATTTATGCTGCGGTTCTGCTGGAACTTACAATTTGCTGCAAGATGCAATGGCAGAAGAGCTACTTAAAAGAAAAATTGAGAATATTAACAAAGTAAAACCAGACTTTATATCAACAGGAAATATTGGATGTATAACTCAAATTGGAACTGCAACTGCAATTCCAATTGTGCACACTATTGAAATTTTAGATTGGTATACAGGTGGTAAAAAACCTTTAGCAATTAGTTCTTTATGAAAAAAATATTGGTTACAAGAAAATTATTAAAGGAAAATGAAGATCGAATAAAGAAATTATTTGATGTTAAATTAAATGAACAAGATAAAGTTTATTCCTCTGATGAACTAATAGAACTTTCAAAAGACTGTGATGGTATACTTTGCATTGGAGGAAATAAATTTGACTCGTATGTTTTTGAAAAGCTTTCTAAATCAGTAAAAATTATTGCAAGTTATTCTGTTGGCTATAATAATATTGATATTAATTTGGCTACTAAAAATGGAATTATCGTGACTAACACTCCAGAAGTTTTAACTGATTCAACTGCTGAAATTGCAATTTTAACATTACTTGGAGCTGCAAGAAGAGCATATGAAGGTAGACAAATGGCAGAAAGTCAAAAATGGACTTGGGCATGTAATTTTTTGTTAGGAAAAGAAATGTCTAATGCGAAGCTTGGAATTTTAGGTATGGGAAGAATTGGAAGAGCTATTGCTAAAAGAGCCAAAGCTTTTGGAATGGAGATACATTATCATAACAGAACAAAATTAAGCACCGCAATGGAAGAAGGGGCAATTTATCATGACAATATTAAGTCACTTTTTAATAATAGTGAATTTTTATCTATAAATTGTCCGGCAACTAAAGAGACAACACATATAATAAACGAAAATTCCATAAAATATCTCCCAAATGAAGCTGTTGTAAGCAATACAGCAAGAGGTGACATTATTGATGACCTTGCAATGATTAAAGCTTTAAAAAGNGAAAAAATTTTTGCATTAGGCTTAGATGTATATAACGGAGAACCAAAAATTCATCCAGAATATCTAAAACTTAATAATGTTTTTGTACTACCTCATCTTGGAAGCGCAACTTTAAAAACTCGTGTAGCAATGGGAAATAGATCTATTGATAATTTAGAAAATTTTTTTAATAACAAAAAACCAAAAGATCGATTAAATTAAAAACTCAAAATCGTTGTAAATCATTTTTACAGCAACTGAAATAATTACAAACAATCCAATAACAGCAATCCACTTATAGCGTTTTATATATTTAGCAATAAAATTTGAAAATATAGTAATAGCTGCGATAGAAATTATTAGTCCAGAAATTAATATAAAATAATTATCCTGAGCTACACCTGCCACAGCAATAATATTATCAAGCCCTAAAAAAATATCTGTTATAGCAATTGTAATAATTGCTTTAAAAATTCTAGATTTAATAGGTATGTTAAGTAAATTTTTATTTAAATTTTGATTATTTTTTTTATTTACAATATCTTGATATGCTTGATAGCAAACCCAAATTAACAAAATTCCGCCAATTGTTTTTATACCTTTAAACTGAAAGACAAATGTTACACTACTAGTAAAAATAATTCTTAAAAAGACTGCAAAAAAAGCGCCGTAAAATAAAATTTTTTTTTTAATTTTTTCTGAAAATTTTGAAGCTGTTACTGATATGAGAATTATATTATCCGCTGATAACACAATATTTACAAAAATAATTTGTGTAAAACTTATTAGGTCTTTTGAAAAAAAATCCATGAGGCGCAGACCTATAAGGTAAAAAAACAAAATTGTGAAATTATTATACAACTTTAAGTAGTAATTTAAATATTTTCATTTTACTACAAGCGTTTTTTTGCGAGACTCTAATGTATTTTTTTGTTTTAATCACTTCCAGTTAATTAACTAAATAAGGGAAAACTAAATGTTAAAAAATATAAACAAACTATCATTTGCATTGTGCGTTCTTTTTGGAACCATGATTGCAGGTACTGCGTTTGCTCAAACTATAAAAATTGGAGTTGATGGACCATTTACGGGTGGATCATCTTCAATGGGTGTGAGTATGCGCGATGGAGTTCGACTAGCAGCAAAAGAAATTAATGCAGCTGGTGGTGTTCTTGGAAAAAAAATTGAACTAGTTGAGAGGGACGATGAAGCAAAGAATGAACGTGGAGTCGAAATTGCTCAAGAGTTAATCAATAGAGAAAAAATAGTAGCAATGGTTGGATACATTAATAGTGGCGTATCACTTGCATCTCATCGTTTTTTTCAAGAGGCAAAGATTCCTGTAATAAACAACGTATCAACAGCAACAGCGATTACTAAAGTTCAATTTGCAGATGCTAAAGATAAGTTTATTTTTAGAACTTCTGCTAGAGATGAAATTCAAGCTCCGATGATTGCAAATTATGCAATCGGCGTTAAAGGATTTAAAAAACCTGCGATCTTAGCAGACTCTACAAATTATGGACAATTAGGACTTGCTGATTTGAAAAAAGCTTTAGCTGCAAAAGGTATTACGCCCGTAGCTGAAGAAAAATTCAATGTCGGTGATGTTGATATGACAGCTCAAGTTTTAAAAGCTAAAAGCGCTGGTGCAGATGTTATTTTAACATATGCAATTGGACCTGAACTTGCACAAATTGCAAACTCTATGGCTAAAGTAGGTTGGAAAGTTCCTATGATTGGCAGTTGGACATTATCAATGGCTAACTACATAGACTCAGCTGGAAAAAATGGAGAAGGTGCAATAATGCCAGAAACATTTATTCAATCTCAACAAAATACAGCTAAACGCAAAACATTTGTTGCTGCTTACTTAAAAGAATTTAATCCTAAGAATGGTAGAATAGACTCACCAGTTTCTGCTGCTCAAGGGTATGATTCTATTTATTTGTTAGCTGCTGCTATTAAGCAGGCAGGAAGCACAGATGGTGACAAAATACGTCTTGCATTGGAAGATTTAAAAACACCAGTTGTTGGTGTAGTTAAAACTTACAACAAACCTTTTTCAAGCACTGACCATGATGCTATCACAGTAAAAGATGTTACTATGGGCATTGTAAAGGATGCAAAAGTTGTAGCTGTTGGTGAAAAATAATCTAAAATAAAAATATTTATTTTTTATTTTCTTAAAACGCCATGTCCAAAAGACGTGGCGTTTTTTGTTTGAGTTAATTATAAAAATTGTTAACTTGTTTATGTTATTTTTAATTTAACGGGAATTAAGGAAGTCCATGGACATTTTTATTCAGCTTATTTATAGCGGAATTGCTTTAGGAATGATCTATGGAGTTATTGCTTTTGGATATCAGTTAACTTTTGCTACATCCTCTACCTTAAATTTTGGTCAAGGCGAAGCTTTAATGCTTGGAGCAATGGTTGGTTTAACTCTTTCTAATTTAGGCGTTAATTATTGGTTAATTATTCCAATTGTTTGTATTTTTGGCTTAGTACAAGGTTCAGTAGTTGAATATTTTGGAGTTCGCCCAGCTATTAAAATAAAATCTGAGTTTGGTTGGATCATGTCAACAATTGCACTGGGTGTCATTTTTAGAAATCTTGCTGAAAATATTTGGGGAAGAGGAACGTATAGATTTCAAGGACCTGTAGCAGATGAACCTTTAAAAATATTTGGAGCAAATATTTTACCAATGGAAATTTTAGTTGTGATCGGCGCAGTTGCCATGATGTTGATGGTTGAAATTTTTAATCGGAAATCAATTTATGGAAAAGCTGTTATTGCTACTGCCAATGATAGAGACGCTTCAGGATTAATGGGAATTAATACTTCTTTGGTAATTACTTTTTCATATGCGCTATCTTCTCTAACAGCTTGCTTTGCTGGTGTGTTAATTGCACCTTTAACTTTAGCAGGAGCAAGTGCTGGCGGCTCTTTAGGCTTAAAAGCTTTTGCAGTGGCAATTGTTGGAGGATTATCGAGTGGTTTTGGAATTATTGTAGGTGGAATTATATTAGGTATCAGTGAAACTTTGACAGGGTTTTATATCTCAACAGGTTATAAAGATGTTCCAAGTCTAATTATATTATTGATTGTTCTTTCGATTAAACCATCAGGTTTATTTGGCAAAACAACTATAAAAAAAGTTTAGACATGAAGTCAAAATATTTATTTATAACTATAGGAATAATCTTATTATCTATTTTTCCAATTTTTATTCACAATGAATATTATGTTCATATGGTAGAAAGAATACTTATTTATTCTATTCTTCTTTTTGGCTTAGATATTGTTGTAGGATATACGGGTCAAGTCTCTTTAGGGCATGCAGGTTTATTTGGTATAGGTGCTTATGTCGCTGGAATTTTGTATTTTAAATTGGGAGCTCCTTTTATTGTTATAGTTCCATTAGCAATTATTATTGCTTGTATTTTCGGTTTAATTTTAGCATTGCCAGCACTTAAAGTGCTTGGTCCTTATATGGCTATGGTTACATTGGCATTTGGAACTATTATACAAATTTTGATTAATGAAATGACTTTTTTAACCGAAGGCCCTCTTGGTATCAAATTATTAAAACCAGTTATTTTTGGATTTCAAACTCAAACCATTCATTATTTTTGGATTGTATTATCTCTTTCTATTTTAAGTTTGATAGTTGTAAATAGAATATTAAAATCAAGATTAGGAAGAGCTTTTGAAGCGCTAAGAGATAGTCCGGTCGCTTGTGATTGCATGGGAGTTTCAGTTTATAAATATAAAGTTTACGCTTTTGTTATTAGTGCTGGATTTGCAGGCTTATCTGGATGTCTATATGCTTTTTCAGAACAATATATTTCTCCAAACACTTATAGTTTTGAACTTACAGTTTTATTTTTATTAGCGATTATAATGGGTGGACGTAAAACAAGACTTGGAGCTTTTATTGGTGCTGCAATTATTATAATTTTGCCTCAGCTACTAAGCGATGTTTATCTTTTTAGAAATGTAGCAACTGTACTTGCGGCAATAATTATTGTTGGCGCTGTAATTTTAGTTTCAAAAAAGCTTTCAACTTTTAAAAAAGTTTTTGTTCCAATTGCTAGCGTCATAAGTTTAGTAGTTTTTTCATATATTATAAAAAGTATAGGAGATTGGCGCTTAACTATTTTTGGATGCATGATTCTTCTAGTTGTTTATTATTTACAAGATGGAATTGTTGGGTTTTCTAGAAATTTTTACATATCGATATTTTCTTCAAAAAATAAGTCGAGAGATGACGTCGAATTATCAAAACTTTCAAATGAAGATGCGATTCTTTATGCAAAAAATTCATCAACATCTAAAATTTTGCTTAATTTAAAATCAGTTTTGATGCAGTTCGGAGGGTTAAAAGCGCTTAACGACGTTGATTTGATAGTAAAAAAAGGAACGATCCATGGATTGATTGGACCTAATGGTTCTGGAAAAAGCACTTTAATAAATGTGCTGACAGGAATTTATGTCCCAACTAGCGGTAATGTAGAATTTTCAGACAAAAGTATAGTAGGACAAACATCTGCAAAAATTGCATTATCTGGTATTGCTAGAACTTTTCAAAACGTTCAATTATTTAGCGAAATGACGGCTATCGAAAATATTATGGTGGCTTTAAATCATACTTATAAATCAAACTTGTTGGAGATTGCTTTAAATTTGCCTCGTTTTAAAAAAGAAGAAGTAAATGCAAAACAACGAGCTTATAGTTTGCTAAAATTTGTAGGTCTAAATGAGCTTGCAAATGAAGAGGCAAGAAATCTTCCTTACGGCAAACAAAGATTATTAGAAATAGCAAGGGCGCTTGCACTGGATCCAAATTTACTTTTATTAGATGAACCAGCAGCTGGACTTACGGCTCCAGATATTAAAGAACTTTTGAAAATTATTTCTAGAATTAAAGAACACGGAATTACTATAATTTTAATTGAACATCATATGGAAGTTGTTATGGCAATTTCGGATACGATATCTGTTCTAGATTTTGGTCAAAAAATTGCAGAAGGAAAACCTAAAGAAGTTCAAGCGAACAAAAAAGTGATCGAAGCTTATTTAGGAGCAGAAACAGCATAGATAGGATTTATTGAAATATGTTAGCCATAAAGGATCTTCAAGCTGGGTACGGAAAAGTTAACGTTTTAAAGAATATTAATATTGAAGTTCCTAAAAATAAAATTGTAACTTTGATCGGAGCTAATGGCGCTGGAAAGACTACTACGCTAAGAGCAATTACTGGCATGATTAAAAGTACTTCTGGCCACATTACTTTAAATGGAAAACCCATCAGTCAAATGCCATCTTACAGAATTGCGTGTTTAGGGTTGGCACATTCACCTGAAGGTCGAAGAGTTTTTTCATCATTAACAGTATTTGACAATTTGCAACTTGGTGCGTTTCCAAGATTGACTGGCAGTAGAGCTAAAGGAGATTTTAAAGGGGATATAGAAAAAGCAATGGAATTATTTCCAAGATTAAAAGAAAGAAGAAATCAATTAGCCGGTACATTGTCCGGCGGTGAACAGCAGATGTTAGCAATGGCTCGTGCAATCATGTTAAATCCAGAAATCATTTTATTAGATGAACCTTCTATGGGATTGGCACCAATATTAGTTGAAGAGGTTTTTAAAATTATCTCTAGATTGAAGTCTAGCGGAATCACAATGCTTTTAGTTGAACAGTTTGCTGTTGCGGCACTTAACGTTGCAGATTACGCTTATGTTATGGAAAATGGAAAAATCGTTGTCGAAGGTACTGCAGATAAACTTAAAAAT
>TBL_comb48_EPIDRAFT_1001869_pt1 | contig 15073 bp, 27 predicted proteins | sample TroBogEpilimnion_37_FD_10681 | JGI IMG/M metagenome (IMG submission 10681)
AATTCTAATAATTGATTATGAGAATATAATCTTCTATTTGTTTTGGTTCTTGTTTCAGGTTTTAATATATTATCTCTATCCCACCTTTGTAAGGTTTTAACAGAGTAATTAATTAGCTTTGCAAATTGTGTTATATTATACATAGATATTCACTTTTTAACACTATATATTAAACTATTGTTCTCCTCCTCTATTTGGTATTAAAGATATATCTTTTTTCAAAGAGTTAGAAATTTCAAAATCACTTTTATTATTAGATATTCTTTTAATGAAATATTTAATTTTTTTATTATTTAAATCACCTTCTAAAATAACTTTATTCATTTATATTATCATCTTTTTTAAAGAATGGTTCACCAAATTGTTTCATACAATCATCATCTAATTCAGCTCTTTCTTCTTCTGTAAAAGGTTCATTATCCAATTCAGCAGCCATGTACATAATCTCACGAAATTCATCAATTGTCATTCTCTCAATACCAGCTGTTTTTGGATGATCCTTTAAATTTTCTTCTGTCATTCTATTATTATAATCTCTCTTTTCCTTTTTTTCTTCTTCTGATAATTCTCTAGTATCAATATTGAAATCAAATCTTGAATCATCATCCAAGAACTCATCTATTTTTTTAATTTTATTTGTCATATATTTATATATTATTTTATCTAATCTAATAAAAAAATTTTAATAATCCTAATTTTAATGTGATATTTATTCATTTGTATTATCTTCTTTTTTAAAGAATGGTTCACCATACATTTCCATACAATCTTTATCTAGTTCATCACTTTCTTCTTTTGTAAAAGGTTCATTATCCAATTCAGCAGCCATGTACATAATCTCACGAAATTCATCAATTGTCATTCTCTCAATACCAGCTGTTTTTGGATGATCTTTTAAATTTTCTTCCGTCATTTTATTATTATAATCACGTCTTTCTTTTTCTTCTTCATCTGATATTTCTCTTGTATCAATATTGAAATCAAATCTTGAATCATCATCAAAATCAAAAAAAATCATCTATTTTTTTAATTTTATTTGTCATAATGAATTTATTTAATATTTAAAGAAATTTTCAAATCCATTTTATTATCAATAAATAGTTTATTTAATTCATCTAGTGTTGTTATACTAATTGGATCATCTAATCCAGGTGTATTATCACCTAACCAATAATATCTAATATCACCTATTGTTAAAATTTTATAATAATAAATTGGAATTTTTATTTTAGAACCTGGTAAATAAGTTGGTTTATTATTATTATAAATAACTCCTGTTAATATACGACAATCTTTTTTATATTTTCCAATACTATCTAATACGTGTTGTTCTAATTGTTCCCAAGGATGTTCATTAAAGTCTGAATCTTGTGGAGCTTGATTATATGAACTAAAAGAGTTTATTGCTGTTTCTTTTGAGTAAGAAGTCGCTTTAAATGGTGTTAAATGACCTTTATCTTTCTTTGTGTTTGTATAATATTTCTCTTTGAATTTACCTTTATATGTATCATCAAACCATGGGTTTTTTAATTTTTTTCTATCAACTGATTTTTTCTTATCATTAATAATCAAATAATTTTGATATGTTAAATCTTGAACTGAAACCATAGTATTGGTATCACTTTCGAGATATAATACCATATCAGGGTGCTTAATAACTAGAGTTGATTTGGTTGTAACGTTTTGTGCATTAATTGTTACAAATGGTAAGAAATATATTGCGATGAATAATATAACTTTTTCTATTTTGCTTTTTTTCATATTTATTTTTATTTTTGTTTATATATTACTATTTTAGTTTTTCATATTTTATGAAACTAAACCATTTTTGAATAAAACTATCCTTCAAATATTTATTCATTTGTATTGTCTTCTTTTTTAAAGAATGGCTCGCCATACATTTCCATACAATCTTTATCTAATTCAGCCATCTCTTCATCTGAAAATGGAGTTCCATCCATTTCAGCAGCCTTATTCATTATTTCACGAAATTCATCAATTGTTAAATACTCAATTGATGATTTCTTTGGATGATCTTTTAAATTTTCTTTTGATTGTAGTGAAAATTTTAAATTTAATTCTTTTATTTCATCATCAGTTATCTCATCATTTGTAAGATTAAAATCAAATCTTGAATCATCATCCAAGAACTCATCTATTTTTTTAATTTTATTTGTCATATATTTATATATTACTATTTTAGTAGTTCATCAATCTTTTTTGATTTAACAAATGAATGAAATGATTGTATATCATCAAGATTTATCGTATCAATAACGGTTTTAAATTCTATTTCGTTTAAGAAATATTTATCCAATAGATCAGTATCAATAGATTTTTTATTTTCTATTAAGTATTGAATATATTCTTTTTCGTATTTTACTTCTTTTTTCATTTAACAAATATACGGAAAAATAATTAATATATACATTATGATAATTAAAAAATTTATTGAGTTTACAAACGAATCTTACCTAGAAGGTTCAAGACAACCTATATATCATATAACTAGACATTTATATGATATATTAAAGACTGATTTATTAAAGTGTAATAAACCAGCAAGAACATCACATGGTAAAGATAAATCAATTTCATTAACAAGAAATATTGACTTTAGTGATGTTCCTTCTAATGAAATAATTGAATTAGATGTAGATAAACTTATAAATTCTGGTATAAAAACATATCCTGTTGATGAGTGGGCATGGAAAAACGGTAAAAGAAATCTGGATACTATTAACTTATCTAGAAATTTAAGTAAGTCTGGATTTGATGAGTTTAAAAAAGGTAATAGAGGAACTAAACATAATTTAGATTTGCCAAAAGAATTTGAGTTAGAAACTGAATTTGAAGAAAGAATTTATCAAGATATTCCAAACTTAGGAAAGTATATCATATCATTAAATTTTAGACAAGAGCCGAGTGTAGGTATATATGATACAAGCGGAGACTTCGGTGTAGTTAAAGATTACTTAAAAAAATATCCACATATTAAAGTATATCTAATGGATAAAGATAATAGAAGAAAAAGAACTGATATTACTTATAAGTTTGTTGAGACTAAAGACCAAGTACTTTCTCAATTCTAGAATTTCTAAAAAGAGGAGAACAATAGTTTAATATATACATTATGAATAATATTAAAACTTTTGAACAATTTGTTAATGAGGATCTTAAAATTAATGAGATTTTTGGAATACCAGGAACACCCACATTCAATGAAATATGGGAAAAGATAAAAGGATTTTTACAAAAAATAAATGATGGTGTTAGAGATCTTTCTCTAATGATACTTGAAAGGGGATTGAATTCTTGGAATACATTAGTAAGTTTTGTGAAAAGAATGCTTGAAAAATCAAAAAGTTTAAAAGAAAAATATCCAGTAATATACAAAACAATTCTGATAACTGCTGTTCTTTTGATACTATTCTTTATGTTGACATCAGCAGCATCTAGTAATACACCTATACCACCAGAAAAGATTAACGCTGCTATAGGACTTGTAGAAGAGATACAAAAAAGTGGTAAATATGCAGATAATGTAAATGATTCCATATTCATGAAATCAATTGCATATTTAATTGAAATGAGAAAGGGAAATACTATTCAAGTAGGTGAACAAGCGAAAAAAATAGCAGAAGGTGCAATTGATTTAGTTGATAATATGATAAAAACATCAAAAAATGTTAAAACACCGGATGCTGATAAAAATGAGACAATTGAAGCATTATTAACACTTGCTGAGAAAGGTGCTAAATATGTTAGCTATAAAATAACAACATATACTGATCAAGCAGGTAACTTTAAAGGTGAAGATATAGCAATGGCTAAAAAGTAATTAATTGTTTATAAGTTTTAGATATAATCAATTTTTTCTTATTTTCTTTCATATCGCAAAGTTATGGAAAAATATCCAGATCATCATCTAATAATTTAAATAATTTATCTTCTCTTTCTCTTTGTAAAAATGTTTGTTCAAAATGAAATTCAATATATTCAATGCACCAATAACCTCTAGAATATTCATTGTCATAATAATCATATTTAAGAACTGCATCAAAATGATATTGCCCTTCTAAATCTAATCCTTCTTGATTTTTTTCATAGTATCCATCTTCTAAACATTCTTTTATTTCTTCTTCTGGTGCTTTTCCAACATTTATCCAAAAACAATTAGATGCATCCTTAATTTCATAAAAATCATGGTTTTTATGATAATATACATCAACAACACCTTCAACTATAGTGAGGTTTTTTGTGATTTCCTTTATCTCTTCTATTATTTCTTTGTAGTTTAAAGAACTCATAATCCTAGTTGATTCAATTTATTATCTCTTAATGTGGAAATAGATATACCTTTACAGATATCAGAAAGAATATCTTCAACATCTTTAATCTTTGGGTTCTCTATAACGAGTTCCGAAACATAAGGAAGTCTTTTGCTAAAAAGGTTTTTTTAACCATACCACGATTAACAGTGATGTGATCTTTCTTTTTCTTTCTATCATTACATCCGATGGCAATACAACAATATCCAATTCTATTCATAAATACAAATATATAAATAATATTTAATATATACATTATGAAATACTTAAAATTATTTGAAAACTTTAACCAAGATGATTTAGAAGATATCAAATGGATCTTAGTTGAACTAAATGATAATCCTAAATTAATTAAAAATGAATTAAATGGCAATTTACTAGTATATGAAATGGATTCTTACGATCATAGTAATTTAAATGCCACTTATGCAAGATTAAAAAATATTGGATATGAATTATTTACTTTTGTTGAAAATTTAAATTACGTGATTTTAGTTATAATAAATTCTGATTATTTTGAAGAAACATTTGAAATGGATGACATAATATCAAGTGATAATGAACCAGTATTAAAAGTTGCTTTAAAATGGTTGACTGATAAATACAATAATTTAACACCAACAAATGATAAAAATCCAATTGAAAGAAGAGAACGAGTGCGTTATATAGATGATAATAGAATTATCCAGGTTTCATGTCCAATTATGAAAGACTATGATGATGTGATTTTTATCAATAGAGATATTTGGAATTTTTTGATGTATATATTTGATATAGAAAGAAATGAATTAGTTGCAGTAGTTAGAAAGTGGCTAAAAGATACTTTTAAATTGAATCATATTGATAATCTTAATTTAAAATCTACTACATTTGAACTACCACTACCTATTGAATAGATTGTATTCTTTGCATATAATCAGTCACACCAGCTTCATCTAAATTGCCTATAGTTCCAGTCATTACTGAACTAGTTGCTATAACTAAACCAGAGCTATCTAAAACTGAAATTTCATAAAGATTTGGACCACCTATTGTTTGTGGGCCTTTTGCTACACGTGCACCATATCCATTATCAAACATAATATTTGACCAAATACCATAATCAGTTTTCCATGGAATAGGATATGATTTTATTAGATTAGCATAATCGTTAATATCAATAGGCCTTATTTCAAAAATTAAATTACTAAATGTTTTCATATGATATATATTATATAATTTTTATGGAAAATGGAATAATATTTTTAATATATAATGTATGGAAAATAATAAAATATTAATGTATAAAGAATTCGTTAAAATAAACGAAGAATTTATAGACACACCAGAATCTTACATTGAGACTGCTTTAAATCAAATTAAAAGAAAAATTGAGAAAATGTTTGAAGTTGATGAAGTTGATACTGAAGATAATGAAACAATAAGTTTGGCTAGTGCAAAGATAAACCATAAGAAAAAAGATAAAAATAAAATGTCTTTTAAAGATCTTGGTTTAAATTTAGAAAGTTCTGAATTATCTAAATATTCACAAATGTATGATTCAGTTACTTTTAAATTTTCTGATGATACTTCTATGTATAATTTATACATAACAATTGATTTAAAAGATGGTATTCCAACAGATAAAGAAGGTAATTTCTCTTTTGAGGATATTAAACAATGTTTTGTTAAGTTTAAAAAATATAATATTGATTCTTTTGACGTAATTGGGCAAATATCAAAAAATGTTGATATTGCTGATATTGATGATGAATTTTTAGTGGATTTAAAAATTGAATTAGATGATAAATTTGATGATGATTCAGAGAAATTAGAAATAGAAACTGAATAATGAAGTATTTAAAAACATTTAATGAAAGCACTGATTTTGAAAACAATATGCAATTTTGGCATGGTGGTAATTTAGATGATTATAATGATATAATTGCACAAAAAAATGGTCGTTATGAATATGGTCCAGGACTTTATTTAACAACACACTATGATACTGCTAAAAAATATGCAAAAGGAAGTAGAAAATTTTATTTAATTTCAGTTGAAAAAGGAAATGATATAAATAAATCAATACTTAATTTAGATCTAGTTAAAGATTTTATTCTTAAATATGTTATAAAAAACAAACAAAAAGAAATTCTACAAAGAATAGAAAAATATAATATTGATAATACAATTAGAGGATATATTTTCAATAATATCCTTCTAAATGAAAAAGCTTTAAGTCCAAAAAATACTTCTAATCTAAGACAATTCTTAATTGATAATGGTATTGATTATGAAATAGTAGATAGTCCTTTTGGTTGGGGTGAAAAAATGATGGTTCTTTACAATATGAAAAAAATAAAAGATGTAAAGATAATTTCACCAAAAGATAAAATAGAAAAATACGATTTATTTTAAAATGAAAGCAATATATTCTTATATATAGGTTATGGGAATGAATATTGTAACTAACTTTCAAATAATAAATGAGATGAAAAGATCTCAATACTATAGACTTAGTCTAGGACTAGTAGCTACTGTAGAAAAAAATGGCAGTAGAACATATAATGATAAAGATCGCTTTTCTTGGTTCTATAATACTAAATACAAAACAACAATATACGGACAAGGTAATATAGGTGATATTAGATTTTATACAGATCACTATATAAAGGATATGGTATTAGCTGTATATTTTGGTGATAACTTTGAAGAATTTATTTTTGATTTTGATATACCAATGGTTAATTCTAAGGGAATAGATTTCTATTTAGGGCATATACTTAAAGAAGTAGAAACTAAATATGAAGAAATGGTTAAAAATAACGAACTTAAAAAATTAGAAGAAAAACCAAAAGGTGATGCTAGTAAAATACTAAACAACCCAGGTTCTGTTTCATATGAAGATCTAAAAGCATATATGGAAGAGCAAAGAAGAAATCGTCAATTATAAAGTATTGAAGATAAAAGCATGAAAATATGAAATTGGTCATCTTCAGGTAAATCATCGTAATCAAAACTTATCTGGATATTATCATCATCTCTAAAAATATGAAGCCATATTACATCATCTTCTTCACACCATTCAATTGAATTGAAAGTTGCCTCACTCAATGTAATATCTATTATAAGTTCATTTAAACCTATACCCAATATTTTAATCATATTAATTACTTTCGTTTTCATATCATATATATTATGATAAAAAACAGAAAAAAAAATTAATATTTAAAAAACATAACTTTTTAATAGATTTTCATTTATTTTAACAGAATTAAAATTTCTATCAGTAGTTAAATAAGAAACTTCAATGAAATATTCATCTTCTATATTATCTTCTAAAATTACAGATATTCTTTGATCTCGTTTAGTTTCTATGTCACATATATGAACATTTATTTTATAATCAATGATAAATTTACCCATTAAATCATTTTTTATACGGTCATCCAAAACTCTTCTAATTGTATCTCTACTTAATGCAGGATTAACTACCATTAAATATAATTCATATATATAAAATTTTAAAATATCATCTATGTATTTCTTTTCTATTTCAGATTTATTAATTCTTTCCACTATTTGTTCATTAAGTATTCAACAACCAAATCCCAATTTTTAAACTCACCTTGACCAAAGTGAATTTGTTCTCCTTCAAAACCAGACCATATTTTATCATCTATAAGATAATCACCCTTCAAGAGAGCTTTATCAGGACATAATATTAATTTATCAACTATATCCTGTCCTAAATGATCTAAAATCCATTTTGCTTTCTCAGTATAACAATTTAAGTTTTTTGTAGATGGTCTTGTTAAGATCCATACATCATATTTCTCTTCTAATTTTCTGAAACCTTCAATAGCTCCTTCCATTGATTCTAATCCAAGAAAGAACCCCCATTGTGATTGTGGAAATGGTTGAGCAGGATTTGATTCACGTTCTTTATTAAAACCTTTTTCAAAAAGACATAAGGTGTCATCCATATCAACAAAAATTCTTTTTTTATCTATAATTTCCATCTTAAATAATTTAATTGTTCTTCTAACTTAGTATTATATACAGGAAAAGATCCTTGTTTCAATTCTTCAAAAGTTATCCAATCAACTTTACCAGCTTCAACAGATGAAACCTCACCCTCCCATTTAGTAACAAGGAAAACAACTGCTAAAAAATCACCATCCTCTCTAAAATAAATTGGTATAGCAGATAGAACATCAATATTGGTTTCTTCTTTAACTTCTCTTACCATTGCCTCATATAAAGTCTCACCTTCATCAACTTTTCCACCAGGTAATCCAAATAACTCATGATTGTCCTTTCTAGAAACACCTAGTAATTTAGAATCCATTATTTTAGAACCCTCTTGTTGTTGATATATTAGTGCAGTTGCAGCTAATTTAGATTGTTTAGTTTTAACTTCCATATGATTGTCTTAATTTATTGAATAATTCAGGGTAATTTTTCTTTACAAAATATTCAAAATCACTATCATTAATAGGAATACCACCTTCACCACAATAAACAGATATAACTTCTTTAGCTAAGTCTTTCAATTTATCTTGTTGGACTATTTCGTCCTTTGGTACATTTTTTCTATTTTTATAAAAATTGTCATGATCATCTATCTGTTTGACCAAATCCTCCGCAATTTGTCTCAATGTACCGTAATAAACATTATTAAGTAAATCCTTTATTTCCATTTTTTTATTTTTTAGAATACAAATATAAACAAATTAATTTGAATAATTATTTTATTCATCATTTTTTTTTATAAACTGTTCACCAAAGTATTTCATACATTCCTCATTGAGTTCATTTATATCTTCCTCTGTGAAATCTTCACCATCCATTACAACTGCATCATTCATAGTTTTTCTAAATTCTTCTATTGTCATAAATTCTATGGCAGCTCTTTTTGGATGATTCTTTAAATTCTCCTCAGTCATTTTGTTAACATAATCACAAATTTCTTTATTTTCCTCTTCAGTTATTATTCTTTCGTCTAAATTAAAATTAAATCTAACATCGTCTTGGAATTCATTTATTGGTTTAATTTTTTTATCCATATATTATATATTAATTTACTTATATTTTGAGAAAATTCTTCATAAACTTTTAATAAATTTAAACCATCTTTGGATAAAATGATCTTTCAAATATGTATTATATCTATAATCTTTAAAATATTGATTAGTAATTGTATTCCAACCATCCGTATTTTTATAAATATTTTTTAATATATTATCATATTTAACAGGATGTTTGGTATATTCAATTTCTAAATGTAAATTATCATTTACATCCTTTGTTACATACCATATTAAAACCATATCACCATACAAATGACAATGATAGATTGCTAACAATCCAGTACTATTATCATTAAATGATAAACCTCTATTTGGTATTGGTGTTATTGAAGGTGTTAATTTATTCTCTGTGATAATTTTATAAATAACGTAATATATAATTTGTCTATCACCTCTATTTTGTATATTATTAACAAATTTTAATAAATCTTTTGATAAATTAAATTTACTTTTATTCTTAGTAAAAGATTTGATAAAGAATTGTTGATCCTTATTATTTAATTCCTCTTCTATGGTTACTTTATTCATTAATTATTATCTTCTTTTTTAAAAAAAGGTTCACCATACATCTCCATACAATCTTTATCTAATTCATCCTTTTCTTCCTGTGTATATTCAAAATTATCAGTTATTTGTAGATCTAACATAATTTCACGGTATTCTTCAATTGTGAAATTTGGAGTTGTTCTATCTGGGAAATTTTTAATATTCTCCTCAGTCATTCTGTTGACATAATCACAAATTTCTTTATTTTCCTCTTCAGTTATTATTCGTTCATCTAAATCAAAATTAAATCTTTCATCGTCTTGGAATTCATTTATCCCTTTAATTTTTTTATCCATATATTATATATTAATTTATCACATAAATATTTTATCACAAATATAATAATAAAAATAAAACCCCACTATAAAGTGAGGTTTTATTTTTTTAAGAGTTTTTTTATTTATCAGAAACTTCTTCAAAATCAGCATCTTCTACTTCGGCATTACCACTAGTCTCGGTATTTTCAGCTTGATTTGTTTCATTTTGACTTTGCTCATATAATTTTGTTGAAATTGTATTCCAAGTTGTATTTAATTTTTCAGTAGCTTCGTCAATTTTATTGATATCTTTTTCTGAAAATGCAGTTTTCAAAGATTCTAAATCAGTTTTCAAAGATTCTTTATCATCTTCTGTTAATTTCTCATCAAATTCCTTAATCTGTTTTTCAGTATTGAAAATCAATGAATCTGCTTTATTTAACTTCTCAACTTTCTCTCTTTCAAGATTATCTGCCTCTGCATTTGCCTCTGCATCAGACTTCATTTTCTCAATTTCCTCTTTACTTAGAGATGTACCACCTTCAATTCTGATTGTGTTTTCTTTACCAGTTACTTCATCTTTAGCTGAAACAGAGAGAATACCATTAGCATCAATATCTATGGAAACGTTTATTTTAGGAACACCACGTGGAGCACTTAAAATGCCATCTAAATTAAATTTACCCAAAGATTTATTATCCTTTACCATCGCTCTTTCACCTTGTAAAACATGAAGTTCTACTGATGTCTGATTATCTGAACTCGTTGAGAATACCTGGCTTTTTTTAGTTGGAATAGTAGTTCCACCTTCAATTAATTTTGTGAATATACCACCCATGGTTTCAATTCCTACAGAAATATTCAAAATATCTAATAGTAATACATCAGAAACATGTCCAGATAAAACACCGCCTTGAATAGTTGCACCAATACTAACTCCTTCATCTGGGTTAATTGATTTGTTTAATTTTTTACCATTAAAAAATTTAGATACTTCATCTTGAATGATTGGAATTCTAGTAGTACCTCCCATCAATATAACTTCATCAATATCATTAATTGATAATTTAGATTTTTCAATACATCTCTGTAAAGGTGCAATTGATCTTTTTATAAAACCATCAATTAATTTTTCAAATTCTGATTTAGCCAAAGTTTTAACCAAATGTAATGGTACATTATCAGAAACTGTGATATAAGGTAAATTGATATCTGTGGAATTTGTAGATGAAAGTTCAATTTTCGCTTTCTCTGCTGCTTCTTTCAATCTTTGTAATGCCATCGGATCTTTTTTCAAATCAATACCATTTGTATATTTAAAATCATCAGCTAACCAATCCATAAGAATTTCATCAATAACATCACCACCTAAGTCAGAGTCACCATCAGTTGCTAAAACTTCAAAAACACCATCACTAAATTCAATGATTGAAATATCATGTGTACCAGATCCTTCATCAAATACTAAAATTTTTTGAGATTTGTTTAATTTATCAACACCATATGCCAAAGCAGCTGCAGTTGGTTCATTTATTATTCTTTCTACTGTTAATCCAGCAATCTCACCTGCAATTTTAGTAGCTTCTTTTTCAGAATTACCCCAATAAGCAGGAACTGTTATAACAGCTCTTTTAATTTCGTGACCAACATAATCCTCTGCTGTTTTTTTCATTTTTTGGATAACCATTGCGGTAATTTCTTCTGGTGAGTAAACTTTACCATCAACATCAACTGCTGCTCTACCATTAGAATTAACTACTTTATAAGGCAAAGATAAATTCTTAACATCCTCATATTTTTTACCCATCAATCGTTTAATGGAATAAATTGTATTCTCTGGTAAAGTAACAGCTGATCTTTTTGCTGGATCACCAACTTTTATTTCACCATTTTTAATGGATACTACTGAAGGTGTAGTTCTTTTACCTTCTGAATTTGGAATAATTACTACTTCATTCCCATCATAAATAGACACACAACTATTACCAGTACCAATGTCCATTCCAACTATTTTTTCACTCATAATTTATTATTTTATTTTTTTTTATTTGTTTATTACATTTCAATAAGTGTGCCAAAAATTGATATGTGACACCATTTATTTAATATATATATGAAAATATAATGAAAAGTTTATGATTGAATTAAAATTATCTAGACAATTATTAAAATCTGTTTATTTAAAAAAAATAGAATATGAGAGTAATAATTTAGAAAACATAACAATGACAGAGTTTATAGAAGAATGTTTAATGGAATATCTAAATATAAATATAGTAGATATTAATGATGAGAAAGTACCAATAAGATTAGATATGTACTATGAAAATACTATTTATAGTACTATGAAACCTGACACAGAGCCTGACACGGAGCCTGACACGGAGCCTGACACGGATGAAATATCATTTAATCATTATGTATATGTTTATATGAATCCATTTAAAAAATTATCTAATGATATAATATTAGATATTTCTGGTGAGATATTTAATTTTGACTATGAACCATTTTATATAGGAATGGGTAAAAATAATAGAATGTTTTCACATTTAAAACCGAATAAAAATGATTCAAATTCAAATAAAATTAATTTAATAAATGAAATAATTGATAATGGTAAAGAACCTATAATTAGAATAATTAAGAATGGTCTAACTAGAATTGAAGCATATACTTTAGAAAACATAATTATAACTAGGTTAGATAAGTTAACTAACATTAGTGGTGGTAAGTCAAATAAAAATGTTTATTTAATAAATAATAAAAGTTCAACATTAGAATATGAAAAAAATAAATACTTATTATCACTAATCAATAAAGGTATTAAAAATAAAGAAATATCACAATTACTTGGTATATCGGAAAGAACATTATATAGGTTGAAGTCTAAAATTAAATAGTTTATTTTTTTATTTAATATATACATTATGATTAATTATATTAAGGTATTATTTTATAACATATTTGAGACATTTAAAACTCATGGTAAGGGATTTAGTGCTAGAAAGGTAACTGCTTTTGTGGTAACTATGTTAATAGTTTATGCACATTACAAGTGGTTAAAGTCTTGTTTTAATAATAATCATTTTGATTTACTACCACAGGTATTGTTAATTGATTTCAGTGCTTTATTATGTTTATTAGGTTTAACAACGTGGGAAAAAATAACAAGTTTAAATAATATAGCAAGTGGTGGATCTAGTTCAGGTGGATCTGGTTCGGGTGGATCTTCACCATCAATTAATGTTGATTTAAGTCAAAGTAATTCAAATACTACTACAAATAATTCATCTCCTAATAAAAGAAGAAGAAATAGAAAGCCTAAACCGTAGTGGTTTTTATAGCAATATTTGGAACTGGTGCTGGGCTTATTGGATTTGTAGTAGGGATAAAATTATAAGTAAAATCTTCTATCTTTTTAATTTTAGTAGGTTTTCTTTTTTTAAAATCGCTAAATTTTTTAATTTTCATATTGTATATATTAAAAAATTATTCTTCAATATCTTCTTTAAAGAATATAGAAGAATCTCTTTGATTTAAAAAGTCTCTAGCTGTAAGTAATCTTTTAGTTTTTTCTCTAACCCATTCAACTGCTAGGTCGTAAACATCTTTACCTTTTACTATATTCATCACATGACTAAAATTTGGTTCTTTTTTATGATATTTAAGACCATATCGTTTATTTACGATAGATATATCACTACCATCATCTTCAGCTTTATATAGTTCATATGATTTTAAGATATCGTTTATTTTATCAGATATAGCATGTTTAATAACAGTTATGATTTTTTCAATACGTTGGTGGTTATCAAAATCATCTTCTGGTATTTGACCAATTATATCGTCAATTTTATCATCTAGGATATAAGAAATAAGTATATGTTCACGATATAGATCATTTGTTAGAAGACCGTGCAAATCTATATACCATTGTGTTTTTATTTTAATTAAATGATCATTTTCAAATTGAACTATCCAACCTTCTTTATTTTCAATTATTTTGGCTAGATCAATTAACTCATCTAATGTTTTATCATTTTCAAATATGGCATATTTTACAGAACCCAATTTATCTAAATAATCATTTATATCTAAATGTTCACCTGTTTTATTATCTCTTAACCTTAAAAGTATTAATTCTTCTTTTGTATAATTAAGGACTATTTTATTAGTAGGTGATACATATTCAAAAATAGCAATAATATCATTATCTAAAGTCCAATCAACAAATGATTTAACATCTTTATTTTTATTGTATATTCTATTCATACCAATTGCTTGGTCTGATTCAAAAGACATTTTAGATTTACCTAGAATTTTACCATTAGGTAATTTAACAAATGATGAAATTGATCCATCTTCTTTGTTATTAATATATTTCACTGCCAAATATTTGACATCGGAATATTGTGATCCTGGTACTTGATTTAGATTGAAAAATTTTTCTAAAAGGATATATCTTTTGAATAAGGAACCATCTTCATTAAATATGAAAGTAAGACCTCTCATCTCTCTATTATCAAAACCATCAGCTATAAAATCGCTATATTGGGCTAAACGATAATTGAACATACTAATATTATAGTTATCAATTATTTTTTTAGCTTCAATAAATGGTGAATCAGGTAGCTGAGTTAGAGCTACAGCATCTTCATAAGATAATAAGTTATATTTATACATTTAATATTTTTTCTAAAATTTTTATATCTTCAAAATAGAAGTGTGTTAATGACCATCCTTTTTCGGTACAAATTTTATCAATATATTCATCCAGAATAACTTCTTTTTGACCTGATAAAAAAGTTTCTTAATCTTTTACTTCTTTTTTTATTATTTGTTTTGCTTCCCATACAATATTCTT
>TBL_comb48_EPIDRAFT_1001878_pt1 | contig 15018 bp, 26 predicted proteins | sample TroBogEpilimnion_37_FD_10681 | JGI IMG/M metagenome (IMG submission 10681)
CGTACTGTGGTTTGGTTGATTGTTTACTTGGTGCATGATGGCCAACAACCACATACTTGCGGTCAGTAATACCAACAGCCTTATCAGCATCAAGAATGTAATCAATGAACTTCAGCATTGCTTTGTGTTCATCCACAGTATCTTCGGGAATCAGGTTACCCACTTTTTCAATTGAGTTACCATCACCATCACGTAGATATGTGGTGCGTGAACTGTTACGGATGATACGGTAGTCATTCATGTAACCACGAATAGCAGTCAATGTCATTGGGTCTTCCTTGTTCATGTCAGTCCACAATGTACCGCCAATGAATGTCACATCACCAATGTCAACAGTGTCCTTATCCATGATGTGTAGATTAGGCAAATAACCAAGATGAGTACGGAGATTTCCAACAGACTTAGCAAAGTCACCATGATAATGTTCATGGTTCCCACATACGTAAAGAACATTAGTAAATCGTTCACAACATTCCTGGAAGAACGTATGAATTTTATGGTTTTCGTTTTGACCCATGAGACCATAGTCACCTTTTTGTCCAACATCTTTGGCCACACAAATATCACCAGACAACACCAACACATCGGCATTGTCTTTGTTTTCTAACGAGATTTTACCGAACTCTAGGTGTAGGTCGGAACAAACAGCAATTTTCATTTTTTTCTCCTATGCACCTATTGTAACACATTTTCTGGTAGGTGTCAATACCCAGATTGCCGTAGGATTTGCACATCACCATTAGGTACTAAGAACGCTCTGGCTTTAAAATGGTAATCAAAGTTGTTGGAATTCACCATTTTGGTGAAGTCTATATGATTGTTTATAATCAATTCAGCAAGCTCATGAGCCAACTTCTGTTTTATATATTCAGATGGCAAAGCTCTTGATTCATAATCAGTTTGACTCATAGTAAATTCGACAGTTAACATCTTACCTTGAATTAAGATATCTTTTTGAACTGTGACATTTGAATTATTAAATGCGTATGGAAGGGTAACACCACCATTAGGGATATTAATAAGTGTTGACATAGCGATAACCTCTATCTGTAAATTTTCTAATTCTTTTGTCCGTTAACGAATTATGATTGTTGATTAACAATCGCTTATTAACAATACAATCATACTGCTTTGGTGAAATGTATAACTTTTTATCATCAAATTTGAATGAGGTGCAACAGTGAATAAAGTCAAAAGAAGATGTGATATCTTCAACCGAACCATAATGTCTGGTAATAAGTTGAATCTTAACATTACCATTCAGGATAGTATTACTCAGCAACAAAGTTGTTGCATTTGTTGTAATCAACTTACCATCTACTCCAACGGTTTCTGAATATTTTTTATCAACAGTATCAATAAATTCTGGCCTATTCGATTTAATCCAATTAATTAAATTAATAGCAACAGGTTCCTGGTTAAAGTAGATATCAATATCTTTTGGTTTTTCTTTTTGTAGAATTGATGCAATCGCACCACCACTCACAAACACATTAGATTTCCAAATACTTTCAGTTAACTTTGTATCGGCGCAAAAGACATGGAAAAGATTATCAAATGGAATTAAGTTATCCAGCAACACTTCTTTTGCTGCAAGAATGTCGGTTTTTTGTAGTTCGGTAAACATTAGTGCCAAGTTTCCGCAGGATTTTGTTTAAGGGTTTTAATGCCATTCAAGGCATGGTTGAGCAAGCGTTCAAATTCTTCAGTTTCGTCCATGTGCAAAGAAATACTGGCAACACGACCAAGAACTAACGCAGCAAATTCCAATTGCGAGATATCGTTTTTTTCCATCACATCCAACAATAGGTCATCATACTTTCGAGACAACTCAATCAACTGGTCGTTACTAAGTCTCATTTCTTGCTTTCTTCAATTCTTGGTTCATTGTATTCAACATCAGCAAAGGGAATAACCTTGTGATTGAACATGTTAAGNAACATATTACCNAGTGCATGTAATGGNAAGAACACGATAGCNAGAGTAACAGTCAATACAATACCTAATGCAGCAAAGGCCTTAACGTACATTACAAAAACAATTTCAAGCAACAGGTTCCAAAAACCTTTCACACCAAAATTGTTTGTCTCAGTTTCACCGTCATTGAATTCACGGATGTGTTTTGAGAAGGCATCATTCAGACCTTCACAACGAGAGGTCAGAATATCAACGAGACCACGATACAGTTTTAACATAGTTTTCCTTTAATGATAAGTTACTTGAGCAACAACAGCATTGGGTTTCTTCAACGCCTTGTCACGCCGTTGAATGTATTCCTTATTGCTAACATTCAATAATTTTACACCAGAAGCTGGTTTGAAGGCAACATCCTGTGTGGTATTTTCTTCCTCATCTTCTACCTTATCATTACCACGTTGAGCCCAAAGTTTTTCGCACTTAGATTTTGAGTATTCTGCTACCTCAGTACAATCCTGCATGTAGGCTTCATACTCATCAAATTCTTTTACCTCGGGTTTTACCTCAGCTGGTGTAACTGCCTTGGCTTGTTCTTGCACAGGTTGTGGTTGTGGATCAACAAACAATATTGCAACAGCGAGAAACAAAGTACCAGGAAGAATGATGTGCCAATACATGCCGATAACGGCAGCAACGACAATAAAAAGAATACCAATAACAATCAAGTTATGAGTAATACCAATTGACGACAGAGCGGACATTGCAGGAGACATGATAGACCTCAGTGAAAAGTTGGACCGTAAACTTCACATTGTACCGATACAGGCACAATAATAGTGCCATGGTCGGTTGGTTGTGGCAAGGATTGGATAACAGGTTTCATGCGAGCGTTGACACACTCACGAGCCGCCTGAATCACCTCCGTGCGATCCAATTGTTTGGGTTTGTCTTGACCAGGCAACACAATCACCGATGGGATTTTAGTGGCACCACATGCGGTCAACAAGACCAACGGCACCATGACCAGAAATTTACGCATAACAACCTTTTTTGATTTCAATGGTTAGATTATACACGACCAAAGAAAAAAGGCAACTATGCCGTTGCCTTGGAACAACAGTAGTACTTACTGTTTCATTTTCTGTTTGATAGTCTGGATAATTGTATTTGCTTCCGCAAAATCTCCACCATCCGTAGTTTCCGTAAGTTCAATCCATTCCAATAACATGGCAGCCTTGGCGTTACGGATAATCTCCAGAGCATATTCAATGTCATCCTCAGAGGCGTGCTCTAACCAGTCATCAAAAGCACTCTGTGGACTTTTCAACAGGAATTTTAGATTGTTCTTGTCTCTTGGATTCATTAGATGGCTCGTCCATTCATTGAATGTAAATATTCACCCAATTCTTTGTTGAATGGAAGACCTTGGCGGCGTAGTTGGAAGATTTTGTCCAACAACGAATCGCCGTCACCATCATAATACTCATCATCCAACAGACCACGTTCATCCATTTCTCGGCGAATCTGAGCATAAGAATTCTGCAATACGATATCTTCAACAGCATGTAATACCGAAATATCCAGCAAAGAAGCTTTAATATTAGACATTTTCAGTTTCTTGTGTTTCGGTTGCCACTGGTGCAGGTGTTGCAACAGGTTTTTGTGTGCCGATATAACGACCTTCGGCATTGAATTCGGTGTAGTTCACCAATTGATAGGCCTTGACTTTACGACCTTCTTTAATCACTTTCACGATACCACCATCTTTGCGGATGTTATAGATGTTAGTGGACAATCGGTACAATACAGATTCTTGGTCTGTGCCAGCAAAAACTGACTTAATCTCATCAGGTGAGACAGGTTTACCAGAGAGCATAACAGATGCGATTTTTTCGTGACGATTTTGTTTGCCAGTATGTGACATAAGATTCCTTTTCAAAGACAAATGATATAATTCCAACATGGATTGTAACACAAAAGTGGCATGTTGGCAACCACTCTTGTGGTATTAATCATTAGAATGCCACTTCTTTATCAAGAGGCATGGGTGTGGATTCTTCCACTTTCTTAGGTGGATTGACTTGTGCATCGACTTTGGTATACAGGTCAATGAATGCTTCTTTAGTTTCGATATCAAAACGAGCAACACACAACTCAATCGCCTTCATACGGTCTTTAAAGATGGTAAAAGCCTTGGCAATGTGAACCAAACGGCGAGTAGAGATAATTTCATCAACTGCACCTTCATCAAAAGACTTACGGACAATTTCTGCCCACTTGATTAGGCAATCAACAAAGTTTTCATCCGCAATAAGTGGTGTGAGAATCTTTTTCTCGGTCTTAGAATCAGGATATTCTTGTTCTACGGTGATTGGAAAACGTTCCAAGAAAGCATCGTCAAGAATCTGTGACAGGTATCGACCTTCTTCTGAACCACGGCCTTTGGTGTTTGCGGTTGCAATGATATTGAAACCATTTTTTGGTGTAACCAGTTCACCAGATTTTTTGTTGAAGTACGGTTTGCCTTCTAGAATGCCTTGCAAACACATCAACTTATTAGAACCACGGTCAACTTCGTCAATCAACAGAATGGCACCACGTTTCATGGCAGTAATAACAGGACCATCACGGTTAACCACGTTACCGTTAACAAGAGTAGGACCACCGAGTAAATCAGATTCGTCAGTTTCAATTGAGATATTGACACGGATACATTCACGATTTTGTTCAGCGCAAATCTGTTCAACCATTAGTGTTTTGCCGTTGCCTGATAGACCGGTGACAAAGACGGGATAAAATTGTGAGGACTTAATGATATTGTTAAGGTCTTTATAAAAACCAAATGGAACATAATCAGGGTATTTTGCAGGAATTGATACATCAGAGTCATCAATCAACTTAGGTTGTTTGAACTGCAATACTTGTGCGGTATTCAAGGCCATTTCCATTTCAGGTTCTACTTTTTCAATGAGAGGTTTGGTGCCGATATCAGGCAATTGGTACAGACCACGACCAGCACGATACTCAGACTTGGTTACAAACCAATACGGGAAAGGCATCTTTTTCAGGTTAACAACGCTTTGCACATTGTCTCGGTTCAGTGTACCACCAATGCCGAAAATAGATTCTGCGGCTTCAACAAAGGCAATTTGGTTACGATTCAAACTCATCAATCACTCCATAATAAACATAATGTATTCTAACACAATACCGAAACAGTGTCAACCATCCCAGCCTTCGGTTTGTTCGAAAGATTTTTCCTGCATAGTTTTTTCCTTAAAGAATTTTCTAGGATTGCCACACATTACACAATCAGGATCACCACAGTCCATGGCCTTGTGTTTTGCAAATCGGTGACTTTCATGTTCTTTTGCAGGTACACCATAAGTCTTGGCAATTTTCAATTGTTTCTTGATAGCATTTTCTTCTTTTTGGAGACGTTTGCTATGTTTGATTTTGTCTTCTTCTGTACTCATTCTTCAATTCCATATAGTTGCAAAATCTCTTTGGCCAATACCGGTTCTAGTTTATTGCACACATCTCTCATAATCAACTCAGCAAAGAGTTCTAAAAAACCATCCGGTATGAATCCGGCTTCTTCAGCAAGTTCTTTAATTCGTTCGTTCATTCTCGAACTCCGAAATGTTGTTTAATAACATCACCCTCTTCACTACGTTCCCATTCTTCTGCGTCAGGGTAGTTGCTGTGATAAATTTTATTACAGATATCCGCACATTCCCGAACAATCAACTCGGCGAACTTTGGTAAACTGTCATTGTAATTTCCAGCCCAGCCAATGCCTTCATCTTTAATGTATTGAAATCCAGCCTGTTCAGCAAGTTTTTTAATTCGTTCATTCATTCTTTTTCTCCTCGTAGCATTTTAGACACCATGCACGATAGATGGGACCACCATTACTACGAATCGGTGCCAAGCAATTACAACACATAACAAAGGCAGCGGTTACAATATAACCTCGTGGGATTTCCTCAATTGGTTCCCATTGGCCACGGCCTTTGTTGATATAACCTAACACCGATTCTTGTGACATATTAGAAAGCGTCAAAGTTGAAATACTTAGGTGCAGCCTTAGTCAAAATCATAGACACTTTATCTTTTTCATGTGAGAAGATAAAACGACCAGTCTTGCTGTCAAATTTCACCATGTGTTCAACTTTAAAATCGGTTTCATGCCAATCAATGTCGGTAGAACCATCTTCCATTTTCTCTTTGACACGGTATGAAATATCAATACCATCATTGTGCAATGGTGTACCAGTCCAAACTGGTGTGTTTAGATGTACAATTTCTTTATCATCATCACTGATAAGTTGCACGTTGTATTGGTGTCCGCCATCATATTCTGCACGGACGTTCAACAACTCCAAAACTTCTTTTGGTGATTCATTGTAACGGTTCATATCTTCAACCATGGCTTTCATCATGTCAAAGTTGAATTTAGCAAAGATGCTAGAGATACGCACGAATGTTTCGGTGTGTTCTTGGTTAACTAGTGTATCAGCCAAGTATTCACGAATGAAACCTTCATCCAAGCCATCATAGTTCTTCATGTAGAAGATACGACCAGGACGATTCTTCATGTGTCCATCAACACGCCATTGGTCATTACAGGTCAACAAGAACAACTTTTTAGATGAGTAAACACCATCCAACAACGTCAGCATTGCTTCTTGTTGTTCACGGTCATACACCTTTTCAAACTCATCAAACAACACAACACAAGGTTGGTCAATAGATTGAATCAAGGTATTGAATTTGTCTCCGTGCCAAGGTGCATTAATAACAATGGTTGGTACGCCTTCTGTAGCCAAGTCAACGCAAATTTTCTTGGACAGAATAGTTTTACCAGAACCTTTTTCACCAGTCAACAACACACCAGTGCCTTTATCTCGTGCCTTGAAAGTCGAGATAATACGTCCAGCAGTCCTATTCACATCACCATACATCTTTGATGGAATCTCAAAATCTGGAATGTGTTCAATGTACAGATTTTCATAAGGGTCCATCTTGACCACATAATTTCCAGCCGGCAACTCACTGTGCAAGTCCATTGCTTCTTTAGTTGCAATGCGGAAAGTATTACCGCTTTTCAAAAAATAACTCATTACAAAACTTTCAAATCAATCAAAAAACACATTATAACTTGCCGGAGTTTATCCGGCAAGCCATAATTAAACTGGTGTCCAAGAGTTGGCATTTTCCTGCACAGGTGCAGTGAATTCTACCGCATCATCAGGATTCACACCAACTTCACCAATCACTTCATACTGGCAGCAACGACCTTTGGTGTTTTTGTAGTCAGTTGGGATTGACACCACATCACGAGGGTTAATCTTCAAAATCATCACACGGTCACCACCAAAGTTGGCAAGATAACCTTCTGAGCAGAAGTGCAAACCAGCAGAGCAAGTTTGGTTCTTGTCATCGTTCACTTGGTTACGTTCCATTGATACAACTTGACCAACAGAGTTATCAAATTTACCAGAGTAAACATCTTTGTAGTCTTCACGGACTTTCTTGTATGCAAGGAAGTGGCCATCTGGTGTGATAGGCAAGTTGTTGCGTTCCAAGAAACCATACAGTTCATTGACAGCACGGAATGATGGGTTAGTCATCAAGTTTTCCATGAACAACACCAATGGTTCAACAGAGAAACCATCTTGCAACATTTGCACCATACGGTTAACAATGGCGCCGTGCATTTCGGTGCCTTTCCAGAACAACTTCTCGCCTTGGATAGCAACGTTGCCTTGGCCAAAATTGATAACCACTTTCTTAGGATCAATTGTGTCCTCAACGGTTTGCCAATCACCTGCCTTAATGGCATCAACAACCTTTTGATAGGTGATATGGGTTTTAGAAATAGTATGTGGTTTGTTTTTGATAACCACAATGATATTATTTCCTTGGATAATAAATGGGAATGACATTTTAGACACCTTTCACTTGGTCTACGAGGTTAATATAATGACCGATAGCATTTGGTTCACAACTACTTTTGAGATGTTCAACCAACGGATAACGCTTTTCGAATTCTCTGAGGCGTGCATTGTATGCTTTCACCAAAGAATCGTGTTTGGATTTATCTGATGTGAAACCAAAGGCTCGCATCAGAGTGTTAAGGGTTGCCACTTTTTTGATAGTAGGCAGACCAGAAAAATGACTCAATAAAATTTTTGCAGGACTTTTTTCGTTAACAATACTTTCTGAAACAATGGACAAATTATAACTCAAAATTACTGCCTCGTCAAGCGATTCTAGGACCGTTGCAAGTTCAGCCTTAGGTTTCAAGTCAGCAAAGGTTTTTTGCAAATAAGTTTCTAGGTTCACCCAGTTTGGCATTTCGGTAATGGTCTTCATGTCACCTTTACGGACACCATAGACTTCCATTTTAAATTCAGGCAAACCTGTTTCACGGATTAATCTTACCAACTCATTGATAGAGTGTCGATTGTTAGTCAACAATGCGGTATAACCCGACAATGGAATGTAATAGTGGGTTTCTTTGGCGTCAAGACTACCAACTTTACCCGCATCACGCCACACCAATTCACGTTCAGCATAATAACCACCACGACCACGAGCTTCAAGTTTCAACAATGTGACATTCTTGGCACGAGTAGAAGCATTGCGTGGTTTTTCCAACAGGCCAGAAACCTTAAATTTCTGGTCATCAGGTGGATTATGAATTGTATCATAGAAACCAACCAAATCCATTTCTTTTTCTGTATCAATTTTAGACAACAGGTAAACAGCTTTGGTGTTGTAACTTTTTGGAGCAACTGTATTGCGGTAATGATACTTAGTGCGTTCAATTGCACCTTTGTTTGTATCATTTACCATAAACAAGGTATGTTCTTCAACATGAATGTTGTGGTATGTACGAGTAACCGAAAGTCCATTCACATCTTTTGAATAGTTTCCACGGGCAGATTGAGCAATACAACGGTTACCTTGAATATCAATACGGTCCATTTTGATATTGAATTTCTTCAACTCATCGAGGTAAACATCCAAAGTATGACGAGATATGTATTGACGGCGACCGGTATTGTCCATCAATTTAAAATCTGTATCATTGACATATTTGGTAACAGCACCGTGCCACAAAGTAGTTTGGTTTTTTGTGTGCAGGAATTGTGAGCGTTTCCACTTGTTTTCAATTGCATTAGCTTCAGTAGCCAAAACAGTAGTCAAAGCATCATTCAGAGCTTCAAGTTTAGACTTGATTGCTTGAATGGTTTGTGGAATATAGGACAGACCTTCACGGGATGCTTGGAAGTCCAACTCACCAATACCAAACTCAATAACCAAACCACATTTCAACAGTGATGCCAAAGAACCAAGTTCAGATTTGGCCGATTCAGGCACTTCAACTGGATAGGCAATATTACCCATCACCGCTTTGGTGCGGGTTGAACCTTCAATAGAATGAACACCAGGAATAATGTCCTTGGTTTCATACTTAATTTCACCGATATTTACTTGAGCACCAGTGAATTTAGGACGTTGTTTGAACCAACGGTAAACCGATGCAGCTTCATCTTGAAATTTACCAAAGTCAAAGCGTTCATTCACAGAGAACTTGATTTCAACGCCAGCAGGTTCTGTGGTATCTTCACCACCCATCAGAGCAATAGAAGGCACGCCTTGGTCATTAATGAAAGCAGAATAGATGCCTTTGTGGCCATCTTTGATAGCAATTACTGTAAAGTTATCTGTATAAGAAAATGGAGACTTGGATCCAAGGCCAAGGGCACCCACAAATTCATTAGAGTGTGTCTTAGTGCTTTCAAAGTAGGTGGTGTAAATGTTGGTAACTTGTTCATGTGTCAAACCGGTACCAAAGTCACGGATAGAAAAGAATGGTTCTAGTGTAGTTGGCAGGTGAACTTCAAACGGTTGGTCGGTGCCAGCAGCCACATGAGAATCAAGAGCATTACAAGACAATTCACGGATAATGGCACGAATCTTGTTGGCATACAAACCAGAGGACAAGATATTGAAAGCTTTAGCGGAGTTACGGATACGGAATTCACCGATTTCACCGACATTAGACAACACGGCTTCCGCTTGAGGTGCATTGTTGAGAATCATTACAAAACCTTTTATCAATCAATCAAAACATCAATTATACCAGACTTAGTGGTGTCTGGCAACCATAGTGTTGTTTTTATGTCACACTTGCATTACTTTGGGTTTTTCACCCCAGGATTTGCAATTTCAAAAGCCACCACACGTTCTTGTAATTCGGCATACTGGCGTCTTTTAACTTCCGCTGTAACCAACTCACAACCATATTTATGAACACGGTCTAAAGCTTCTTCACGAATATTTGATTCATATTTACCTATGACATAGTTCTTTGTATAGATTAGGATGGCAAAATCGTCTATCATTTCATACAAACCATATACGTTTTCTTCGTTTTCACTCATTTGTTTCTCCTTAATCCCGTGGACATTCATCTATTTTTTGTGTCATGTATTAACCAATCTCAATTACAAAATGAGTACTCAGCGATTCGTTTCCAGTCATCGCCAAAATTCTCACGCAACACCATCAACGCAACAGCAGAACGGATGTTCAAGTCTTTTGCTTTGTGAGCAAATTCTTTGACAAACTCAAAAACTTCTACCTTAGCTTTACCTGAATTAGGCAAAGATTTGAATACCTCACCGATAATCTCAACTTTTTCCTCGACATTCAAAGTCAGGTCAACTTTTTGTGAGCGAGAGATAATGGCCTGTGGGAACTGAGCCAAGGACAAGTTGGAGATAAAGATGATTTTACCTGTATAGGTGAAACGTGATGGAATATCCGAATCTTCACGGGAAGTATTCCAGTTAATGACACGGGTTTGCTTGTCATCTAATGCGGCTTTGAGCAAGTTGGCGCCAAGTGGGTCTTTGAAAATCTGGTCGGCATCGTCAAGAATCAAAACCTTGTCCTTGAATTGGTACAGGGTTTCATACAATGCACGAGGTGTGGAGAAACCACGGATAACCATAAAGTCACCAGTAGGTTGGTTTGGCAAGTCTTCCTGCATACCCAAAGACTTCAAAGCATTCATTACAGCGGTAGTCTTACCGATACCACCAGAACCAGTCAGGACGAAGGAATTAATGGTGCCTTTAGATAACAACGTCACAAACTTGTTAATGAAACCAAAGCGCTCCAATACACTGAAAGCACACTTAGGCACTTCAACAGGTGCAACAACGGACTCGGTGCCATACGCTTTACGGATAACATAGTTAAGGTGTTCACGTTTGGTACGCTTCACGGTTTTACCGTTAATCACCGCAACATATTTACCGTTCACGAAGTTTACTGGAATCATTTTGTGCCTTTTCAATCAATCAATACACAAATTATAAGCGAACCGACACTAAATGGCAACCTAATACTTTAGTTCTCCAGAAGTGAAATGGAGTATAAATATGGGTGTAGGTCACGGAGCCGCAATTCCCCCACCTACTCCAAAAGAGGCCGAAGCCTCTTGTATTATTTGCCAGTGTTAATCATCAAACGACTTGGATCACCCAACATAGTGTCAGGCATTTTACCATTCCACTTTTTGATCCATTCCAATTGGACATACTGAGCACCACCACTTGACTGAATCGCTTGTGCTTGAATAGCAATCGCTTTCGCTTCACCATCAGCCTGTGCAATACGGGATTGTGCTTCAACTTGAATACGTGCCAAATCTTGTTCAGCCTTCAATTTGCTCTGTGTTGCAATAACCTTCTGCTCAATAGCATGTTGATATTCAGGTGAGAATCCAAAGTTGACCAATGACACACCATCAACAGAGATATCATACGGTGCCAGTTTTGCACGTAGATGCTCTAGAATGGCACCAGATACTTCATCACGTTTAGTCACCAATTCTTCACTGGTGTACTTGGCAGTAACCGCCTTGAATGATTCATTAACGGATGGTGTCAAGACTTTATCAACCACGTTTACGCCATACTCTTTGTAGATATTGGCAACCTTTGATTCACTCAAACGGAAATTGGTCACAATATCTGTATGCACTTGCTGCAAGTCTTTAGTGGATGCACTAGACTTCTCTAATGTAGCACTCTGCAACTGCACATTCAATTCACGAATATTGGATAACGGGTTTACAAAATGCACACCAGATTCAAGTGCCACAGGATTCACATCACCAAAGGTAACTTGAACACCACGCTCACCAGCACCAATCACAGTAATACAATCAATCAGTAATGTAAAAATTGCACCAACCACACCGGCCGTAAAGCCTACAGTGCTCTGTTTGTTCATTACACCAAAAAGGGTGAAAGTCACCAACAACAAAACTGCCAAAAAAATTAACGCCATATTAAAACTCCTTAACCATTAGGCTTTTCACTTGTTGAACGAGATACAGGAAAGCCAGTATATGGTTGAACTGGTTTGTTTTCCTGCTTTTGCTTTTCTAAAATTTGACGTTTGCGCCAACCACTCATTGTTTAACTCCTGTAGTATTCTTCTGCATCAAGGCAAGGACCAAATTGTGTAGTGGTGCCAAAATGCCAAGGGAATTCAAAATATTTGACTATTTCTAGGTGCATCAGTTGGTCTTCAATTTCACCAGTAATTTCATCAATCACGTCCAATTGAAGTTGTCTATATTCAATAGAATAGTTGATTCTACCATGCTGAAACAACCTTGTTTTAATCATAATTTCTCCACAATCATTTTATCACCCATATCATCACCGTATGACATGTTTTCATGGTACACTTTGACCAAACCCTTGCGGCGTAGACCTTCAATCAATAGAAAACCAATCGTCTGGTTCAATCGCTCTGTAAATTCTTCGGGATTTTGAGAATGATTCAGGCCTTCACCAACAGCCAGCATTTCACTGACTAACAAAATATCTTCATATTGCTCTGTATTGGCTCTCAACGACAACGATTCAAAATCTTCATCAGATAGGTTTTTGTAAAACTGACCAATGTGTACAATTGGTTTTTCGTATATCATATTGTTTGCTAGTAACCGAACAACAGCAAGCAATGTATTGTCATTGGCAATTTCTTCATAATTCAAATAGAAACTAGCGGGAATTTCCAATTCGAAACCGTCTTCATTATCATCCATGTTAATCCTTATCAATTTTCAAACAAGTATACACTTTAAATTCATCCTTGGCAACCACTTTCAACGCCTTGCTACAAGACTCCTTGGAATGGTATTGTTGTACCACTTCATATTTGGTATCATATTGACCAAGGTATGCGCCTTGGACAATGGTTACGGCGATTAGTACGTATTCAATCATCTTAACACCAATTCACAGAATAGAATTATCAGGCAGGCCATTAAGAAAACTTTCGGTGCATAACATCACCACACTTGGTACATTGCAAGGTGTAACGGGTTGCATAAGGAAGTGGTGAATCTGAATATTCATAAACATCAGTTGTTTTGATGATTTGCCACTTGTGACGGCATTGGTTGCCACGCTTGAACAATGTAATGCCCATCAGGTTTTGTTACTGCTAACGTAGCCTGTTCNGCAAGTTCTTTAATTNGTTCGTTCATATCACCACCATGAATCATAATAGACACAATCACCTTCTTTGATGGCTTGTCGTGCCTCTTTGATAAATTCCAAATCTCCTTGTTTGGACTCTGCATCTTGTGGATTATCACCAAAGAAAAACCCAGTTGTTTCAGGCAGAGAATAATCACTCACATCTTTTTCCAATTGGTCAAGGTCGGTCAATGACAACCGCACTTTCACACAATTAAAAGATGGTTTGGTGCCACCCTTGGCACGATACAGGCGTTCCATCCAACCATGCAGGTCATGGTGCTTACGCCAATAGTACAATTCTTGCACAGGTTCAATACCACCAATTGGCGGAGAAACTTCAAAATCATTAATAGCATCTTGTGGTTTCACACGCCATGCAAACATATCCAAACCCATAAAAAAACTCCTTGTATGTTTCAATCAATCAATGCACATAGTATAACACAATGGCAGGTAATGGCAATATACGAAAAAAGTACTCAAGCAATTTGGTCAACTATTGCACATATCAATAAAGAGTTTTTCTTGTTGTTCTATTATCAATTCCACCGTGCCACCCGTGGCGGTGTAGGCATTCCGAACCCAAAAACAACACGCCTGAGCATCCCTATTGATATTAGGAGAAACGGCATAGGTTACTGCTGCAGCTGCATAACTGGCACCAACCAATGCTTTTGATAATTGTGGGTTATTTTGTTCGTTCACTGCAACAGCGGCACGACCTGCAACCCGACCCATTGCAGCGGTTGCACCTTGATGAGCACGGTCAAGTTCTTCCACGGTAGCATTGCCGTTTGCAAATCGTTCCGCAACATTTAATGCGTTAATGGTTTGTTCTTCGAACAATAGGTGTTTCACTTTGTCCACACATTTGACAACAAACGACCGAATGATATCATCATGGCCTTCAACGCCACGCAATGCCCACAAGGCATGGGTAAGTCCATTGGACGCAAGAATGTCCAACAACGGCAGTGGTACATCATCCACTTTTGTTTTGTCTACTGATTTTAAAACGGTCTTCCAACCATCAATACACGGTGAATTTTCTCTTAAATTAGTTAGTGAGGTTTTCATTTGTTTCATTCTTCAAAATTGAAACCATAGCATCAATTTTATCTTTAGGTCCCAGCATTTTCTCTATTGTATCACATTGGTCTTTTCTAATGGCAAATGCAAACCTACGGATCGCCGGTGTAACTTCTTTGATACCAGATTCTCTGGCCAATCGGTCAATTTTATCAAATAATCGTTCGTTCATTCTTCAACTCCGAAATGTTCTTCAATGTATTCTTTCGCTGAATAACACCCATTGGCTTCTTTCATATGCCCGTGTGTTTCATATCCAACAGCCGCAACATCACACATACGAATACATTCCGCCACAATCAACTCGGCGAACTTTTCTTTGTCAAGGACTTCTCTATAATGTGGTCTACCCAACCAGAAATCTTTTCCATCATTTGATATACGTTTTGTAGCCTGTTTAGCAAGTTTTTTAATTCGTTTATTCATT
>TBL_comb48_EPIDRAFT_1001889_pt1 | contig 14982 bp, 3 predicted proteins | sample TroBogEpilimnion_37_FD_10681 | JGI IMG/M metagenome (IMG submission 10681)
AACAAAGTTTTAAACAGCCCGAACGGGCCCATTTTCAGTTGATCCCTGTTAAAATAAAGTTGATCCTGGGTTGATCCCGGTGAAAAAAGAATTCGCAGATGCTGGAAATTAGCTGCATTGATGCTGGAATCCATTGGCAACCCGCAGTATTTCGCTGGATTCCAGCAAATTCCAGCGGGAATCCACCACACACACAGTCTTGCTTTAATGAATTTCACATTAAAGGCAGGTGATCTGCATAAAGGATTGGCAAGAGATCCCTTTCGGGACTCACGCCAGCTTGCGCGCCTGAGCACGCAGCTATCGATTAGTGACAGCACATATATACTCGCATACACAAGCGTATACACACGCCTACGCACAACACATATAGACACTCACTTTTGCCCGTTTGCTTACACGCCATCAACTTTCCGTTCTCCACCACACGCACTCATACTATTCACACATATATACAGACACGCACACATTCGGACAGGTCGCCTCCAGCACCGTATGTTGATCTTTTGTCCTTGCCATAGTCCATCCGCAGTAGTCAACCCANATTCTTGCACTGTCGATGATCCCACCACAGTCCAGTCATGCCTCCCTTCCTGTCTTCACATCACTGCCGTGCTACCTTGTGACCATCCTTATTCAATGTGGTCAACATAGCCTTACCCTTTCCCACAGTCTTCATCTATGCCATTGAGCACCATCACCGCTCCTTCCATCGTTACGTGTACTACAGTTACTACATATCTTCACCTCCTCCCACTATTCCCTCTGATCACCATCCTTCTGTTGTACTATCTGCCCAACATTCTGTTGTTGCCATTTGCCATTACTTTCATCATTGCCATCCATCCCTGATCAGGTCACTGCCTTCGGAAGGCAGCTGTCATTCTCTTCCAACGTGTCATGACTGCTCCAAGGTCGCCATACCCATCTTGACTCTTTCTCTTCCGGTTGCCCAGTAGATCAAGCGAGCGGGAGTCAACTTTTGGACTTAATGATGTTNGACTTGGGNCAGTNGTCCGAGCTGCAAACCGCATGTTGTTCATGAAGGCCAGCGCAGCAATAGATGCTTGGACCNTGCTATCGATGACAGATTGCCGCTTCCCATGAGGCACTTCCAGAAATTCCAATGCAGTGCGCATATTGCTAGTCTGAATCAGTCCACGAGCTCCAACCACCCATGGTAGAATCTGTATTGCCCATCCACTCTCAGTATAGGAGCTGAGTGCCGTTAGAAGTGGTGCATAGACTGCCAGCTTACCTTGGTAGGCAGCCTCTAACCTTTCTAACCAAACATCGGAAGGTCGACACAGTTCCACTATAGCGATCTTCTTTCGTGATTCAGAGATTGCGATAAAGTCGGGGCGCCACCTGCCAACTGCCATATCTCCTGCCACTGCATCCGCATCGCTGATAGGCCTACCCGAGTTTTGAACTTGGATTGTGGGGACTCGACGCAGCTGCAGACCAGTTGCAAGCATTGGAGTCTCCTCATGCAGTCGCCAACCTCTGAGGAGAGATTTGCGAAGGGACACTGAGAGTTGCGAGCGGATCTGATTGTGAGCTGCTGTTCTTGCATCATGGAACCGAGGGCAGACACTAAGGAAGTGCGAGAGTGTTTCATCCTGGCCAGAGTTGCAGAATAGACACTGTCTGGATACAGCTCGCCCTATCCTATGAAGATAGGTTGCTACTGGGTAAGTCCTAGTCATGGCTTGCATCCAACATTTTATTTCAGAGCTGCTTTGCTTTGCAATCATTCGTGCTACAGTTGCGCCTTCCTCTGACCGAACCAGGTCACGAGCAAAGGTTGTGCTACGAAGCTGTACCGCCCGTCGCATGTTTACCTGAAATACCTTTTTGAGTATCGACTTGTTTGGTGCAATATCTTGTGGCAGGCTTGCTTGTTCTAGTTCTGAGGATATGAGATTGCGCACGGCTGGCTTTATCCGCAATTGTAATGTACCGTATTTTTGGGGTCCGACAAAGTAAGGTTGTCCATCTAGTGTGGCACCGGCTGCAGCTTGTTCGTCGGCCAGTTCGTTATGATAACACCCAGCATGACTCTTTATTTTAAATAGAACCAGTTCTTTTGGCCATTCGCGCAGAATCTTGAGTAGAGGAAGTAAGACATCAAAATGGATGATTTCTTTTGGTCCTGGCCAATAGTTGGCTCTTCCCCATTTAGACAGACATTGAAGCAGGCACAGGCAGTCGATAAATATCGTCAGTCGAACAGGTACGGTTATTTTTTCATGAAGTCGTTGCAGGAGACAGAGCAGAGCCACAGCTTCAGGACGAACCGACGCCAACGGCCCGCCAACAGGGATAGATATCTGCAGAGAAGGGGCAAGGGTGTTTCCCTCAGTGAGTGCACAACCTGCTCCCATCAGCTCACGGTTCCTGTCAACGCTGCCATCACAGCCGCCAAAGAATCCCTCGCCTGTAAAGCGGACAGCATCTTGTTGGCATGCTCTGTAGCTTTTCAAGTTGTGAGAAGGGCATTCTGGGTCATGATGAAAATCATATCTCCGATTGTCCCAGGAGCCTAGCCGTTCCCGTACTATTAGAGGATCAGGGGCGATACCCGACACCAAGTGTGGGCGAAGAAGCCAGAGCTGGGAGATATAGCGAGAGCTCTGGGAGTCCCATTTAGCAGCACTCCAACATTGGATATGATGAAGTACTAGACTCTTGGCTGGAATGTCAACTTCCCGCTCCGCTCGCAATTCTCGCAATTTTTTAATATCCTCTTCCGCACGTAGAGACGGTTGATCCAATCTAAGGATCCATACAATGTGACCATGTTGCGCAGCCCGTTCTAGAATAGCTGATCTTTGCTCAGGGTCAAAGCAATCCAACAATAACAGAGCTGGCTGCGGCAGCCAATCAGTCAGAGCACCTAAGCATGAGTCTGATTCCACCGGGGAGAAGAAGTGCTGGTAATGAGGATTGGACATTACTGCACGAGTCCCTACAATAAAGTCCACTGCCAGGATACCACGCAAACAGGCGAGCAAGTGACGACTCCAGGGAACATAAAAATCATCGTCTGCCTGCTGTTGCGAAGAACAAGAAATGACCACATTGTGCATGAAGAGTTCTGAAGGGACCACGTCTTGTTTGGCTGTGACCAGCAACATGCCATATTGGGCTGCGTCCATTCCGACTACAACATGCTCAGGGCCTGTAATAATGACACGAGCATTTCGCTTGCACACAGACCACCCCATCGGTGCAGGCAGGTACTGAGGGTGGTGGTTTGTGAGGTCAATTTGAACACGATCAGGAAGGGGCGGGTCAAGTTGCCACGGATGGAGAGGGAGCTGTAATCGAGGTATTCTAATAGGCCTTTTACAGTGTAGTCGACATTCAGTAGTTGAAATAAGTTGCTGCCCATCTGTGCCTCCACCCGGCCATTATCCATTGGGACGGAACGGAGGGAGACGTAGACGGACTACACAGGTCAAACCAAGCCTCTATGTCAACTCTGGGCACTTTCCATGGTGGCCTCCTGCATGCCTCGCCCAACGTTTCAGCACAGGCATCTTTCATGCAGTCACGCAGAAAAGCTACTGTGAACACTGCAAATTGACTGTTAAGGCTTTTTGCATCAAGATCTTGGACAATTACACATTCTGGCCTATTCATGGACGGTGCCAAGGCACGGAGAGGAACCAGACATTCGATAGCGATTTCCCTGATGCCGTCAAGAGTGACGGAAACAATGGCCCGCACCCTGCTCAATTCCTTAGCAAGGTCTTCATCTGATATTGCAGCGAGGTCTGTAGTCAGCGGGAGGAAGTCCTGTGACATTGAGTATTCCAGATTGATCAGATCGTGTGCTGCAAGGGATCTAGCAATCCCACAGATGCAAGGAGGAAGATCGATGGCAGGAGGGACATATAGACTCTTACAGTTTACTGGTGCTTCTTGGGGGCTGAAACGCGGAATACAGAGATTCTCAACTGTTCGATCAGGCACCTCGCAACTGGCAGTTACAATTGTAACTCGATCCATCCAAGCAAGGAGCGTTCGATGTTCCAACTGCGAGAGTCCACAGGAGCGGAGGCCACCCTCGCGCCACGCCAACCATTGTCCTGTTTGACCCCGAAGTTTAGGAATCGTAAGAATGCCAGATTGACCTAGTTTCTTGAGCGCATGGAGACATTCCTTTGCCTGCTCCCATTCTGCAAGCGCTTCGCCGCTGCTGAATAAGGGGGCTTGGCGATCGATTGAAGACGACGCAGTTTTATTTTGCCAGGCCCGCCACATGAGAGGCCAGAGAGCTTCTGCAATCACGGGGCCCGTATGCTCAGGCCATGGGCTAGAGACTTGCAGTCCTTGCTCATCCAGCCGAAGCAAAAGCTGGTGTGTGGGTGAGTTGGTGTCTACCGATCCGCTGATACGTAAAAGTGATTGTAGTTGAGTCAATGCGACACAGCCAAACGCGTGACACTCCTGACGCAGGCGGGAGAAGACGAATTGAGCAATTTCGCCAGGCAATGTCATGCATTGGTCGAGGGTGTCCAACCCTTCACGCACATAAATCTCGATTGCGGAAGGGCACTCACGGCCGCCATCATTATAACAGAGTACCATGGGGGAACTGTCCATGCTCCTACCTGCAGCCTTGAACCAAATTTGCTTGTAAGCTCTGATCCACGTCTCTGTGATTACTTCCAGCTCAGACTTTGTCCACGGGACCAAACCAGCACTATAACGAAAGATCGAGGTGATACCAATTGTAATGGCGAGTTCTTTCAATGGAGGAGGTAGCACTTCATCTTTTTGTAACTCGTCCAGTCTTCGTTGCATTTCTGTTGTGACATGAGCCTTTTCAGCCGCGAAGTCTCCGGTCAGGGTTGCTCGCACCCCAAGATGTTTGTGCGCCTCAGACGGGCTCAAAACTGTAAAAGGAACGCCATTAACAGTGATGCTGTCCGTGGGCATTGCTAAGCCTGTAGAATGATCAATTGCAGATATAAAGGACTTTTTCATATTGAAAAACATGCCTAACCAGAAATAAATTGGCCCTATGAGCTGCACAATGACTCGCATAGCCGGAATAGCATCAGGACCTCCAGTATGACAGTTGGTGTCGTCTGCGAACCCGCTGGAACCCGAGGGTCCGTCCAAGCCTAGTGCTGGGCATCCACGACCACTGGCTCTTACCGTTTTGTGAACCGGGTCATTTGTGAGGTTAAAAAGAGTTGGACTAGGTGGGTCTCCTTGGAAGACGCCACGACGAAGGAAACACGCTGCAGTTTCACCAAATGCATTACAGACCGACAAAAACCGGCCTTTGTATATACGCCGAAACAGTTCAACATCATCCGGATGAAAGCCGTAGGCTTCCAGAATTGCAAAGATAGCTCTATGGTTTATAGCATTGAACGCGTTTTTGATGTCGAGAAAGAGAACCACAGACTGGCTTTTATTCTCGCGCTGTTGTGCCAAAATACCATGTAGCTTGGACAATTGGCGCCGCGTGCTGCGATGCCGGCGAAAGCCCTCCTGCGCATCATCGAGCAGCTGATAGTCCTCTACTACTCGGTTAAGACTACATGTGAGGACGGTCGTGAAGATAAGGAATTTCGTACATTCGCCTGCAATCGGTCGTTGCTCCGACATCCATAATGCAGTTGGCGTCTTGGCAATGAGGCCACATATTGCTCCTTCCCATTCGTGGGCATACTCAGCTGGTTGCACGCCTGCAAGGTACGCATTGAACGCTGAGCGCAGCAGTTCGAGAAGCAGCTTGGGGCCATATTTGTAATATTCACGTGGAATGCCATCACTACCAGTACTCTTACCATTTCGCAGGCGGCTGACGATGGATTCGAGCGTATCAAAGTCTACAGGTCGACAAATGAGGGGAGCCAAATCACTCGGTATCCTGCGCATGCCTCTCCAAACGTTCCATGGGATCGGGCATGGTGGGAGGGGAGCCAAGTCTACATCATCACACACAGAGCAGCATTTAGCGCAGAAGAAACGCACAGCTCGCCTTGAGTTGCCACGCGCTTGGTTCGACGCTGAGGTCGAGATAGGCTGAACTCCCGACGCACGACAACTGACACAGATCGATTCAGTATCCATACCTTCCCCAGCCATGTGTAGCTCTTGTATCGCCAAAATATCGTCCGGGACAATGGCTATGTACGTTTGGGCCGGTTTAAGGGTACAGACTTTCGTTTTCTTGAAGGAGTGTTCTGAAGTGCACCATTTAAGAAGGAAGTCTCCCAAAGCCCGCGGCCCCCGAAACCATACTGCCAAGGCCTGGCCAATACCTTCAATTCTGGTTATGCCTGATGCTTCTGGTAACATATTGAGATAGGTAAGAAGAACCAGGTGTTGTGCAGGCGGGACAGCGAGGCGGATTCCGAGGTCTACTTGACCCGCTACCCCCCACATTCTTGGCCGTGGCTGGCGTTTACCAAGCGCAGCGCGTAGAAGCTGTTTGTCTAATGTTCCGCCATTGCGAATAAGCTTTTCTCTGGCCTGCTGTATATTCGTATATTGTGCTTTAGCGAATGCTTCCCGCACTGCCGCCCTCCGAACATCTAGTGCAACACGAGCTTTATCAAGCCATACAGATAACACATTTTTGGCACTATCTGCGAAATACCAAGCAGGCAGGCCAAGAAGCGGCGGAGGACAACAATATTTGCTTTTCATAAGTTTCGAGTTTAATCGAGTTATCGAAAGCTGCCAGCGAAGGAAACGGTGGGGACTCTGCATAATTTCAGGGACGCGCATCAGAACTTGTTTAACGAATTCACGAGCGCTCCGAAGTACGTTCATTTCCCGAAGAATCTCGCGGTGTCCCCCAAAGCAAAACGATTTACCAACCTCTCCTGGTCGACGAGTGCGGCGTGGGGCAAGCAGCTGAGCAATACGATCTGCAGTCGTTTCTGCATATTTCAACGCTTGAAATGGATCCATAGAGACCGGTCGTTCTGAATCCTTTTCATCGACCACTTCCTCAGGGCTGGTAGACGGTGCTTCGGCCACGTTTGCACGCAGGCTCGATAAGAGACCTGGGGTCTTTCCCAAACTCAGTTGCAGTAGACGATTCCATTCTGCGAGTATCTCAGGTTCACGAAACTTGCGAAGATTCACTCGACAACGTGACTTATCACACACAGTCTGTCGCTGTGGACGACATGCCCCGGCAAATCCCATGCCCGCAACGGTGTGAGGAAGGCGAAGCGAAATCATGGCGTGGTCAAAGACAGGCTGCATTTCCGCCCAGGTCACCCGCAGATCAGAGACAGGGAGATTAGCTGGGAACACCCAAGCCCGATCAAGAGTCGCTTTTCGCGGCAGGAGGCAAGCTTTCCATGTCGCTTGAGGGGAAGAGGGGAAAATTTCTCGCAGAGATGTTTGGGAAAGCCACGTTGACATTTGGAGGTCAGCGTCCCGAGTTTTGCTGTGACGCGAGTAGCCCCACCTACCTCCCTCTGGAGCTGAATTGGCATCACCTAATATGATTAGTCGCAATCCTTGATCACTGGCTTGGATCGTTATATGCTTCAAGGTTGCAAGTACCATCTCGCGGGCTTGGACCCGGTCCTTTGCTGCTATATGTTGATTAAGTCCTACCAGCCACACGCGTCGTTCGCAATCAGGATGATCAAGTTCCAGATGAAGGATGCGCCCAGGCACAGCCAACAACCACTGATCACGATCCATCTCTGGCGGGCAAGTCGCATCTATTTGCTTTATGTATCTGGCTGCGGACGCGTGCACCAGCGCTCCTGACCCCACTGGGTAACCAGCAGTATTTCCGATGTCAGATAAGAAGACCCATTCCTCATCGACTCCCGCCTGGATCTGTTGACGCAGGCGACCAATGTGGTTACGCGACGTACCAAGATCACCTAGGAACAATATATCTGGCCTGTGCTCTTCAAGAAGATCGAGAACCCTCGGTAAGGAGATGCGAAGCCGACAGTGTCCGACACTAGCAAAGGCTACGGTGAAGGGGCTGCTCCAAATCTCTGAGGGTTCGACAGGTGCTTGTGTTCTTTCACTTGCTTTCGCTACACAAGCACAAGCCTCAACTATTAGTTCATGCCCAATAGGCCTTCGTCGACCCAATGGTTGATCGAACCAAGCTGAAGGAGGTTGAACGGCCCAACGCAGCGAAGCGTCCTCCTCTGGCTGAGTGGCTACTAGGACAGGCGTTGGTTGCACTAGCTCGGTCCATCCTGGCAGTGCTCCCTTACACTCATGAGAATGATCGTTGTTATTCATGACCAACTGACTGTGAATGGACGAAAGGACCTGGGAAGGAGGCGGCTCAAAGAAAGGGGCGTTGATAGCTCTGGCCGCCCAGTCTTCCACTTCAGTACCAGATGTTTGGACGTGCCTTTCCATTACAGTGAGGTCTTGCGGCGCCGCAGGATTGAAGGAAGACACTCCCACTCGACCCCCCCACGCACCAGAAGGAGCATGCCATGCCTCAAACGTGTCGTCCACCAGTTGGTTCCTGGCGTAGATACGTAGAAGGCTTTGCTCACGAGTGCGCGGGGGGTTAGTGAGGGGAGGTGGAGCAGTTGCTAATGTCGCAGAGTTTGAAGAGCCCTGGGAGCACGCTTGTTTCGAACTGGTCGATGCACCCTCAGGGGAAGGTGCCGGGGGCGATACCTCAGTTGCAGCTGGAGAACTTGCAAGCCTGTTCTGCACGCGTCGCTCAGCCTCTACGTTTCGAGCCAGCCTGAGGGCGGTGTTGGTGCGTTTCGCTGTTCTGCACTTACGGGACGATGAACTAACTGAAGAGGTAGACGTACTGGGCGCTGGTCGCTTCATTCCATGTGGACGAGTCAAACCACTGCTGTCACCCGCGTGCAACATACTCGTAGGCAAAAGGCCATGCGGCAGATAACCCAAAAAGTCGCCTGAGCCGCAGCTCAGGCGGCGACACTCGGGATGGAAGCACCTGAAGAATACTGCACGTGTTTTGTCAAAGGCCACACAAGCACCATTGCTGTCATGCATGGGGTCCGCAGGACGCCAAACCCGCGCTACATAACATGGCCATTTCGTGTTACCTACCGCTCCCCATCGAAACGCTACTTCATGATCACTTCTTTTTAGAGGTCGAAATTCTCCATCAGGTAGTCCATGTTTTTGTAGTAGGGTATTAAGAAATGCTATAATGGCCCTCATCAAAGAATCAGTCCCTTGCGAATGTAACATCGGGCCGCGCCTCAAGCTGATTCGAGCATCGCGCTGTAGGTCACCGGGAGAGACCTGGTTGTCATTGCAACTATATAACCTAGTTTCTGGCACTATCCACGAATCTGCCTCAATACTGGTGATGCACGAGAGCAGGAAAGTATAGATGCTAGGGCCCCCTGGCAAACGCAACGGTGTCTGCGTGGCATCAGATAGTTTGTAACAAAGTCCCAGACGGAATTGACGGTTTCGAGAGTAAACAGAAGTGTCAATAAATCGCCTGCTGGTTCCATCTAATTTGGTATATCGAAGTTGTGCTGAGTCGCTGAGGATTGCAACCTCGTCCTTGAGCACAGTGTTGTTGCGCTGAAAAGTCAGCCATGGGTATACTAGATGATAACTAACCTTCCACCCGTCCTTAGTTTGCCGACTACCGTCCAGGATCAACACTCTAAGACATCGCGGACATTGCTGCAGTGCCTGCGGCCATTTGAGGCGGACTCGCTCTTCCCATTCGGCAATTACTTGTTGACATAGGACTGCCCCCTGGTCCGGCCCCATGACTCCCGGTTCTACCTCCAAATCAAAGTAAGCTTTGCATGGCTGATTCTCGCGAATAATCTCATAGAAACAGCGGGTTGGGCTTCTATTAGGCCCCATCATAACTCTATGCACAAAACTTGTTGCATCACTAAAGGCACCAAAGATTTTACCCAACTCCCAAGACTTTTTGCGATAGCTCCAGACGTCGGCTGCAATGTAAAAAGCCTTTGGGGTGATACTATCAGCACAGGCGAACATAGCTTGTTGTCGCTGCATGCCATCGATGCGTGGGTTCCAAATCGGTAACTGCGTATTGCTTCGACTAAACTTTGGATAGAGACCCAACGTGCCAGGGATCCATGGGGTCAGGCCCGATACACGCACAGTACTGGGAATTAAGGAGACACGGTACAGACGCGATGAGTCCCCAGACGCGTGTGCCGACGCAGGTAGCACGACAGGTGCCGCTAGCACATTACTCGCAGTCGCCGTGAGCGGCAGTCGAGGGTCCAGGGAGGCCTCACTCGGGCCATTGGACTTGATTTCTTCCTGGTTGGAGGATTGTTCACTGACGTGTTTAGGAGGCTGTGGCTGGCACCATCTGTCAATACGAGTATTTTGTACCTGCATATGCTGAGATTTATGCTTGTTTGGAGGTATATGCTTACTCTGCGCTGAGCTCATGAACCTTCGCTTTTTCGCCATTGAGCTATGCCCACCAAGACTACGGCCCTCTAGTTGAGAGCGCTCACTAGGGTCTGGAACTTGCTTCGACTCCTCGAGTAAAGCTGAATTCTTGGCCCCCTTGGACTTTGAGGCCGTCAAAGAATGAGTGGAAAGACACGCCTTCACGGCTGGGTCAGTTTGTGCAGACACCAATACTACTGTCTGGTCTGCTGCGAGCATAGGTACATGTTGCTGCTGCAGGACCTGAATCCTCTGATCACTCTTCAATTTGGCCAATTCAGGATATTTGTCAAGGACCGTGGATACCCAATTCCACTTTTGCGAGGCCAATCCGAGCCGCCGTCCACGCTCGAGTCGCTCTGCCCTGGTCAAGGAGCAGCTAGGTCCCCAATGCATCGCGAGATCGAACTTTTGGTTAAGCAGTGTTTCGGCCTCCAAGATGGAGTCAGGCACTTGAAGTTGCTCAGGACTGGACTGGTTGGCGATTGCTGGAAAACGAACACTATTGATCTGTCGAGATTGTGCTGAATTGCCCCATTTGTCCGCATTGCAGCAATCAAGGGGAGCAGGTGGATCTGGCAGCGTCACCTCCACATCCGGTCCACTCTTGGTCGTGGGGGCTGGAGAAGTCGTAACGATTTGGCTGGGACCTTGAGCAACAAGGTTGTCGACCACTTTTGGTATCGACTGTAAAGCAATCCGAGATGAGGCCCACGACTCTGTCTGCTGACCCGATGCTGACAGTGGTGTCCTTGCATGGCCAGACACAGGCGACATTACGCCAACCTCCTCAGCTGACCCGCCAATGTCAACAACCTCGCTAACCTTACCCGGTGATTCAACGCGTTCGTTTGGCAAATCACTCACAATTTGATCACTGATCAAGTCCTCGAAAAATCCGACTGGATGCTGACCTCCAACCCTGTTAAAGTGGTTGAGAGCTGTTCTAGTCGGACCTTGCTTCTCGATGTTAAGTAGCTTGATGAAGATGACGGCTCGTTCTGAAATTAGGTTGGCCTCAGGTACGTAAAATACTTGCAGATCTCCATCAGATTCGTTTTCAACTTGAATGAAGGGGATGAGAGCTACTTTGTGTTCGAGCCAGTCAAGTAGTAGCTGCAAATATCTTTCGTCCAGGTGTGTTGAAGGGTCCAGGAACAAGAAAGCCGCCTTTCGAACTGGACAGGATGCATCCTTCTTCTCAATTGGCAGCCCATGCAGCTGCTCAAACGCTTCCATGGTTCTCTGCTGTTCCTCGGTCAGTGCGGAGTCCTCATTGAAGATATGCCGTAGACGATCTCGATTTAAAAGAGAATGGCAAGAGATGGCCGTCCGGATACCTTCGGCGCTTCTGTCGTCAGCCATGGCCGCCAGCATTTCCCAACGATCCTGGAACACACCCTGAAGGTCCGGATGATTCCTCCTGCGATTTTGAAACGTTGAGATCGATTCCGATTCTTGAATAATATCTTGAATGCCCAGTAGACCACACGACCCCTCACCGCGGACTGCCCGAACTTCGTCATCCATCTCTAAGGTACACCGCTTCCCCTTCCACAGTACGTGCAGCGTGCCACGGAGTGAAGCATATGGTCTGTTGTTGACATTGAGTCCCGGACTTGCGTTGCCGAGTTTATGATCGAGAATTCGAAAGTCAAGCCTGGTCCATGGTTCCATCGAAGACTGTATTCTACTTGGACAGATCTTCGTATTCATGGGGACGGATTGCTCCTTCTCTAGCGTTAGCTCCAGAGCACTCCGCCCCCCTTGAACTTTGGTTGATTGCATGCGAGGGGGAACCCGAGACGGAATCGATGACCGAGGCTGGGTATTGATTGCTCGCTCAAACCGTTGGAGGTTCCGTGGACATTTGCCTTCAGGGCTACAGTTGCAACAGATTCTCCGAAAGCCGGTCGGAGTCTTAGCCCCTTCTAAGCCTTGACGGAAGAAATTTCCGCCCCTTCTGATGTAATCAAAGGAGAGGAATGTTCCAGCCTCTAGTGGGCCCTTGATACGCAGTTCGAGAAGGCCAAGGCCCCCAGCATCATCTGCAAACTCCGCCCAGTGGGCTTCACTGTTACTGTACTGGTGGCATTTGTGGTTCACAATCTGCATTGGGGTGGTGTGCTCTTCTTTCGACGGTACTCGCGATGCCCCGTCAAGATAAACCTCGCGACCAAGCCACGCCCCTAAGTGCAGACAATGATTGCCATCGTGGTCTTTATCCGAAATTATGCCAGAATAGTAGCACCCTGCCAGTGTTTGTCCTTTCAAAACTGGGCGGATGAGGCGAATGCCCATGCCTTTGCCTGGCTCCGGCACTTCTTCCAGATACAGAGCGGCTGTAGCACGAATTTCGGCACAACGGCGCTGACACTCGATGCTGCGGTTGGCACGAATAACCAGCTCCTTCAATGACGGCACATTTGTTCGGTACACTAGGACGTGGCCTTCCGGTACAACTAATGCGAACTCACCAGGGCGAGGTCGGCCTCTCCTTGGTGGGTTTCTCCTGGCTTGACCTGTGCTTGGATCTTGGTCAGTTTCATTACTGTGTTGTCTATCAACTCCAGCGCCTCGACATTTAACAGAAGCCTTTAGGGTTACGGTTTGGCCAGCATTCTGCATCGAAGATATATTAGTATCCTTCGAGGGGCGTTGCTTTCGTCCGTAACAACACAAGTAGAAGTTGCTTTCAATAATTCCCAGCTTTAATGCTACGAGAGAATACATGTCTTGACCCGATAATGTTCTAGGCTGCTGACCAAGCATTATTAAGTGCCCTTCTGGACTATATAGGATGAGTTGGACGTGTCCGAGGTCGATTTCCATGGGGTCGCATACCCCTCTTAGTGTATCACATGGTGTGTACATAGCTGACATTATCAGACGCCCTTTCGATCTCTGATCCGACCCGGCCGAGGGCTCTGCCGGACCTGATGCAATCGGCGATCTCGTATGTTCGGTCTTCATATTCGATGCTTTCAACGATCCTGTGAAATCCGTTACCCGAACCGTCTCATTCTGTAATCGAGCATGTGGTCTGACATAGGCACGAATCCCTCTTCCAGAGACATCGCCGACAGCCCTGACTGGTGACCCGGCACAGTCTATCGCCTTGCTGATTCTCCCTTCCAGTCCGGTACAATCGACCGTCTGGTTGATTCTCTCTACTGGCTTGGCACAGTCAATGATATCGCTGGCTGTTCCTTCCACGTCAGTGCAGTCGTCGACATCGTTGACTCGGCGTTCTGACCCGCAGCATGCGATGGCATTGCTGACTCTGAGGTTTGCAACGACACAGTGGACGAAACCACTACTTCTGCTATTTAACCCGACGTGTTCGACAACATCCCTGACTCTGCGTTCTGACCCGAGACAGGTGAAGATACCATCGACTCGTATCTTCTCTAATTTAACACAATTGGCATCCTTGTTGGCTTTTTGTTCTGATCTGACCCAGTTAAGGCTACTGCTGTTTCTTCCTGACCCGTCAAAGTCAATCATCGCGCTGCTTCTGTCCTTCAACCCGAAGCGAGCACCGCTGACAATACCGCAGGCTTTATGGTATACTCCGACGTAGTCAGAGGCATGGCAGACTCTGCCTTCTGACCGGTTGCCGTTGAAAACATCTTCGTCTCCACTTGCCGATCTAATACATTCGGTAAGCTCCCTTCCTTTACTTTTAGGTCCGACATGATGAACGACTTGGCTGGCTTTGTCTGCCAGACTGATCCAATGAACAGTTTCGCTGGCGCCACATTCCGACCGGACATTATCGAAAACCCCGTTGGCTCCGCTTTTTGACTTGACATATTCCATAACAACGCTAATTCTACTCTGATCTGATGATTCTGACCCGTTTGATGGCACTGACTCTGCCGTCTGTTCCCACTTTATCGACATAATCAAGGACTCTGCTGGTTGATCAGGCTCGGTCAACAAAGGCTGATTGGATCTAGTCAACCCCAAAGTTGGTTCGGCCATTTTGCTCCAACCTTTAATTGTCGCGGTCACCGATAGCCATACTAACATCGGATCGCTGTCGTTTCTTTCCTGCGGTGCCGATAGCACTTGCGCACGTGTTGCCACGGTTCCCGATACTTCCATTAGTGTTGATGACACTGCNGACACGTTTNATCTCGCACCAGAGATCAATTCTCGAACTACCATTGTTCCACCGGGGTCCCACTGTGTTCTTGTCCCCCCTGGATCCCACTGTTTTCGGTATTCCTCTGAGTCGTAGCTTCCAGGTGGAAGTTCCATTGGCGAGGTCGCTCCAGTCGCCATGACCGGACTTACAAGAGACTGAAGATTTGTGTCCCGCTCTACTTTTGGCCAAATCTGGTACGTATCAACACTGTTAAACATCGGAAGTTGTAGGTCCATCGCCTCCATGGTCGTTCTAAAATACATCGCACTTGATTCACGTCCCATAATTCCTAGTTTGCCTATGGAGCCAGGGGTAAAGGGTTCGTCAGTCGACTGGCTTGCTCTGTAACAAAGACGAATGCATGCTTCTGTTGTATTGTTCAGGAGACGCGTAACCTCGTCGTACAATTCCCACAG
>TBL_comb48_EPIDRAFT_1001895_pt1 | contig 14958 bp, 14 predicted proteins | sample TroBogEpilimnion_37_FD_10681 | JGI IMG/M metagenome (IMG submission 10681)
ACCGTACACGCCACGTGCCACGTGAGCCCCACCGCGATGGACAAGCCAAAGTAATAGTCTGCCCGGTAAGGCGCCGAAAAGAGCGGTGGTCCTTTGCGCAAGAACAGGACAAAGCCCATGTCAGACACGAGGTAGCTGGCAGCAATTCGCCGCAGCAAGGGTAGCGAACGCAAATGCGACCTGAGGCCCGCGCTGTAAATCACAAACCGCAAATTAACCATCAGGGCGGATACGATCGGCAGCGCTATCGGCGCCCCCGACACGAGAAACGGCAGTGCGGCCAATTGCGCGGCACCCGCGTAACCAATGAGTCCTAAGCCGACGGCTTGGCCCGTCGAGAGTCCGCTGGTGGCCATGGCGACCCCTGTCACCAGTGCCCACGCGATCATCCCCGGGGCTAGGGGCAGAAAATCCCGAACACCCGCCCATGCCGCCGATCGAGGTGTTGAAAGTTCGCCGGGAGTCACTCAGCCGCTGGCGCGGGCACGTCCCGCGTCCACCCAAAGGTATCGGGACTCCGCCGCTCTTGAATCGCCAGTAATGACTCTCTCAATTCCCGCGCCACCACGTCCACATTCTGCGGCATGAATTCACGGCCGTCTGAATCACCGAGAACGGCGATGGGAGCGACGATCGCTGCGGTACCGCAGGCAAATACTTCGCTGCACTCTCCATTCTGTATCTGCGCCAACAAATCATCGATCGGCATCGGTCGCTCGACGACCGTTTTACCCATTGCGCGTGCCAGCGTAATCAGCGAATCGCGCGTAATGCCTGGAAGGATTGCGCCATCCAGCTCCGGCGTATGCAACTCTCCGTTAACGACCGCAAAGACATTCATCCCCGACAACTCTTGAATGTATCGATGCTCCGCGCCATCCAACCACATCGCGATGGTGTAGCCGCGGGACAGCGACTGGTTGGATGCCCGTAACGATGCCGCGTAATTTGCCGACGCTTTTGCGACACCCACACCACCTACAGCGGCTCGCACATCGCGACGCTCGATCGCTACGCGCATGGGTCCGCTGGCATAAGCTTCGACAGGATTCGCGATCACCATAAATCGGAAGGTGTTCGAATTGCGGAGTAGATAGCCAGGCTCAGTGCCGAACAGAAACGGACGCAAATACAACGAGCGGCCGCCGCCGGTAGGGACGAAGTCAGCCATCGCTCCCGCTACCGCGTTGACGCCTTCTAAGAACAGATCTTCCGGTACGACCGGCATCGCCAGTCGCTGCGCGGACCACGCCAATCGTCGGCAATTGTCTAGGGGCCGGAAAAGATTCGGCAATGCCGCACCCGCGCGATAAGCCTTCATCCCTTCAAAGACAAATTCACCGTAGTGCAGCGCGCGCGCACCCGGGGCGATTTCAATCGGGCCGTACGGCAACAACTCGCCACGACCCCACTGTCCGTCGGCGTAGTCGACCGAATACATCACGGGCGCCAGCACAAGGCCAAATCCGAGTTTCTCCGGTAGAGAGAAATTGGCGAGTGCCGAGGCCACGTCGGGTGAAGTCGTATAACTCGTCATGAAGTTCGCCTCAAAGAGTAAGTAACTGCTCGTCGAACCGATTGCCTGTAACGGTCGAAGCTGACTGTCTCAACACGATGCCGTCCGGCTTAACCACGGGTTCCGCCACATACAGATTAGCCACTCAAGCCATACACCAGAATGACAATAATGCCGACGGGACACAGGTAGCGCAGAGCAAAGACCAACAGCTTGCGCTGCAGGACAGAAAAGCCGAAGTACTCTGACTCGGGCACCTTCCCGCTCAACCGCCACCCTAAAAACAGGCTGACCAATAGCGTCGACAAGGGCATCAATAGATTGGAACTGACAAAGTCCACCAGTCCAAAAAAATTCATACCCGCGAATCGAGGCACCGCCGATAGCGGCCGCCAATCAGCGGCAGAGCCGAACGATAACACCGACCCCTGCCCCAGCAGCCAGCAGCTGCCGCACGCGATACCCACCGCGGTGGCCCGCTGCCAATGAAAACGCTCCATGAGCCAAGACACCCAGGGCTCCATGAGCGCCATTGTCGGTGTGAACGCCGCAAGCACGAGCAGGGTGAAGAACAGCGCTCCGATCACGCGCCCACCCGGCATTTCAGCAAAGGCGACCGGCAGCACCTGGAAGACCAACTCAGGTCCTCCAGCAGGGTCAAGTCCGTAGTGAAACACGAGCGGAAAGATGACAATCGTCGCGAGCGCCGACACGACAAGTATCGAGACAATAACCGCTAGCACAGTTCTGCTGAGTCGCTCTCGCGCTGGCATATAGCCGCCGTAGACCATCATGACGCCGACACAGATGCCGAGGGCATAGAAGGCCTGACCTGCCGCATCCAGCAGTACGTGAGGAGTCAGCCGGCTCATGTCCGGGGAAAATGCGAAGGCGAGGCCCTTGGCCACGTCGCCGTGCGTCAGAGAATACGCAGCAAGAACCACGAGGATGGTCAGTAAAGCGGGAGCGCGTACCCGATTGGCAAATTCGACCCCGCGGTTGACGCCACGCGCTGATACCCAGGCGACGAGCCCGAAGAACGCCAATTGCCAGAGCGATGCCCCGCAAGAATTACCGGTAATCGCGTGAAATCGAACGGCCGCCTCGACGGCGCCGCCCTTCGCATACTGTCCGGTGAGAAAGAGCCACGCGTAGGCGAGAACCCATCCCGCGATCATCGTGTAGTAGGAGGTCACCAAAAAACCAGCAATCGGCCCGGTCCAACCGACCACATTCCAAGCCCTGGAGAAGCCAAATCGGCTAGCGAGCGTACCGGCAGCGGTCTGGGGGCTCGTGCGCGCCCAACGACCAATCACCGCTTCAGCCACCAACATGGGCGCGCCGAATACCAGACAGGCGATGACGAAAACGACGATGAATGCGAATCCGCCACCCGCACCGGCAAGGTATGGAAACCGCCAGATGCTGCCGAGACCGACGGCCGCGCCGACGGCACCGAGCAGAAATCCGAGATTTGTCGACCAGCGTGGTGTGCTCATAGTCTCGCAATCGACAATCCGGAAGCCCGTCAGCCGCGGATAAATCTGACGCGCTGCGTCAGCGCAGGGTTTATGTTTCGAACGGCGCAAGCGCGTGGGCCGGCGCGAGCCGGCCCACGAAAGAGCCCCTAGGGAAGAATAGCGATGACTCGCGCGGGGAAGCCGGTGCCACCGTCGGGCTTTGGCCAACTCACGAACACGAGTGCTCCCGCCTCCGGCACCTTATCCAGGTCCGCCAACATTTCGATTTGGTAGTGGTTAAGACCTAGGATGTAACTCTCCAATGAGTAGTCATCCTTATCGGTCTGATAACCGGGATCCGTATCGGTGGTCTCGTGACCGGATGCCGTGATTTTCCGGTCTTCATAGAGCAATTTCAGAACGTCTTTGCTCCAACCAGGGTAATGCGCGTGGCCCTGCGCATCACGATTCTGCATTGCCGCATCGTCAGGCCACCGCTTGGACCAATCCGTGCGCATGGCGACGAAGGCGTTTTTCGGGATGCGCCCGTGCTTTTTCTCCCACGCCTTGACGTCATCCAATGTCAGCGTGTAATCCGGATTCGCCGCAACCTTTGTGTGCACGTCCAAGACGACCAACGGCATCAACATTTCCGTGATAGGTACTTGGTCCACGGTACGCAGACCATCATGAAAATGCGCGGGCGGGTCGATATGGGTGCCCCACTGGCCCACGTGAGTAAACTGTTGAACCTTGAAGCCATCTTTTGGAATGGTATACATCACACATTGACGGTCTCTTCACCGAACCCTTTCCAATGCGGCGTTGATGGACCGAATGTGTGCGTGAGATCCACGAAGGTCTTGGACGATAACGTGGCATAGGCTGCCGCAAGATCCGACTGTTTCGCTGGCTCTGCCATCGACATCGCGGTACCGGCAAGAGTCGCGACCAGGCCGATCGCAACATGTCTGAAGATGGTCACGTGTTCTATCTCCTGAATAGTGGGCTCTGTCCCGAGGGCCGGCCTCCCGAGGGGGCCGGCGCCACGGTTACTGATCTCAGAACTTATAGTGAACGTTAATCTTTACCCAACGCGGCATTCCCGGATAGCGCTGCGCAAGTCCGTTGATGCCCGTGTTGTCAAAGCCCATCGCGGCGTAATGCTTGTCAGCGACGTTCTCCACAGAAATACCGGTCTCAAAGTGCGTATTCGCCGGCATATACGTCAGGCGAATATTGGCGACGCCATAAGCGGATTGCTCGACCGACGGGGTATCGGAAAGGTTAAACCAGAAGCGCGACAGGTAATTGCCGTCCACCTGCATGGCGAGATGTCCGGTGCCCACCGGGAGCGTGTAACGGACCATCGCATTGCCCGACAACTTCGGAGCATTGCCTGGCACGTAATCGCCGTAGACCAGGCCGCCCGTGGACGTGCAGCAGCGCCCCGCCACGTTGGTGACTAATGCGTCAACGTAAGAGACGCCGAGACCCATGCGCCAATAGTCATCAGGTGCCCATTGCAGATCAACTTCGCCACCCTTGTGTTTGGCGTTTGCATTAACGATCAATTGCTCAAGGCCGACCGTATAGATCAGTGCTTGGTAATCTTTGTAGTCGTAGTAGTACACCGCGCCGTTCAGGCGAACCGTGTGCTGTAGGAACTCGGTCTTGAAACCCAGTTCATACGAGGTCAAGACTTCCGGCCGAAACGACAGCGTCGAGATATCGTTGATGGTTCCAGGGAATAGCGGGGCGGTGAACCCACCACCTTTCACGCCACGGTTGTAGCTCACGTACATCAGCGCATCCGGCGCGAGATGGAAATCCAGCTGCGCTTTTCCGCTCCAGAGATTATCCGAACGGCTGTCGAAGTAGTCGTTCGTCAATGTCAGGCCGGCCGGACGCGTCAGCAGCGTAATTTGTCCCGGAGTGCCCTCCGGGTAGTACAGATACGGCTGCCAGCTGTAGTGGTAGTCCTTGCGATCGCCGGTGAAGCGAGCACCGACCGTCAAACCCACGAGATCATTGATGCGGTATTCGACCTGACCGAAGGCCGCGTAAGAGCGCGTATTCAACTCATAGGGTGCTCGGGTCGCCGGCATGCCGCCATTAGGATCCGGCAAGGCGCCACCGATGACATAGCCCGGCATTCCGCTACCTGTCGGATAGGCGGTCGGACTGTACGGCCATGGGCCAGGCGTCGCATCGTAGCCACTGTAGCCCGCATTGGGATTCGACGGGGTGTTGTATTCCTCGGCACCGAAAAAGGCTGGCCCTTCCCAACCTTCGTAGTAACTGCCGTCAATACCGAGGCCGTACAAGCCCGCGGTCCAGTTCATCACTTTGTCGCCACCATTCAGGCGCAACTCGAGTGATTTTTGGGTGACGTCACTGCCGTTGAAGAATTGGAAAATCGTATACGGCGATGCGTCCGAGTCTTCCTGATACGCCTTTGACAGCGTCGAGTAATCCGCGATCGCGGTGAAGTTGATGCCCTCGAAATCGCGGGTGTACTTCGTCGTGATGCCGGTGGTCTTGATACGTGCGTATCCGGCCCGATTATTCGTCGTGGTGTATGCCGCTGAGCTTGGAATACCGCTGGCGTTGCACTGATTACACGTGCCCCACGGGTTGTCGTTCGGACCGGCGAGTGTGTTGTACCCGTTCGATCCGGGCACCGTCGCGTATTGCTCCCAAGCGCCCGCATGCACATCCTCGCGACTCACCCGCGCGTTCAGTAACAACTGTCCGCCAGCAAAATGCTTGAACAGGAATTGCGTTCTTACACCCCAGTCGTTGCCATTCTCGGAATCCGGCGCGCCGCCACTCACGTTGTGAAAAATCGGGTCGTAGTGGTTGCTCTCAAACGAGAAGCGCGCGTCGACGTCATCGGAGACCGGGCCATTGACGGCGCCTTCGACGCGCGTCAGGTTGCGCTGCCCGAACGTGACATCGACATACCCACCCTGCTCATCGGTTGGACGCCGCGTCACGAAATTCGCTAGACCACCCGTCGCATTACGGCCGAACAACGTGCCTTGAGGGCCGCGCAGCACTTCGACACGATCCATGTCGAACATCGAGAAGGCGAGACCCGCCATCTGGCTCACATAGACATCATCAACGTAGATGGCGGCGGGACTCTCTTGATGGTCGGCAAAGTCGTTTTGTGTCACGCCACGGATCGAGAGACTGAATGACGACGGTCCATTCGGCTGCGTCAGCACAACGGCGGGCATCGTCTTCGTAATATCCGCAGCGGTTACGGCGCCAAGCGCCGCGAGATCGTCCCCGGTTACAGCGGAAATGGCGATACCGACTTCTTGCGAGTTCTGCGCTCGCTTTTGAGCCGTAACAACAATTTCTTCCAAGCCACCCGAGACCGCAGCCGGTGTTTCCGCGGCGTGGGCAGAGGCACTAAGCACCTGAGTGACGACAAGCGCGATCGCCGTCGCTAATGTGCGTGCCCGGAGACTATCGGCGGTTCGGATTGGTGTATTCATGTCTTACTTCTCAAAAAAATGGCAGGAAGGATCGGTTATCAAATCGAATTAAGAGCACCACCATCGACGCAGATGGCTTGTCCCGTGATGTAGTTCGCCTGATCGGAGACGAGGAACGCGGCGATGGCAGCGAAGTCTTTCGGATCGCCAATTCGGCCCGCAGGGATCGTTGCGGATATCTTGGCCTCGTCGATATTGAGCTCGACTAAACGCTCTGTGAGCTGGTATCCCGGCATCAACGCATTCACCGTAATTTGGTCGCTCGCCACTTCTTTGCTCAGCGCATTCACTAGACCGTGCAGTCCAGCCCGTAGAGAGTTGGAGAGCATCAAGTTCGGCACCGATTCTTTGGCTGCGATTGAGGTGATAACGATAATTCGACCATGGCGTTGCCTGCGCATCGACGGGAGTGCCGCGCGTATGGCGCCCACTGCGCTCATCCACAATCCCTCAAAAGCACCACGCCACATGCCGTCGGTAATCGATTCAAATCCGGCGCCAGGTGGCCCCCCAGTATTCACGATCAAGATATCGAGGCCACCGAGACGCTGTTCAGCATCGGCGACAGCCGCTGCCGCCGCACCGTCCACAGACAAGTCACAGGGGATTGCCGTCGCACCGACGCCCGCTGCGACCACGGCGAGGCGCTCAGCGTCGCGGGCACAGATTGCAACGTGAGCCCCCTCGGCCGCGAGCGCTTCGGCGATGGATTTTCCTAGACCACGAGACGCACCCATGACGAGCGCACGCCGCCCACTTAATCCTAAATTCATGGCGTACTCCGCTTATCCACGCAGATAGGCGTCGGTCCCCGTCAGCCAGTCTCGCCGCGGCGGATTAAAGATATCGCAGTCCAGTGTGTCTTCCAGCGCCAATGCCCGATGGGGAACGTTGGAGGGAATAACGATGACTTCACCCGCCCTGACGGTGATCTCACGTTCATCGTTTTCGCCGAACCAAAAGTGCAGCGCGCCAGAGATAATGTAGGTCAGTTGCTCGTTTTCGTGATGGTGACGCGGGACGTCATCACCTTTCTTAAGATGAACGTGCGCGATCATCATGCGCTCGCCGGTCACGATCTTGCGGGTGATGGTGCCCTTCATCGGTTCGGCGGGAATGCTGTCCCAACGATGGTGGGTAACGGATTCAGGTCCTGCAACGCTCATGAGAGAGTTCCTGTCGTTAAATTGAGTGGTTGTGCGATGACTCAGAGAAAGCGGTCGTCGATATCAACGCCGAGCGCCGTCACCAGGCGATTGGTTTCATTGGCTAGTCCGACGATCGCGAGCAGTTCCGAGTACTGCTGCTCGTTCATACCTTTATTGCGCGCTGCGGCGCCATGCGATGCGATGCAATAGTGGCAACCGTTGGTCGCACTGACCGCGACATACAACAGCTCTTTGGTCAGTGGATCGAGGGACCCGGGCCCCATGACTTGTTTGATGTTGGACCAAATACGCCGCAAGGTGGCCGGATCGTGGGCGAGGACTTTCCAGAAATTGTTTATCCAGTCGGTCTGCCGCGTGGCCATGATGTCGTCGTACACCGCCCTGACTTCGTCCGACGCGTCAGCGTATTCGATCGGTTGCCGTTTCTCGGGCATACCCACTCCTTATTGTCATTCCCCATCCGTCGGTCCGGGGTTTCGCGCCGCCGACCGATGAACCCGGCGCTGGCCGGAGTCGGGCGCCCAACTCACCATCAGGCGCATTCACAAATGTGTTACGCCTGACGGTGACATGTCAAAAAAATGGCGTCAACATTTATTTGAGTCTGCTATAAGATTGAACTGTATGGACGCCTCGCTATGGAAGCTCTCAATGGCACTCGACGCGACCGCCAATTCCTTGTCTGACCGCACCGCCAATTTGGGCGAACAGGCTTACCAGCGCATCCGCGCTGACATACTTTTTTTCCAACTTCCGCCGGGCTCCCGCATATCGGAGTCGTCACTTGTGCGGCGGTACGACCTACGGCAAGCGGCCGTCCGGTCAGCGCTTGTGCGCCTGATGCAAGAAGGATTGGTGGACAAGGGGGATGAGCGCAGCACTCGGGTGGTGCCACTGACGCTCAGGGATGTGCGGGAGGTCTACTCGCTTAGAGTACTGCTTGAACCTAAATCAGCCGCTCTCGCCGCCACGGCAGGCATGACGGATGCTGAGATCGCACGCCTCCGCGGTATTTCACAGTGCCGATACGAGTTGGGCAGTCACTCGGCACTCGTGGCGTTTCTGAATGCCAACCGGGAATTCAATCTCTTGGTTGCAGCGGCCTCCGGCAACGCGCGATTGGCCCAGACCATCACGCAATTTCAGGACCTGACCCTCCGAATTCTCTACGTCGGGATCCGCAGCATGAACGTCTCCGAGTGGTTCCAGACGACCCACAACCAGATTGTGGACGCGATCGCGGCATCGCGATGCGGCCCGGGCGTCGGAACTGTGGCGCGTCGATTTGGATTACGCCGAGCGCCTGATCTCAGACGCACTCATGAACTTGCCGGAGTTGTCCGACGTCAACTTGGCCGGGCACTCATTGACCCGACGCACCGAAGGTTGATCAGCGACCGGGGGCCGGCGGCCCCTCGTCGCCCAAGTTCGCCCATTCGGCCTCCGTCGCACGGCGGTAGCGACTGTGTACCGTTAGCGTCTTGATTCCGGTGACCTTTACTTCGACGATTCGCTCAAGCGCGCCATCGCGGGACGATCGAATCGAATCAATAACGTGAAGATTTTTTCCGTCATCAATGGAGACCACGAAGGCATCCGCCATCCAACCACCACGTAACGCGCGGGCGCCGAAACGATCCGTCAGGTTAATGGGGTCTTCATCACCGGGCACAAATGCCCGTAATCGCTCGCCACTGCCGATTCGAAAGACGGTCGATTGCTGTTGAATGTTTAATCGTGTTTCCGGGACTGCAAAATAGGTCAGGAAATCGTACGGTTTGTTTCGACCCCAAACCGGTGACGCCTCGCGCCCACTGAAGGCGCTGGGGCCGCCGGTCTCTGCCCCATTCCGGCCGGACCTTGAACCGCCGCCCTGGCGGCCGCCCCCTCGTCCGCCGCTCTGCGACGGGCCGCCACTGTTGGAGCCATCCGACACTTCATTGCCCCAACCGTCGTAGCGCGGCTGTCTGACCTCTTTCGGGTGGGGGAGCACGGCACGGACCATCGCCGTAGCGTCATCACTCGCGGCGCCATCAAGGATCCAATGACCGGACAAACTGACGGCTGCCGTCGGGGCGCTCGCTAAGCGCGGCACCCCGCTGCAGCTCGCCAACGCCGCCACACAACCGATGGCGATCACCCATCGCGAAGCCAACGACCTCACTTGACGGTATAACCCCGCCCTTCCAGGCAAGCGCTCATCGCCCGGAAATAGTCGGACCGACCCGTCGGACTGACTGCCGCCCCACCACCGCCGGAGCGGGTTGGATCGAAGTGCGTCTGTTCCGCAGCCCAACGATGGCACTGATAACGGTCCTCTGACTGCTGCACTTCGGTCTGACCGTTGCGCGGGTAGATATAGACATCGAGCGGCGCCACCGACGCCGACTCCGACGCACCCTCGGGTGGCGGAACGACTTCGTAAGCATTTCGGTCAGCGCGCCAAGAATAGTACACGTCGTTAGCGTAATAGTACGGCACGCCACCAAACCACACCGTGGAATAAAAGCCAGGCAAAACGGGCACAAACACGCCAAACGGAGGTGCGACAACGATCCAACGCGGCCCATGCGGCGCGTACCAGTTGCCACCGTGGTACCAGTAGCGGCCGGTGGAGTGATTGATCTCGTAACCGCCGTGGGGAACCGACCGAACCACCGCCCCCCGGGATATGAATCCGCCGCCATGGGGGCCGCCACCCCCAAAGTGATCGGCGAACGCTGACACGGAGCCCAACCCTAAGCAGGCTGCGACCAAGGCGATTTTGGCTAACTTTTTCATAGCGTCCTCACTTCACCGAGTAACCACGGCCCTCAAGGCAGGCCGTCAACGCGCGACGGTAGGCGCCCGCACGATCACCGCGGTTCGCGGCACCGGCCGAGGCGGCCAGCGCGGCGTCACGCTCCGCGTCGGCGCGCTCCGCGTTCTCCGTCGCCGCTCCGACCGCACCGCCGGCGATCGCGCCGACCAGAGCACCGCCGCCCTCACTGCCGTGCGGAGCGATGATCGAACCCAACACGGCACCGGTGATCGCGCCGACCGTGAGACCGGATCCCGGTATCGGCGCCTGCGCAGGGGGGCCGTAAGGCGGTGGCGATACCGGCATAGCCGGATCAAATCCCGTCTGTTGCGTCGCCCAGCGGTGACATTCGTATTTATCGCGATCCAACTGCTCGGGAGACTGTCCGCGCGCAGGGTAAGCGATCACATCCTGAAAGCGAGGCGCCACCGGCATGGGGCGGGGGTGACGGTAGTACGCCCTTGGGGGCGGGGCCTCGACACAGGCCGCCAACGTTAAAGAACCCAGTACGACAGCAACGGGCCACAATTTCGACATCATCATCACTCCCAAAATAGACCGGTGGGAATCACTCCACGCGACCAGTAACGTTCAATCTAGCGCGGGGATGACACGATATCCAACGCTGTGGGATTAGATGTCGCATCGACGGACAAGTTCCCTTGCGATCAGCCCCTACGAACAGAAAACCTGCCGCCTTCGGACTGCGCCGGTAAACTCGGGGCTGCTTTTGTCTTCGCTGGAGCCGCGCGATGGCCACCCCCTCTCCCGATCGACCCAAATCGCGCTCGTTGCGCCCGTTGGCGGCACTCACGCCGTTTCTGCGACCGTACCGGCGACGCGTGGTTATCGCGCTGGCGTCGCTGATTGTCGCTGCGGCCGCCATGCTGGCGCTGCCTATCGCTTTACGCCAGATGATAGACCACGGGCTCGCGGCTCAAAGCGCCGTCGCCATCGACCGATACTTCCTCGGATTCTTGGCCGCCGCCGGTGCGTTTGGTGCGTTCGCGGCGCTGCGCTTCTATCACGTCACCTGGCTCGGTGAGCGATTGGTCGCGGACGTCCGCCGCGCTGTCTATGCCCGGGTCGTGGCCATGGACCCCACCTTCTTTGAAGTGACGAAGACCGGCGAAGTCCTGTCACGACTCAATACTGACACGACGCTGGTACAAACCATCGCTGGCTCATCGCTGTCGATTGCGTTGCGATCTGCGCTCAACCTCGCTGGCGCCCTCGTTATGCTGGCATTAACGAGCCTCCGTTTGAGCGGTGCGTTAGCCCTGTTTTTGCCGGTCATCGTGATCCCGTTGGTCACGGTTGGCAGAAAAGTGCGTCGCCTGTCCCGGGATGCGCAAGATCGCATCGCCGACTCGAGCGGACTTGCCGGCGAAACACTCAATGCGATCCAAACGGTACAGGCCTACACGCTCGAGGATCTGCAATGTCGCCGCTACGATGAGGCCGTGGACGCAGGATTTGTTGCCGGCATCGCGCGAACGCGTGTGCGCGCGGTCCTGACCGCTCTTGGCACCGCCTTGGTGTTTGGCGCCATCACGGCCGTTTTGTGGCTAGGCGCCCACGAGGTGCTGGCCGGACGCATGACCGGGGGTCAACTGGGGCAGTTCCTTCTGTACGCCGTGTATGTGGGTAGTTCCGCCGCCATGTTGAGCGAAACGTTCGGCGAAATGCAGCGTGGGGCGGGCGCCATGGAAAGGCTGTCCGAATTGCTGCAAGCCCGCCCGGCCATTGAACGCCCAACCCATCCGCGCACGTTAGCGCCGCGCACACCGGGCGCAATCCGCTTCGAAAACGTCACCTTCCACTACCCGTCGCGCCCCGATACCGCCGCCATGGCCGGGTTTACCTTGTCCGTAGCACCGGGCGAAACGGTCGCGTTGGTCGGGCCCTCCGGCGCCGGCAAAAGCACTGCGTTTCAATTACTTCTGCGGTTTTACGATCCGGCAAGCGGCGCCGTGCTCATTGATGGCGTGGATATCGCGAGCTTGGACCCCAAGGCGCTTCGCGCCCAAATTGCACTCGTGCCGCAGGACACCGTGCTCTTCGGGGCCAGCGCCCGTGAAAACATTCGCTACGGGCGCCCCGACGCCAGTGACGCGGAGATTGAAGCAGCAGCGCGAGCCGCAGCAGCGGATGGGTTTCTGCGTCAACTCCCTGAGGGCTACGACACCTTCCTCGGTGAACGCGGGTTGCGGCTGTCGGGTGGGCAACGACAGCGGCTGGCGATTGCTCGCGCCGTACTCAAAGACCCCCCGATATTGCTCCTCGATGAGGCGACGAGCGCACTGGACGCCGAGAGCGAACGCCTGGTTCAGGAAGCGCTCGAACATCTGATGAAGGACCGCACCACACTGATCATTGCGCACCGATTAGCCACGGTGCTGAAAGCAGATCGCATCGTGGTCGTCGACCACGGCCGGATCGTCGGTGAAGGCACGCACGATTCCCTCCTGGCAGACAACCCACTGTATGCGCGCTTGGCCGCTTTACAGTTCGGAGCGCTTTGAGGCCCTCCCTTAGGACCACGGACACAGCGGTCGAACCGCACCCCCACCTGACGGCGCATGCTGGGGTGCCACAGGCTCTCGCCGCCTCAGCCCCGCGGGTCTCCGGTCGGCAACGTAGGTACGCCATTGATCGGCGCCGGCGGTGCCTCGCCTAGGGGCCGGCCGAACCTACGCTCAGCGCTACCGGTCGTGACGAACCTCACGAATCGGCGGTACGATCGGGTTCTACCGGTAACGGACGCGTGACCGGGGTGTCGGCGGCGGACGCGCCGCTGATATCAATGCAACTCTCGAGGGGGATGAATATGACTCAGCTCAAAATCAACGGGCAGGTGCTGGATACCGATGCATCGCCCGATACACCGCTGTTGTGGGTATTGCGCGATCATCTAGGCATGACGGGAACCAAGTTCGGATGCGGCAAGTCGCTGTGCGGCGCTTGCACGGTGCATGTCGATGGCGCTGCGATCCGTTCCTGCGTTACCCCGGTCGAAAATGTCGTTGGCAAAGAAATCCGCACGATCGAAGGTCTGTCCAAGGATCGCTCACACCCGGTTCAGCGCGCCTGGATGGCGTTGGATGTACCCCAGTGCGGCTACTGCCAGTCAGGGCAGATCATGTCGGCTACGGCTCTATTGGAGCGCAACCCCAATCCGACCGATGCGGATATTGACTCGGCCATGGCCGGTAACATTTGTCGCTGTGGAACCTACCCGCGCATTCGCGCGGCCATTCACCATGCGGCCGATCTGATGAAGGGAGGTGCGAAATGAGCGCTTCACCGTCAGACCTCACGCTGGGTCGTCGTGACTTTTTGAAGAGTTCCTTACTCGCGGGTGGTGGGTTACTGATCGGTGTCAGCCTGAGCGGCTGCGCCAAGCCCGCAGCGGTCGGTGTCGGCGGCTCGCCTGTCGCTTGGCTACACATTGGCGGCGATAACTCGATCACCGTTCTGATTGATAAATCAGAGATGGGCCAAGGCGTCTACACTTCGCTGCCGATGCTCATTGCGGATGAATTGGACGTTCCCCTGTCCAAAGTAAACGTTGAATTCGCGCCAGCCGGTCAGGCCTTCATCAATGTCTTCTTAGGTACACAGATTACCGGCGGCAGCACGAGCATCCGGGAAGCGTGGACCAAATTGCGGAACGCCGGCGCAGCGGCTCGCGCCATGCTGGTCGGAGCGGCCGCGGATGCCTGGAAAGTCGATCCGGCGCAAATCAAGGTGGCGGACGGGACACTCACAGGACCCTCGGGTCAGTCGGCCACCTTTGGTCAGATGGCCGAAGCGGCCTCGAAACGCGAAATCCCCAAGGATGCTAAACCCAAAGAAAACAATGCGTTGAGCATTGTCGGCAAGCCGACTCCGCGCTTAGATACGCCCCACAAAGTGGACGGCACGGCAGAGTACGGTATCGACGTCAAACTTCCCGGCATGAAATACGCGGCGCTCGCACAGAGCCCTGTGCTGGGTGGGTCGGTGCGGTCAGTGGACTCGTCTGCGGCGGAGAAAATGCCGGGAGTCATCAAGGTCGTGAAAGTCGGCAGCGGTGTTGCCGTCGTCGCGGATCATTATTGGCAGGCTCACGTGGCGCGTGACGCGCTGAAAATCACGTGGGACGCGGGATCCAACGCGCACTTGAGCACGGCCTCCATGCGTGCAGGACTGTCCTCGGCCAAAGGCGCTCCATTGACTGCCCGCAAGGACGGTGCCGGCGCAGCCGCGCTGAAATCCGGTAAGAAATCAGTCAGCGCGACCTACGAACTGCCGCTACGGGCACACGCCACCATGGAGCCCATGAACTGCACAGCCGATGCCCGAGCGGACGGCTGTGACATTTACGTGGGCACTCAAATTCAGCAGATTGCGCAACTCACGGCGGGTGCTGCCGCGGGCGTCCCCGCCGACAAGGTTGGGGTTCATACCACGATGCTGGGCGGGGGCTTCGGTCGGCGCTTGGAAGTCGACTTCATTCCGG
>TBL_comb48_EPIDRAFT_1001897_pt1 | contig 14938 bp, 16 predicted proteins | sample TroBogEpilimnion_37_FD_10681 | JGI IMG/M metagenome (IMG submission 10681)
TTTCATGCTGCATTAACGCATTATAGCATGATAAAGCTAAAATTGCCCTTAACTGGAGTCATGTAATCGCATATTCTGGTTGGAGTATGTCCTTGGCTTGGCGGCACAAAAGAAAAAGCCACCCGAAGGTGGCTTTTGTATAACTGGTGGGTCGGGCGAGATTCGAACTCGCGACCAATGGACTATAGATCCGTTGCTCTGCAATGTCTTCTTAGGGGCGTTAGCAATCATCAACCAAATAAGCGTTACTTTAAGTAACGCTTATTTAACTAAAATTACTTCGGAGCAACGAAGTGCTAAACGGTTGTTCCAAAATTTCTTTGGTTTTGAAAACCAAAGAGTCGGTCAGTAGCTCTTCTAATTACATTAAATCCACTACACAAAACGCTACACACCGATATTTAGGAGACGTAAGCTCTTGAAATCCTAGTGGTTTTCTTTGGGTGTCTGCTCTCATAACCAGAGAACCTAAACATATCCTAAAACCAATAAAAAGTAGGTCAGGAATATAAATGGTGAGGTTTGGTCATTTGAGCGTTACTTTAAGTAACGCTTGTGGGGTTAGAAAAGTGTGTAGGCAACACTACACACTTTTGGGGTCGATGAAAATAGATTAAAGCCTTAAGTATTAGCGGCCTGCTTACGGCTGCTTAACTTCGTTCTTATCTTCTTGCTGAGAGCATGAGCGCTTCTTGAACTGCTTTTTTGGCCATTTCAATAAAAGCTTCAACCGAGCCAGAACCTGTTCTAAAAGATTCGCCTTGAATCGTAATCAAGCCTTCACCCAAGATTTGATTGCTTTGACTATCCGTAATCTTGCTCTCAATGATTAAGGCTGGGGTTTTGGCGTTTACGCCGGCAACAAAGGCGGCGGCGTTAGTTGCTAAACCAACGGGCGTGAAATTCCAAGGCTGCAGACTATTATTTGACATTTCTGCACCAGTAATGCCAATAGACACCCTGGCAACCCCAGGTCCAGGATTCTCTACTATCTTGATATTTCCCCTGTTATTAACAGCCTCAACCATTGAGTTTTGTAGGGTGTCTTTGACTAGAGCTAAGGTCTGGGATGAAATTTGCTTGGTAGCAGTTTGATTTAAGTAAACCGAATCCAAAATGACACTGGTGTACTTATTGGGATCGACTGCGGGGTCACGGTAGCGCCATATCCTGCTATCAGGAGAGCTGTTGGATACGGGTTGCAATAATTTGTAATTTGGTAGAAAGCCAGATTCTGGCATTGGCTCAGTTAGGAATTTAGAAGTATTGCTGCAAGCAGCGATCAGAAGTGCTGCAGGAATGAAAAGGCTAAGCGTGACAATGTAACGGCGGTTCATAAAGTCCTTATGCAATTTTTCTATCTATTAAATTTCATTAATTGAAAATCAGGAATAAAGCGAATAGAGGCTCTATTGAGAATTTCTGCTTTGTGACTGAATGATTATGCTTGGGGAAAGACTCAAGCAGAAGAGAAAAACTGAAAACCGAACAAAGTATTATTTAAGAGTTAACTAATTGATTACTTTGGTTTTCATGTACAGTAATAACTGAACACTATCGCTACCCTTGATTTTTTTTAAGTCTATTTTGATTTCTTCCTATATTTCAGTTCCACTTCTTGTAACCCTTATTCTGGTTATTTCTTCTGGGGCGCATGCTCAAAGCAAGTCTTTTTTTGAAGGGTTTTATGCTGATTTTGCGCTTGGTTATCGTTCCGTAAATACTCAGACAAGCTCTAACTTATCTCTTAACGGAGCTATAGTTCCTTCAACTCTGAGTACGAGTACACCTACAAATACGGTAACGGCTTATACGCTGGGGTACAACTTCACATTCGCTAAAAGCTATATTTTAGGTATAGGCGCCAATCTTTCGCCTGCAAGTGGGCAAGCACAGCAAGTGCAAGTGCGGGCACTTAACCAAAACATATCATTACCTGGTATCAAGCCGCTTTACAACTATGGAATTTTTATAACTCCTGGAGTAGATCTGGGAAATGGAATGGCATACCTGAAAGCAGGTACGCAGACCCAGGTCAATAACTCAAATACGAGCTCTAACTTTTATGGTTATTTACTTGGGCTTGGCTACAAGCAAATTGTTTATCAGTCAGTCTATCTTTTTGGTGAAGCTGATTACGCCTCTTATAGCACTCAAACTGCGACAAAAGCTATTGCTACATCAGGACGTATGATAAATGCTTCTGTCACGAGCACGCCACAGGGTAGTAGATTTCTAATAGGTGTTGGCTATCAGTTTTGATTGAAGCTTAGCTATCATAGATTTCACTAATTGGATATGATCTGATAAATCGATAAATTATCAGATCAATATGGAACAGTTCCTCACTAACTACCAGCTCATCTTTTTCTTACCTATAGTGGCATTAGCCATTTTTCTAGAGTCATATCTATATAAAAAGAAATTTAAAAAGTCATACCCATGGCGCGATAGTGCTACTTCATTAGGGGTAGGAATGGGGCACCAGATAACAGGCATTGTTAATCGCCTGTTAATCCAAGGGGTGATGGCAAGCTTTGTGTGGCAATATCGTATCTTCACGATGCCTAATGTATGGTGGGTTTATGTAGCACTCTTTATTAGCTTAGAGTTTTGCTATTACTGGTATCACCGTGCTTCGCATGAAGTCTTTTTAATGTGGGCTACTCATAGCACCCATCACTCGCCTAATGAGATGACATTATCTGCTGCCTATCGTCTGGGATGGATGCCTTTTTTATCATTTAGCTGGGTCTTCTTTTTACCATTGGTAATTTTAGGTTTCTCACCCGTTGCGGTATTTACCATGCTTACTATTAATTTGATGTATCAGTTTTGGTTGCATACAAAGCTTATCGGTCAATTGGGGCCTCTTGAAGGCATATTAAATACTCCGTCATCCCATCGAGTGCATCATGCTAGCAATTCAATGTATCTTGATAAAAATTATGGCGGAATTTTGATTATTTTTGACCGTCTATTTGGAACCTATGCCAAAGAGGAGTCGGGAGTCGAGATTACTTATGGATTAACCCATCCCAATTACTCCAGAAACCCACTAGAAGTCGTATTCAGGGTTTGGCGTGAGTTATTGCAAAAGTTGATCAATACTAGAGGTCTAAAAAATAAATTGAGAATAATTTTTTCACCTCCTGCATAAACCTATTTTAAAGAGATAAATTAAAGTGAAAATAAGGTATCTAACTACACTTAAATTAATAGCTTTATTTAAATTTATTAGAGGCTTTGGATTCGTAATGCTTGCCTTATCTTTGTATTGTTCTATACAAGGTTGGTTGTATATTTGCCAATTCAGGTTTAACAAAGAAAGTGGTAATGCTTTAGAGTCTCTCGTTGGCTCACTTCAGTCTTGGTTTGATGGCTTGAATCAAATTAGTGCCTTAAGTCTTGCATCTGTCGCCTTATTTTTTGCATTGATTCGATTTTTGGAGGCTATTGGTATTTATTTTGATAAAACCTGGGCTGAAATGATGGCAGTATTGACTTCGCTTGCTGCTTTATTCATTCTTACTTGGAAATCAATAAATGACTTTGACTTAGCCACTATGATCACTTTGATAATTAACATTGGGATAGTGTTCTTTTTATTAATGGTACTTTCAAAAAAAAAGACGACACTCTTCATTGCAAACAAAGTCTTAAGCCATTCATATTGAAAATACTTATAGGAACGCACTTGGTTAATAAACAAATTCCATGCCGAAAATAAGTCTTCGTTTCCTGCAGCTTTGCTTTTTTAGCCTGCTCGTTGGCGTGCCATCGCTATCGCATTCGCAGGCTATTTTCACCAAAATTGGTTCATCTTTCCCGATGTTTAATGGCGCCGATTTATCAGCCTGGTTGCCAACCGGCAATGCTAGTTGGCAAATCAGCAATAACGAAATCATAGTTAATCAAGGAAGTGGCATGTTGATTAGTAAGCTAGCCGCGCCTGATTACCAGATTGATTTTGATTATTGGGTCGCGGATAACAGTCAGGCATCGATCTTCGTGCGCTGTAGCAATCAAAATTTAATTAGCACTCAGACTGCTTATGAAATTTTGCTGATAAGTAGAGCCAACAATTTAGGTGCCGGCTCGATCATGTCTCCCAAGCCAGTAGTGCCTACAAAGGTAGCCAATCAGTGGAATCATATACAAATTAGCGCAATAGGATCTCAGCTGGTTGTGACCTTAAATGGAGCTAGCAATCAAGTTGTTGATACGCGCTTTAATGCTGGTGGACCAGTAGCTATTAATTTTCAAGCGGGTGAATTACGCCTCAAGAACTTTAACATCACAATTCCTGGAAGATGGTGAGATACCTCCTAATTTACGGCTTGATATTAATTAAGTTAATAACTTCTTGTTTAAGGGCGTCTGCTGGTATTGCTCCGGCGAGTACATTAAAAGTACCAGATTTATGATTTATTAAGATGACTCCTGGTGTACCACTGATACCAGCATTTCTACCATCTTCAATATCAGCATTAATTTGTTTTTGTACTGCCTCCGAATTTATACAGGCCCTAAAGATCTCAATATCTGCACCTTGCTCTCTTGCAAGAGCTTCTAGTGGGTCAATATTATTTGCTTTTGGTAAGCCTTGTCCATTGGTTAATGTACCTTTGAAAATGCCTTCATTAAATTTCCAAAAAGCATTATTTCCTTTTTGTTGTGCTACACAAATCGCCGCCGCAGCTTCCTTACTAGCCATCGGCTCATGAAAAGGTAAGGGAAAGTTACGCCACACCAAGTTCACCTGACTTGGCATTTGATCAACTACTTGAATTGGTGCGTCACTAAATTGCTTGCAATATGGGCATTCAAAATCAGAATACTCAATGATGGAAATAACAGCATCTGGTTTGCCATAGATAAAGTCACGCTGGGCATCAACCGCACGGGCATTTTTGGCCATCGCCAACTTCTCGGCTGCCTCTTTTTGCTGACGTAGCTTAGCTGCGTTGATCTGTTTATTTCGGTAGCGCTCTATACCCCTATCAATGGCGCGATCTAAAGCCCCTGACTTTTCAAGAGCCTGAATAATTTGCTCAGTAGTAGGTGTCGAAATTGGGGTCTGCGAATAGGCGTTGTGCAGAAATAAGAGCGGCACAAGATTTACGGTCAATATTAACAATTTGATTAAACGTGGGAGCATCATCATTGAGGGGTTCAGTAAGGTTGGAAAATTAAAGTCTTTTGCTATTTGCTAAAGAGTCTGCAAAAGCAATCTTTAGCAAATTTTCTGTGAAGGTCCGAGCCTGCAATTTCTTGCTGCTCAATAAAAGGGCTGGCTACAGCTGCCTGGGTAGTTCTCAATAGTAAAAACCATTCCTCTTTATCAATGGCTCTAAATGTGTCGGAAGTGTTGCGATCCAAAAATGCTTTGAAGTGCGGTATTAGGGGATTTATAAAGGTATATAAAAGCTCAGGGTCTTCCGCATTTCGGTAAAAAAAACGGATTGCAATTTTTTTTATCCTGAGATCACCTCTGTCCCAGGTGCTAAAAGCATGATCTATAAAACGATCCGCAAATTGTTCTAAGGTGAGCGATGGCTCGCATTCATCGATCAGTTGAATAGTATGCAACTGGGTTCTATTAATTCTACGTATAAAGAGGCTGGTAAAAAGATTATCAATAGATGGAAAATGGTGATAGAGCGCACCTATTGATATGTGTGCTCGGCTAGAAATCGAGCGAACATCTAATTTTTGATTTGGACGATCATTTGCTAGCTCCTCAATTGCATCCAATATCTTTTCAACTCGATCCTTACTCCGCTTCTGTTTAGCGGGGCTTTTGAAGTAATCATCAAAGTATTTTGTCATTTATTTTCATAAAAAAAGACTGCTTTAAAAAAGGCGCCAATTAAAACCGAACACAGTTATTTTTATAGAAATAAACCATATATCTATTGGCTTAGATGGGTTAATAAAACCGAACAAAATTTAAAGTCTCAGCACCGTTGTTCCAACTATATTAACGTTTATTGCATAAAAATTTAACCGTCATATTTTTCAAAAATTTAGTGAGTTGACTTGAAATTAGTACAAACATTGATTTTGGCTTGCCTTCTGATCATTCTAGCTGGATGTGCCGCTATGAATGGTCAAAGTACTCAAGTTTCTCGTTCTGGTTTTGGTTCAAGCGGTGGAGTGGCCAAGCAGAATATTTCACCTCCCAAGCAAAATGTTACCCAAGAATTGGTTAAGCAAGGTATTGAGTATTTGCGCGAAGGTGACTATGAACGTGCCCAAAAGGTATTTAGTGCGGCTGTAAAGGTCAGCCCGAATAGCTCCACTTTACATTTGCTGAATGGCATTACCTATCACCTAGAGTTTATTAATAACACTCCTGATAGCAAAGAGCTCGCTGAAACAGCTTATTCATTAGCAGCCTCCCTGGATAAATCAGATACCTTGCCGATTATTCAGCTGGGACGTCTGCATATTGACTCAGGTGATTATTCAAAGGCAAGTAAAGACTTTATTGCTGCTTATGCAATTAGCCCCTCCAATCAAGATGCATTATTTGGGCTAATGCAGTCATCCTTACTGCAAAAGGACTTCAAGACCGCATTGTGGGCAGGCGAGAGTCTCAAAGCCCTCAATACTACTGATGCCGATAAATTAAGATTAATGGTCTTGATGTACGCAGCAGTCGGCAAATCAACCGAGGCAAATCAAGCGCTGATGGCTTATGCTAAGGCGAATGCCGATAATCCTAAAGAGGTTGCACAGCTAAAACAGCAAGTTTCTTATATTGGCACTCAACTCGCCAGTCTTAAATCCGTCAACTTAGAGATTGAGCAAAGCCCAGCAGGCTTAGGGTCTATAAAAAAGGATCAAGGCAAGATGATGAAAGTTGCTGCAGATCCCGGTCGCGCTAATCAAGGTGGAACTCGGTCTAACAGTGCAAACAACAATGTAGTCAATAACTCTAGTAACAGCTCCAATTCTTCGACTCGAGGATCCTCTCAAGGAGTTCAGGTTCAGGAGCAGCTGCCTACTCTAATTATGAGGATAACCAGAGTTCGGATGACTCATCTACTGGCTCTTCAGGCTCTTCAGGATCTACCGGTTCTAGCAGCACCCCTCAGGGTATGGCGCCAGCCGCGTCTGCACCAATGACATCAAGTGGAGGTGGTGGCGGTACTTATTCGGCGGTATCTATGAATAACCAGCAACAACGCTGGTTTGATTGTGATACCAAGCCAGGCCTAGGAAAGGCGCCAGGCGGAAGTTATGGGGTGCCGGTAGGTGGAACAAGTGGAGATCAGACGCTTTACTTAGAGCCTTTGCCTAGTCCCTGTAAAGGTAGAAAGCCGCCTCAGATGGCCACTGTTGACGCCATATTGATACGTACAGTAGATACCCAATCCAGTACTTACGGCATTAATTTACTCAGCGGCCTCACTGCGTTTGCAGGCGCTCAAAGTTTTCGAAGTTCTGCATCCTCGGGATCTCTATCTGCTAGTGGAGTTGTGCAGAATAGTGTTTTTGGCGTTGGTAATGCTACTAGCGCGGCTATTAATAGTGTATCTGGCCTCGTTAGCTACAGCTTAAACATAGCGAACTCTACCTCTTCAAATTCTCAAGTAATCGCTAGACCAACACTCACAGCCCTAGATCGTATTCCATCTACTTTTTATTCTGGCGGTGTAATTACTGCTGGTTTAAATGGTGGTGGAGTGTCGGGTGCTCAGGTTACTAATATTCCTACCGGCGTAAGTCTTTCGATCACTCCTACATTCGTTGATGAAGATACGATGATGTTGGCTGTAAAAGTTTCTCGCTCCTATGTATCAGGAACGATTCCTCAGGGCGGCTTTAACGCAGGAATCTCAACAGAGCAGCATGCAGTCACTGCAAATGTGAGAGTTAAATATGGCGAAACCTTGATTTTAGATGGCCTTGCTAGCAGACAAATTAATGCAGGTCAGGATGGTGTTCCAGTCCTTCAAGATATCCCCATTATTCAATACCTGTTTAATCAAAAAACACAGGCACTGTATTCCGAAAATGTAATTGTGATGGTAACCCCCAGAAGAATTGAGTCTAACGAAGATGCTATGAAAAGAGCATCTGCTGCTAATTCAAAAGACGAAAATTTAAGTCCAAAAGAAAGAAGTGTTTATAAGGCTCTCAATTTGTATCAACAGGTCGCGAGTACTGATACGAATTTAGACAATGCATTATTAGCTCTTGATCGGGATAGCTCGTATTTCCGAACCTTCAAAAGTGCTGCCTTAAGTGCGCCATTAGATAGCTGGGTTTCTGAGCCCGCAATCAATAAATTCTTTAATGATGCAGCAAATTTAATGTATTTCACTCGTTAATTTTCAATCCAATTTGAAATTCAAATCATAAGGGATCAATATGAACAAAATTTTATTAATGGCTTTAGTTTTTCTTAGTACATCAGTTTTTGCGCAAAATGCGCCGTATGGAGATAGCCGAGATTTACGTCAACGCATAGAGAATCTGACCAATGATGATTCTAGAGATTCTCGTGGAAATCGATCAAATGATTCCCAATCAAATCCATCAAAAGGTGTTACCAAGACTGGTTTATCGCAATGTAGAGGAGAATTTGCTTATTGTGGATCTTCCACATGTAAGCCAACAGGGAAGATGATAAAAGTCAAAGAGGATGGCGGAAAATATACTAGAGAGTATCCCGAGGCGGTTTGTACATGCCCAGTTATTACAAAAGAAATTGCATATCAAAATGGTGCAGATTTAACTGGATTCGCTACTCTTGACGAGGGCAATATGAATGGCTCGTGCCAGCCCCCTTCTAAAGATACTATTTGGTCATATGCATCTACAGCAATTCAGATGTTCCCGCAGGAAAGTACTAATCCACCATTTCAGATGAAGGAATATGCTATGCAAACCTGCCCTGCGGGTAGTGGTCAGGCAGTAAATTGCTGGGACTATCTTTGCAAAAGAGATGGAAAGAAAGTTAACGGTGTAGAGGTTGCAACCTGCTACTGCCCAATCGGAGAAAGCATATTAGGACATCCTGCAAAAGCATCTGATGATTTATTAACTGGCGCAGGGGCTTATTACAACAATCCCTCACAGGCCTGCGCAATGTATCCAGTTAGTTTTCCAATCCAATAGCTATTCATTCGAAGGCAATTTATAGGCAAAATAATAGTCCACGTCGGTTCAGCCAAGTTAATGGGTATTACAAGGGCTTGTAGAGATACCAGACCCTTGTTACCAAAAGTATTGCAAAAAACTAACACCGGGTGGTTTTTCTTCAACTGGTGGGTCGGGCGAGATTCAATTCTCCATCTAACCCTCTCAATGCCTAACGATCGTGGGATTTAAAAGTAACATTGGGTTGATAAAATCAGTTAAATTGAAAGGGTTAAGCCTTTAGATGTCTGCTTTCTGAGGCACCCTTAGCAGCATCAACTTTAAGAATTTCTGATTTCCTTTGTTCAGGAAATAAACCTACTATATGAATGAGAATGAGCATGGCTGAAATGACTCTAGATAGTGCTGCAAATAAAGCTACATCTACTGGCGCAGTAAATACTCCGCAGCAAAAGCAAAAACTGAGCGTAGCACTGATTATTGGACTCATTCTAGGGTCGGCCTTAATTTCGATTTTTTATGCCACCTCGACATATAAGACGCAAACTGAGCATGTGGTGGAGTTAGCGGATGGTCGCTCAAAACAATTTGAAGTGGTATTTACAGAGCTTAAGCAGGCGAGATTTAGGGCGATGGGTATCGGCGCCGATACTTTATTACGAAGCAGGGTCACTATGGATCCCTTCATTAAAAGAGATAGGGCCGCACTTGCTGCGCAGATAGATCCATTTTTTGCTTTCTTAAAAGAAAAACATGCAGTAAATCAAATTAACTTTTGGATACCACCGGCGACGATGTTTTATAGAGCGGGTGCACCAGAGTTAGGTCAGTTCGATGGCTCTAAGTTTCGGGCTGCGGTTGTGGCTGCCAATGCTAGACAAGAGCGCATCATGGCCGTTGAAACAGGGCAGGGCGGGGTTATTGGCATTCGCGGCATTGTGCCAGTCATCTGGGAAGATAAGTTCTACGGGGTGATTGAATTTGTCAGCGATTTTACTATCCCTCTTCAAGGTGCCTCGGTAGAGTCTCATTTTAAATGGGCGGCTAGCCTTACAAAAGAACGCTTCGCTACAGTGGAGCGCGCTCGTAATGAAAAAGAAGATGCTGAAAAGGGTGATGATATTTATATCATCTACTCCGATCCAGAGACACGTGACATTATTAAAGCGATTGATTTTGATCCTAGAAGTAAAGAACACAAAATTGTTGATAACAATGGTCAAAAAATTTATGTCAAAGCGTTTCCAATCTATAACTTTGTAGGCAAACCAACTATCACCATTGCAATGGTCGATGATTTAACTGATCAATTTAATGCTGCCTTTAAGTCTGCAGTAATTAAAGGTGGAATTTTATTTTTGCTATTAGCTGCTGCGTTGGTAGCTGGCTATTCAAAGTTAGACCATTTGCGTACTGGTTTTTTGGGTTCTATTGGCGCAGAAAGAAGGGCGCTTAGAGAGCGCATGGCGCGTGGTGATGCTGCTATGGAAAAACTCAAGGATCTTGAAACCCTAAAGCGACGCTATTTCTCCAATTTGATGGCAGCTATTAATAACCCCTTATTGGCGGTCTCAGGACAAATATCAGGGATCAAGCAGGCATTTGAGGCTGGTGGCACCCCAAATAAGGCCGATATTGATAGTAGGGTAGATTTTTCAATCCAAGAAATTGATAACCTTAGACATCTCGTTGCTGACTATGAGCAGGTAGAGCTATTCCGTCAAACATTAGTCAATGCAGAAGCTAAGCTTGTGTCAGTTCCAGCAGTGCTTGAAGATGTTCTAAAGAATCTAGATTTATCAAAGCGTTTACCAAATTTACAGGTCAATCTTAATATTGCCGATGGCTTGCCATCTACCTATGGCGATAATCGTTTACTAGCTAGCGCTATCTCAAGATTAATTACCCATACGACGCATGCTTCTGGTTCGGGCCAACTGAACATTTCTTTGCGGTCTAACGGGGAGGATTCATTGCTACTCAGTTTTTCGGGGTCAGCTTATTCAGGATCCTTGGCTCCCACTGCCGCTTTACTAGATGAAGCTCGTCAGTTTATAGCTGAATTATCGACTGGCTTTATTGCCGATGGCAAGCGTGAAAAGTTGATCGGTCTGATTTTGGCAAAAGTGGTATTTGAGCATTTCGGTGGCTCCTTGGAGGCAGGCTCTAGTGATGCCCCTGGCTTCCTTGTTCGCTTTCCAGCAGCAGCATAAGACTCAATAACGGGAATTCTGTTTATGAAAAAAGGTTATCGATTCTTAGTTGTTCTAACAATTGCGTTGGGCTTTTTGAGTCTGATGCGAGATAGCTTTATTGGCCCAATAGCGCTAGTAACCGGCTTCCCAGATGACATGGTGTGGCAATGGGTAGTGGGCATGTTCAGCGCTTCACTCACTTTCTTGATCGCCCGTATCTTTAATCAAGAATTTATTCATGGTTATATCGAGCGCGCTTGGAATGTGAAGGTTCCTGGTCTAATCGGTGACATTTGCTCCGGTATCGTCATCTTTATTGGTGGCTGCCTCATTCTGTCTTTAGTTTTTAAGCAAAACATATCAGCGTTAATTGTGACAGGTGCTGGATCGGCAGCGCTCCTCGGTTTTGCTTTAAAAGATTTTGCCGTGGCTTTAGCTACCGGCATTATGTTGAACTTTGAGGATACCTTTAAGGTCGGCGATAAGGTCAAGATTGGTGAGCATGTTGGGAGAGTGCATCAGATTACTTGGCGTAATACTGTTCTATTGACAGATTCACTCGAGGCAATCTATATTCCTAACGTCAAGATTTCTGATGCTGTAGTCATCAATTTAGATTTACCAAATGCTAATACTAAGCAGACTCTGACATTCAATATTGATTACGATGTTTCAGTTGAAAGTGCTGAACGCATTCTGTATGCAGCTACCTTGGGTGCTATTGGCGTCAAATTTGTCTCTCCACCATACGTATACGCCCGTGAGCTTACTGACTCAGGCGTCAAGTATGAAATTCAATACATCATTTCAGACTACCGCGATCGAAAACCTGCTGAACATGCCATCATCAAGAGTGTTTTGGAGTGCATGCGGGTGGCAAACATCACCGTCTCTTCTGGAGCGCTTATCGAAGACAGGGTCAAAATTGCTAATCGCTCCTTAGATCTGTATCACCTCGTACAGCAAGTGAAATTATTTCATCGGTGTTCCAAAGAGATATGGGTCAGCATTGGTAATGAACTAGTGCCTCGCCGTTTTAAGCCTGGAGAGGTCATTGTTCATGCTGGGCAACGTAAAGAGGCTATATTTATTGTTGCTGAGGGCATGGCATCACGCATGATGGTCGATGCAAACGACTCTTTGATGAAGCAACGCTTTATTGCTACTGAGTTCTTTGGACGACAAGCTTTATTTGCTTTCATGCCACATGAAGCAACCGTTACTGCTGAAGCAGATGCACTGATCTATGAGCTTAGTAAAGAGTCGCTGCAGGGATTACTCAAATTGCATCCTGACCTCATTGAGATATTCGCCTCAACTTTGGCAGAGCTCAATCTTGAAGAAGAGCGCGCAGTATCAGTTGATGGAGCCATTAAATCTGGAGAGATTAGCCACATTAAAAATATCTATATGGGCCAATTAGAGGCAAATTATGGAAGTGCCTTGCCACTTACTAGTCACTAATTATTGCTGTCAATCAACATTAAAGCAGTTCGATAATATAGATAAAGAAAAAACCACCTTCGGGTGGTTTTATATTGTCGGTTTACCCGACAATTACTATTTAGCGTCCGGAAACACGACACCTGAAAGTCGCCCACTGTCTGCCAGCGTCCCCCATCCCCACTCATCGCGGTCCACAAGATCGCCAATTGTCACCAACAGTCTCCACACATTCACCAACCTAAAAACACAAAACCCCCACTATCGCTAGTGAGGGTTTCTTTAACACTGGTGGGTCGGGCGAGATTCGAGCCCGAAAATAGTGCCTAGGCTCATTACTTGTGTCAGAATTATCAAATTGACCAGACCTATTTTGCGGGAGGGCTAGTATGAAGGTTAATTACAACAAGCCNTTTGTCACTTCTGGCTTAGTGATGATTTTTATTGGTTTTTTGGCGCCGATGGCGCATAAGCATGTGGCTGCACCATTTGGTTTGCTGCAAGCGCATCTTATCGGCGAGGTTCAGGCTCTATTATTTTTCTGCTTGGCTTTTCTTTGGCCGGTTCTTAATTTGCCTAAATTATCTTTATGGATTGGCGATTTCAGTCTTCAGCTTGGCCTGTGGACAAACATGATTGGCACATTGTTTATTGGCGTTCTTGGAGCTGGTAAAGAACAATATATTGTTAACCAAGACAAAATTCCTGGATACCATGGATTTTGGAATGATGTGACTAATTTATTTATTAATTTATCCGCTTATGCTGCCCTGACTATAGTTGTTGCTTTTATTGGTGTGATTCGCAAAGGCCAGTCTCAACAATCGGATAAGTGGATTAATGCAGTCTCGATTGGCCTATTTATATTCTTGGCCATATTTATTGCCTTCCAGATGGTCTTTCCAGAGTATTCGAATCTCTAATAAGCCAAAAGAAAAAGCCCCTAGATTTCTCTGGAGGCTTTTGTAAAGCTGGTGGGTCGGGCGAGATTCGAACTCGCGACCAACGGATTAAAAGAGCTGTTTTAACGCCGACAGACACAATTTAACACGAAAATTCACATTAATAAATGACTTGATTAGATCAAGAAAAATCTCAAGTATTTAGAGGCTATAGTAATCAAAAAAAGCTGCAGGGTAGGGCGCTAAAACTCTTTCAAAAACCTCAGAGTAAAAACTCGAGTTTGCAAGAGTCCATTCTGCACACCCATATCTCGCCCATACTGCAGGGAGAATCTTCCAATATCTGTATGCATTAGGCTGCTGAGCATAAAGCGCTGGGTATTCATGACATTATTTTGATAGACATTGTTAATAGAGGTGGCGCCACCTGCTACGTAGTAGTACTGGGCAGACACTGTAAATATTTCATTGATCTTATAGATTGGACCTGCTTGGGTTGTAGTTACTGGTTTTTGGTTAAGCGGAACATTGGTAGAAGACAAGCATGCTACAGAGCACTGGCTATTGCCACCATAAAACATCGTGTCGATTGCAAACATGCCATCAAGATTGCCGATGATGGGTTGCTGGTAGCCTACTTGAATATCAGTGGTGTAACGGTTGCCACCCATATTAAAAGGTTGCATGCTAGAGTAGCCACCTGTCGGGATTGTGAGGTATGCAGCCAATCCCAAGTACGTACGAGTCTCTCTATTGGAATAGGGCCAAATAGCGGTGGCTAAAGCGATATCTCCAATGCCAGTATCTGAAGGGGTTCCTGAGAGTGAGCCAGCAGGTCTAACTGTGCCGTAAGGTAATTGAACATAGGAAGCGCCTGGAAGGTTAGCTATCGTGTAAGTGCCGATAAATTTTGGAATAACGCTTTGGGCGTCAACTACAGGACTAGCAAATTGGCCGGCAGAAACTACAGAACCATTTTTATAGAAAGTTGTATTTTCAGTGTTGTAGTACGTAATCTGTGCATAACGTTTATCGGGTAATGGCGCGACGATATCATTTGGCTGCAGGTCAATACCCCAGCCCAATAATGGGTAGAAGAGTAGGGCGCAACTGGAGAGTCTCTTTAAAGATTGCTTCATTAATTCTGGGATAAGATTTGTGTTTAGAGGAATTGTAGATTGCTTTGCCTTAGGGGGGTTTTTAAAGGTATTTTTCTGATACACAGTACAAAAGTAGTAGGATTGCAGTCATGAAATATGCAAATGAAGCCTTCTTTTTGGTTTT
>TBL_comb48_EPIDRAFT_1001900_pt1 | contig 14928 bp, 13 predicted proteins | sample TroBogEpilimnion_37_FD_10681 | JGI IMG/M metagenome (IMG submission 10681)
GCGCAGCTGCTCGATCCAAGCACTGTCAGGGACAACAGGAACCAGATCTGGCTCTGGGAAGTATCGATAATCTTCGGCTTGCTCCTTCGAACGTCCTGGACGTGTCTGTCCGCTCTCCTCTAAGAAATGTCGGGTTTCTTGAACGATTCTCTCGCCAGCATCAAGACGATTTGACTGTCGAATCACTTCACCGATTACGGCCCGTTCTACCGAACGAAGCGAATTAACATTCTTGGTCTCGCTTCGCGTTCCCAAAGTACCGCTACTAGCGGGGGCTAGGGAAAGGTTAACGTCGCAACGCATAGAGCCCTGCTCCATCTTTACATCGGAGACACCAAGAGAACGCAAAATGTCACGCAGTTCCGTGACATAGGCGCGCGCAACCTGTGGTGCATACTTACCAGTGCCACCAACAATCTTGGTAACAATTTCGACCAAGGGGATTCCAGCACGGTTGTAATCAAGTAATGAATAGTCGGCGCCATGAATACGACCGGTTGCCCCGCCAACGTGCAGCGATTTACCAGTGTCTTCTTCCATGTGAACACGCTCGATTTCGACACGGAACTGCTTAATTCCTTCGTCCGTATCAATCTCTACATCTAAATAGCCATTAACGCAGATTGGCTCGTCGTACTGAGACGTCTGAAAATTCTTGGGCATATCTGGATAGAAATAATTTTTTCGGGCAAAACGAGAGAACGGCGCAACCGAACAGTTCAGCGCTAGGCCGATCAAGATCGAACTTTCGATCGCCTTGCCATTAACCACAGGCAATGCACCTGGCATGCCAAGACATACGGGGCAGGTCTGAGTATTAGGAGATGCTCCGAATTCTGTGGCACAAGAACAGAACATCTTTGACTTGGTGTTGAGCTCTACGTGAACTTCTAAGCCCAAAGTTGGCTCGTATTTTTCGACCGCTTGGTCGTAACTAAGCGCCATTATTTTCCTGCCAAAACTGGAGCCTGGCTGAGCAAAGGTGCACCCCATCGACTGAGCAGCGCTGCTTCTAAAGTACCGCCAACTTGATACATCAAATCATCTTTCATGGCAGGTGACATAATCTGAAAACCAGCAGGCAAGCCATCTTCATCAGCAAGGCCGCTAGGCAATGACATTCCGCCAATACCGGCCATATTTACCGGAATCGTTGCGATGTCATTGAGATACATTGCGAGCGGATCATTATCGTTCTGACCTATTTTGAATGCGGTTGTTGGCGCTGTTGGTGATACCAAAACATCAGCTAGCTGGAAGGCGGCGCTGAAATCACGCATCAACAAGGTGCGAACTTTTTGGGCCGAACCATAATAAGCATCGTAATAGCCAGATGAAAGAGCATAGGTTCCCAGGATGATTCGACGCTTTACTTCTGGACCGAATCCTTCGTGACGGGTTAGATTCATAACTTCTTCTGCGCTACGCGATCCATCGTCACCAATTCGAATTCCATAACGCATAGAATCAAAGCGAGCAAGGTTAGAGGAACATTCACTAGGTGCGATCAGATAATAAGCAGCAAGAGCATAATCAAAAGTTGGACAAGATACTTCTACAATTTCTGCGCCAGCTTCAACAAGAGCATCTAGCGATTCATGGAATCGGTTGAGAACGCCAGCTTGGAAGCCTTCTCCCCCTAACTCCTTAACTACGCCGATCTTTAGACCTTTTACATCTAATTTCTTTGCGGCCTTAACAACTTGTGGCACTGGTGCATTGATGGAGGTCGAATCTCTTTGGTCATGCCCAGCAATAACTTCGTGCAAGAGTGCAGCATCGAGAACTGTGCGCGCACATGGACCCGCTTGGTCTAATGAGGATGAGAATGCAATAAGTCCATAACGCGATACTCCGCCATATGTTGGTTTGACTCCAACGGTTCCCGTAACGGCTGCCGGCTGGCGAATCGAACCACCGGTATCGGTTCCGATAGCCAGCGGTGCTTCAAAGGCAGCAATCGCTGCAGCAGAACCACCACCAGAACCTCCCGGAATACGAGTCAGATCCCACGGATTGTGAGTGGGGCCGTAAGCAGAATTTTCGGTCGAAGAACCCATTGCAAATTCGTCCATGTTGGTCTTACCCAAAATCACGACTCCAGCGTTCTTAAGTTTTGTAACAACAGTGGCGTCATATGGTGGGCGCCAACCTTCGAGCATCTTGGAACCACACGTAGTCGGGATTCCTTTTTGAGCCATGACATCTTTAAGTGCAAGTGGTACTCCGGCAAGTGGGGATAGCAAATCACCCTGCTTGCGCTTTACATCAACTGCGTTGGCTTGTTCCAGCGCTCCTTCTTTGTCTACATATAAAAATGCATGTACTGCGCTATCTACTCTTTCGATTTGATCCAAATGTTGTTGCGTCAGTTCTACCGATGTAATAGATCCTGCCGCAAGCGCATCTGCCATCTGCGCGGCGGTCGATTTAATAGTTGTCATTCTTCACCTAAAATCTGCGGAACTTTGAAGCGATCTTCCGATTGCGCAGGTGCTCCGGATAGAGCCTCTTGCGAGGTAAGGCTTGGCTTGACGACATCTACTCTAAAAACATTATTAACGGGAATTGGGTGAGAAGTCGCGGGGACATCCACGCCAGCAACTTCTTGTACTCGGGCGACAGCGCCAAGAATGACATCCATCTCCTTGGCGAGGTGATCGAGTTCGACATCGCTCATGTCGATACGTGCCAATTTGGCTAGATGAGCAACATCATCGCGAGAGATAGCGGCCATGAACCAACCTTATCCGATACTAAAGAAGGACGAGATCGTCGCGATGGACGAGCTCTCGTTCGTATTCTGGACCTAGATCCTGGGCCAACTGCTTTGTTGATTTTCCCAGCATCGAAGGAATTTCTGATGAATCAAAGGCGACAAGACCTCGAGCGATTATCTCTCCCTTTGGCGAAATCAGTTCTACAGTGTCTCCGGAAATAAAGTCGCCTTCCACCCCAACAACGCCTGCTGCCAATAGTGATGTGCCTCGCTCTTTAATAGCAGTGGTAGCGCCGGTATCTAAAATCAATTTACCGTGCGGGGTAGCGGCATGAGCCAGCCATAAAAGTCGAGAAGGTTTGCGATCAGTTCGTGACATAAATATTGTCCCGACATCTGCGCCAGTCAGAGCTTCTTCTAACGTAGGCAAAGTTGTCAGCAACATATTGACGCCAGCACCCGTGGCAATTCTGGCGGCATCGACTTTAGAAACCATTCCCCCACTACCGACTCCAGAAGAACCGACTCCCCCGATTTGGATATCGCCTAGCTGGCTGATGTCGGCAACTTCGGAGATTCTCGTTGCACCCGCCTGCGATGGTGGTGCGTCATACAAACCTTCTACATCGGTAACCAACACAAGCAAGTCAGCTCCGATTAGATGCGAAACAAGGGCGGCGAGGCGATCGTTGTCACCAAAACGAATTTCTTGTACTGCAACCGTATCGTTTTCGTTAATTACAGGGACAACACCCATTTGTAACAATTTAAATAGAGCACGTTGCGCATTTTGATAATGCGACCTACGAACAACATCGTCGATCGTCAATAAGACTTGAGATGCGATCAAATCATGTGAGGCAAAGGCACGCGAATAGCTAGCCATCAACAACCCCTGGCCGACAGATGCAACTGCTTGCTGTGTAGCGAGATCCTTTGGTCGAGTTTTTAACCCAAGTGGTGCCAGACCAGCTGCAATTGCTCCCGATGATACAAGTACGACTTCTCGTCCTTGATTTCGAAGTTTGGCAACTATGTCTACCAAAGCGGTAACAGCATGATCATTGAGCTGCGCACCTGCGCTACCCGTAAGAGTAGAAGAACCTACTTTGATAACTACACGCTTTGATTGCGTGATTAGCGCGCGGCTCATGGGTCAGCCTGAAACCCGTGGGTCACGAGGATTATCAACGTTGTATTCCCATTGCATTGCAATTTCATCATCGCTTAATTCATCAACATCGTCTTCGATATAACGCCCAGCCCATGGTGATTCCAAGCGTAGATCTGAACCGCGTGGACCTGCCAAAAGTTCGGCTCCAGCTTCGATAGATGGCTCCCAATCGAATATAACCGCGTTGTCACCAACGCCGATACGTACTTCAGACTTTGGTCGTGCTCCTTTTTTGAAGAGTTCTTTCTCAACACCCAGCGCCGCAAGTCGGTCGGCTAGATAGCCAACAGCTTCGGCATTTGCAAAGTCGGTCTGTCGTACAAAGCGTTCTGGCTTGTCACCCGTAACAGTGAAGGAGCGATCCTCATTAGCTATAACCTTGAAACCATTGTCATTGACGGCTATTGGACGCAAAACGATACGAGTTTTAACTTGCTTCGCTCGATTGCGGCGCTCTTCTTGAATAATGCGAGCCATTCCATAATTTAATTCTGTAAGTCCAAGGCGCGCCGCAGCAGAGACTTGAAAGACTTCATAACCACGAGCTTCAAAGATTGGCTGAACCATATCTGCCATCGCTTTACCATCTGGAAGATCGATTTTATTAAGAGCGATAATACGAGGGCGTTCAGAAAGTCCTTCACCATACTCCGCTAATTCGGCTTCAATGATCTCAAAATCCTTAACAGGATCGCGATCGGTTTCAAGAGTTCCACAATCCAAGACATGAACAAGCGCAGCACAACGCTCTACGTGACGCAGAAATTCCAGACCAAGGCCTTTGCCCTGCGATGCACCGGCAATAAGTCCTGGAACATCAGCAACCGTAAAACGAGTATCCCCAGCTTGGACTACGCCAAGGTTTGGAACCAGTGTTGTGAATGGATAATCAGCAATCTTTGGCCTGGCAGCAGAGATAGATGCAATTAAGGATGACTTTCCGGCGCTAGGAAATCCAATTAAACCAATATCGGCAACGCTCTTTAGCTCTAACTGAAGAGTGCGCTCTTCACCAGATTCACCTTTAAGTGCAAAACCTGGTGCGCGGCGCTTTCGTGAAGCCAAGCCGGCATTACCTAGACCACCTTTTCCACCTTGCGCAGCAACAAAACGAGTACCCGCACCAACTAAGTCGGCCAAGACAGTGCCTGAAGAATCTTTTACAACGGTTCCATTTGGAACCATCATGACCAAATCTCCACCTTCTGCACCGTTGCAATAGTCACCATATCCGGGACGTCCATTGCCAGCTCTGCGATGTGGTGAATGATGAAAATCAAGCAGCGTGGTTACATTGTCATCAACAACAAGGATGATGTCTCCACCACGTCCACCATTGCCGCCATCTGGGCCGCCGAGGGGCACAAATTTTTCACGGTGAATAGATACACAACCGTCACCACCACTTCCGGCAGCGGCATGAAGAGTTACACGATCAACGAACGTTGCCATCTACCTCTCCTTACTATCGCTCTAGGTGCTGGACGTGAAATAAAAAAGCGGGTCCGCAGTCGCGGACCCGCCAAATATCTTTTGTGCGAGTTACGCGACAGGAACTACGGGGACGATATTGACTACCTTGCGTCCACGTGCCTTGCCGAATTCAACTGCGCCACTTGCCAGAGCAAACAATGTGTCATCTTTCCCGATGCCAACATTCTTACCTGGGTGGAAAACTGTTCCGCGCTGACGTACCAAGATTTCCCCGCTCTTCACTACTTGACCACCAAAGCGCTTGATACCAAGGTACTGAGCATTTGAATCGCGACCGTTACGAGTCGAGGAGACACCTTTTTTACTTGCCATCTTTTACTCGCCCCCTTACTTATTAATCGCGGTGATCTTCACCAGCGTTAGTTGTGCACGGAAACCTGAACGACGGCGATAGCCGGTCTTATTTTTGTACCGAAGGATGTCAATCTTTGGACCCTTTTGCTCTTCTAGGATCTCCCCAGTTACCTTGGTCGAAGCCAAAACCTTTGGATCAGTGGTGATAGATGCACCATCAACAAGTAGTAAGGCAGGGAAATTTACAGATGCGCCAACGGCTGCATCAATACGATCAACGGTAATCGTGTCGCCAACAGCAACCTTCTCCTGACGGCCGCCAGCTTTAACAATCGCGTACACGGTGGTACTCCTTTTTAACAGATTAAACGTAAGGGCTAAGGGTAGGGATCAGAGGGGGTTGGGGTCAAACTGGCGTAATTACTCCAGTGCTGACTGCTCGGCGACGCTTGCGCGCCTGGGGTTTTTCAGGCGTTTTAGACTCTAGGACTACATCAACGGGCGCGCTTTCGAGAGGTTCTGCAGTTTCTGCTAATTCTCGTCCTAATTCAGGGTCAATGTCCTCATCCATCTGGGTGCTTGGAACGTAGCGCTGTTCCATATCTTTCTCCAAGGAGACCTTTCGGACTGGCTCAGAGTGAATATGAATTCCGCGACCACCACACGATTCGCAGGTTGTTGAGAAGGCTTCAATTAACCCTTGACCAACGCGCTTGCGCGTCATTTGAACAAGCCCAAGTGAAGTTACTTCGGCAACTTGATGCTTTGTGCGATCTCGACCCAGGCATTCGACCAAACGCCGCAAAACTTGATCACGGTTTGATTCCAAGGCCATATCAATAAAGTCGATAACAATGATTCCGCCCATGTCTCGAAGTCGTAATTGACGTGCAATTTCTTCGGCGGCTTCAATATTGTTCTTCGTGACGGTCTCTTCGAGGTTTCCGCCCTTGCCAATAAACTTACCGGTGTTGACGTCGATCACGATCATTGCTTCAGTGCGATCAATAACCAGGGAGCCGCCAGAAGGAAGATAAACCTTGCGATCAAAGGCCTTAGCTAATTGCTCTTCAATGCGATTTTCAGCAAACATGTCACGAGCACCTGTCCACTTTTCAATCTTTGCTACTAGCTCTGGCGCAATTTGGCCCAAGTAATTATTGATGTCATCCCAAGCTTGGTCGCCTTGAACAATTAGGCGGCGGAAATCTTCATTGAAGATATCGCGGATAACTCGAACCGTAAGATCCGGTTCGCTATAAAGCAGTGATGGCGCAGTAGTCGATGGATTCTCGGCTTGCTCTTGGATGTCATCCCATTGCGCCTTGAGGCGAATTACATCCTGCTCCAGCTCGTCTTCGCTCGCACCTTCTGATGCGGTACGAACAATTACTCCGGCTTCTTCTGGAATCAAATTCTTTAGGATCGACTTTAAGCGATTTCGCTCTTGGTCTGGCAAACGACGGCTGATACCGCTCATGGCGCCACCAGGGACATAGACCAAGTAACGACCAGGCAACGAAATCTGAGATGTCAGGCGTGCACCCTTTTGACCGATTGGATCCTTCGTGACTTGTACCAACACTGATTGGCCAGTCTTCAAAACGTGTTCGATCTTGCGCTGTTGACCTTCCGCTATTCCTGCGGCATCCCAATTAACTTCGCCTGCATACAAAACCGCGTTACGACCTTTGCCAATATCAACGAAGGCTGCCTCCATTGAAGGAAGTACGTTTTGCACACGACCTAAATAAACATTGCCGACATAGGAAATATTGCTATTTCTATTGACATAGTGCTCGACCATGATCTTGTCTTCAAGAACTGCAATCTGAGTGCGGTCTCCACTTTGACGAACCAGCATCTCGCGATCAACATTTTCACGACGCGCCAAGAATTCTTGTTCGGTAATGATGGTTCCGCGGCGGCGTGTGAAATCGCGTGGTGCGCGGTCATCACGATCCCGGCGGTCACGTCCACGATCACGTCCACGATCACGATCGCGAGTATTGCGGGTAGGACGTTCTGCTCGAGTCCGTGTACTTTCGCGAGGTTCACGAACTTTTACCACGGTCACAACACCATCTTCTTCGACGGTCTCTCCTGGAGTTACGCCTTCACCTTTTGCACGGCGACGTCGACGGCGACGGTGTGTCGTGCCATCTGCATTTAAAGTATCTTCATCGCCATCCAGCGAACCGGAATCTAACTCTTCCCCGTCGGCACTTAAAGTTCCTTCAGAATTCTCTTCACCACTTTGATTTGTTGGACGACGACGGCCTCTTCCACCACGACGTCGACGGCGACGTTGCTCTTGCTCGTCAGACTCGTCACCCAAAACTTCTTCTTTACTTTCAGTGGCCGCCGCTGCTTCTGCCTTTACTGGACGCTTTACAGCGCTCTTCTTTGGAGCAACAGTGGTCGGCGCTTCCTGGAATAGCGGTACAGGTACCGGCGTAGTTGCCTTCTTAGCTTTTGCTGGCGCTACATCGTCAGTAGGGACCGCAGCAACTGCTTTTTTGCTTGCACGCTTACTAACAGGTTGAGTAACAGACTTGCTTACCTCTGGATTTTCGACTTCAACCTCGGGTGTTGCTGGGGTTGTTGCCTTGGACGCTGCGGGTTTAGCCGCGCGCTTACGCGATTTCTTTGGCTCTGGCGCCATAAAACAAATCCTCTTCTACATAAAGCTCTCAAAAAAACCTGACACATCTAAAATCTAGGGATTTCGCGGCGGACGATTCGCGCTGAAATCTTGCCCCAAGTATCGCAGATCAGAGGCCGAACTCCAATTCACGGCTACCGTGAGCGCAAATGCACGTTCTGGAGCAGGCCAAAGCCCACCAAGGTCGCAAACATCGATGATCCGCCATACGACATAAAAGGAAGCGGTACACCAGTCATTGGCATCAGCCCCATAGTCATTCCAATGTTCTCAAAAGTCTGGAAAGCCAGCCAGCCAATAACTCCAACACACACCAACCTGCCAAAGAGATCCGACGTTCGTTGCGCGATAACAAACGCTCGCCAAAAAAATAAACAGAAGAGCAATATCACAATAGATGACCCAACAAATCCAGTCTCTTCGCCAGCAACGGTGAAAATAAAGTCAGTCTGCTGTTCTGGAACAAATCTACCGTTCGTCTGTGGGCCGTTAAATAAACCGCGTCCTAAAATTCCGCCAGAGCCGATGGTGATTCGAGACTGTCGTAATTGATATCCACTTTGTTGTGGATCAGCAGTTGGATTAACAAAAGACTGAAGTCGCTTGACTTGATATTCGCTCATGACATGTGACTTCACAGCACCGATGGTTCCGACTACAGCCAAGATAAGCAAAAAAGTAATCCATCGCGTCGGTGCTCCAGATACTGCGATCATTCCAACAATCGCTATTGCCAAAATGATTGCAGTACCCAAGTCCGGTTGAAGCACGATAATAATCATCGGAATCGCCGTGATACCTAGCGCTTTAATAACATCTTTGCTCACGGGGTGAGAAGATATATCTCTACCTTCGGAGAGCAAGAGCGCAACTCCAAGAATGACTGAAATTTTTGCAAGTTCTGCCGGCTGAATCTGAAAACCGCCAGGCAGAGCAATCCAAGCACGTGCACCATTTACAGTGGATCCAACTCCCGGTACAGCCACTGCTAACAAACCTAGTACTCCAAGCAGCCAAAGAACCGGGGTGTACGCACGAAGCAAGCGGTAATCGATCAATGTCACGCCGTAACCCATACTCAAGCCGATCAATATATTGATGACATGACGCTTTAAATAATATTGCGGGTCAAGGCCACTGGATGCAAACCAGGAACGTGTGGCAGCCCAAACCAAGACAGTGCCAAATAACAATAGCGCTACCATTGAAAAAGTTAGCCAGCGATCAAAGCCAGCGACGTTTTCAATACTCTTGCGACGTTGCCGCCGCGGACGTAGGGCTGTCATGGTTTCTTCACACTAGCGTTCTTTGGATCAATTTTTGGTATGCCACGTGGCGGCACTCCATTCGCGAAAATCGCCTTCTTGGGGTCCACGGTATTCCCCACGACTCCAAATAGTGCACTATAAATATCTTTTACTCCCACCGCAGCGACTGAAGCACCATATCCACCTTGGCTTACCATGATCACCACGGCAAATTCTGGTTTGTTGCTTGGCGCATACGAAGCGAACCACGAAGTTGGATCTTTCAGGGTTCCATTGGAATTTTTTCCTTGGACCTGACCCGTACCAGTTTTTCCACTGACCTCTATCGGGAAATTCGAGAATACCGATGCTGCAGTTCCATCTACGGCTACTTCGCGAAAAGCTGCATGTAAGAACTTTATATCTGCTGAGTTAACTGGAAGGCGTCCATTTATCACTGGTTGGATTTCTTTGACCACAGTGCCACTTGGGCTAACGATTGCTCGTGCAACTTCGGGTCGGAACAAAGTTCCGCCATTAGCAATGGCAGCATAAATATCTGTCATTTGAATCGGTGTCATCAACGTGTCACCTTGACCGATCGCAAAGTTGACCGCGTCACCAGCACGTACGATATATCCATCGGTGCAATCTTCTTTGGCGACTGCTATTAAGAAGGGCGTTAAATCTGAGGGTTTGGCTCTGGTTGCATAATTACAGTAAAAATTTTTGTATTGTTTGTAGTAAGCCAGTTTCCAGGCGCGATCAGGAAGTCTGCCAGAGGCTTCGGACGGTAGATCAATACCTGTAGGAACTCCTACATTGAAAGCAGCAGCATTTTTAAAGAAATAGTCATTTGGATCGTGATTAGGGCTTAATCCACCATCTTTAACCCATAAGTCATATCCAATTTGATACCAGATAGTGTCACAAGAAACTGCGATTGCGTGCTGAAGCGAGAAATTTCCCTGCACCTTAGTATCATCGTTATGGAATACCTGATTACCAATTTTTAAGGAATACGGACATGCATAATTTGATTGCAAGTTATAGCCAGCATGGGCTGCTGCAACAACCGATAGTGCTTTGAAGGTTGATGCCGGTGCATACTCGCCATCAATAGCCCGCGACAACGCCGGCACTCCATCAGCCGAACTGAATAGTGCTTGTGCCTGTGAGACTGTTAAACCCTTCTGCCAAATATTTGGATCGTATGTTGGGTAAGAAGCCATCGCTAAGATTCGACCGGTTTTAACATCCATGACAATTGCCGCACCAGAATCAGCGCGATTTCCTTGAGCTCGTGCGCTCAAAACAGAACTAGCAAGTGCTTTTTCTGTTGCGGCTTGCAATTGTACGTTGATGTTCGTAACTAAATTATTACCCGATACTGCACGCGAATTCTTTGCAGTTCTTGTTATATTTTCGGTTCGATCTACGACAACAGTTTTAACACCAGGAATTCCCTGCAAATATTGATCGTACTCAAACTCCAACCCCGTTTTTCCAATAGATTGTCCCTGGTAGTACTTCTTACGTGTATCTGAAAGATTCTGATCCGAAACCGAACCAACATAACCCAAGACATGGGCAGCATTCTCCCCGGCCAATGATGGATAGCTACGAATTGGTATCGGAGTTGCGTTGACTCCAACATAGATGTCTGGATTCTCTAAAATTTTCAGTGCTTGGACTTCTGTCGCTTCCTTAGTAATAGGAATCGGTTGATACAGGGTTCCGTTCCAACAACCAGTTCGATGGCCGATCGCCAATTCTCCACACATTCGAGTTCTTGTGTATAAATCTTTGTAAGTAATACCAAGAAGCTTTGCGAGTTGGGTTAAGACTACGGTTCCCTTGTCAGGAATCTTTGCGATCACACTTCGGTCTACGGTGATGGCAATTCCTGGCCGATCCATTGCCATAGGGATTCCATTATCATCGACGATCGCCCCCCGCACCGCAGGGGTCACGATGTCTCGACTTTGAATGCTGATTGCCGCATTCTGATATTTGAGGCCAGCCGCAACTTGCAAGTAAAAAAGACGACCTAGCATGGCTACCATTAAAGAAATAACTAAGACCTGGACAACTAATAGGTTGAGCCTAGAACGCTGCGACATCAGCGCTCCTTAGATGTTAACGAGATTTTTCGTACCGTTCGCAAAGCCGGAAGGTACATTGGCGTGAAAATGATCGTCCAAAGTGCATTTCCTAAGAGAATAACTAGATCGCGGTTGATCGAACCATTCGCTTCACCTACCAATGACCCAAAGCCCAGATACATGAGCAACGCTAAGGTCACTCCAGTTGCAACAAAAAACACAAAGATTACTGGCGACNTCGTAAAATCNGCAAAAGATTCACGGTTGGTNGCNAATAAGTAACCCACGATCGTCAGTATCAAAGCCCACTGGCCAAATGGAGCGTTAGATGTTGGCGATAAATCTAGAACGATTCCAGCCAAAAATCCGACCACAAGTGAACCATTGTGATCTTCAAAAGCTATGAGAGATATCGCGACTGCTAAATATAATGAAAATCCGGCGATTGGAAAATGGATCAGGGATATTGCAGATTCTTGAATCGTAAAAAGAATAAAGAGAAATGCCAGCGTAGAAAAAATGCGTGTGGGACTCACAGAATTACTTCTTCTTAATTGAAGTCGTCGGAGATGGACTTACAGTCGGGGTAGTGGAAGTACTCGGTGTTGGAGTCGGGGTTACTAAGACGGTGACGGTGGGATTAGGCGTAGGCCTTAATGGAACGCTTGGAGCTACGGTCGGCGCAGCCAAAACAACAGAAACAACACCTAGGTCGTTGAGATTTGCATATGACTCTACTGTTGCCGATTGAGCTAGTGCAGCGGTCGAATTATCTAAAACGGTTACCTGGCCCACGGGTACACCAGGGATAAATGGATGATTGTTATCGCTTCCGTTAGTAACTAGATTATCGCCGACTTTGATCGTCCCTGCCGGGTCGAGCAAAACCAATGAATAACTACCATTCCCTTGACCTTGCAAAATTCCGATGCTCTGACTGCGGGTTATCTTGACCCCAACTTTAAAACTTGGGTCACTCATCAGTAGAACAATCGCTGACGTTGACGTTACATTCTTTACCAATCCAACTAAACCATTCTGAGAAATAACAGTCATATCATTTTTGATACCACTTCTACTTCCCTGATTGATGGTGATCGTCTGCGAGAAAGAGGAAGCAGAGCCGTGCCCAATCACACGAGCTGCTACGACTTTATAACCCCCGCGCCCAGCAAGATCTAATACGCCATTAAGTTGTGCGGATTCGCCTTTGGTTTCTGACGCCAAAACAAGTTGACTTGATAGCTTCTTGTTCTCTGCCAAGGCTTGATCAAGTTCTGCTTTAGTCTTGCCAAAATTTTTCACATCACTCAAGAAACGTCCAAGCGGTGAGAATATTGTCGAGACTGTTTTTTGAACTGGAGAGAGCATGGTCTGTGTTACCGAGCGCGAACCTTTTGTGAGGCTAACGCCACGTAAATCAAGTGTGACAAAAAATAGCGCCGTGACCAGCAAAATGACGAGGAGCAACCGAGATCGATTACCGCTACCTTGTGCCACAGGTATCCCCTAGTTTAAAAATTATCGACGAGGTTCAGAGATCAAGACCTTTTCCAAGGCTTCAAACTCTTCTACACACTTACCCGAACCTTCGGCAACAGCCTGAAGCGGACGTTCGCAGATGTGAACCGGCATTCCAGTTTCATGACGTAAGCGCTCGTCCAGTCCACGCAACAGTGCACCGCCACCTGTGAGAACAATTCCGCGATCCATAAGATCGCTCGCTAGTTCTGGCGGGGTCTTATCAAGTGTGCTCTTAACCGCATTCACGATCTGATTAACAGGCTCTTCTAGAGCTTTACGGATGTCTTCGGCAGAGACCAAAATAGTTTTTGGGAGTCCTGTAGCAAGATCGCGTCCGCGAATTTCTGCATCTGGTTCGCCAGGCATGCGATAGGCCGAACCAATAGCCATCTTGATTTCTTCAGCCGTGCGTTCCCCTAGTAGCAGGGAGTATTCACGCTTAACCCAGTCAATAATTGCCTGATCGAGTTCGTCTCCACCAACGCGTATAGATAAAGCAGTCACGATTCCACCGAGAGAAATAACAGCAACTTCTGTTGTTCCACCACCAATATCCACGACCATATTGCCCGTTGGTTCGTGGATGGGAAGTCCTGCGCCAATTGCAGCAGCCATTGGTTCTTCAATGATGTAAACCTTGCGAGCGCCAGCTGCATATCCGGCATCTTTAACAGCGCGCTGTTCCACTCCTGTAATTCCAGATGGAACGCAGACCACAATACGAGGTTTTGCCAGATAGCGGCGACGGTGAACTTTTTGAATGAAGTAACGGAGCATGCGCTCTGTTGTATCGAAATCGGCAATCACGCCATCTTTGAGTGGACGGATAGCAACAATGTTTCCAGGAGTACGACCGATCATGCGCTTGGCTTCTAAGCCAACAGCCAAAATCGCGCCAGTATCCTGATTGATCGCAACCACGCTAGGCTCATTGAGCACGATTCCGCGTCCACGAACATAGACCAAAGTATTTGCGGTACCTAGGTCAACAGCCATGTCGCGACCGATAAATGACATGCGGCTCGGCTTCTTTTGTTTACTCACATGGAACCTTTCTTAGAGTTCAGGGAAGAAAATATGTATTTCGCGATCTGATGACTCGAGGGAGTCAGAGCCATGAACGATATTTTGAACGACCTTTGTGCCTTGATCTCGTGCTAGATCTCCACGGATAGTTCCTGGTTCGGCAGTTGTGGGATCTGTCGTGCCGGCTAACTTTCGAAATCCTTCGATAACTCGATTGCCTTCCGCAACTAGCGCAACGATCGGACCCGACATCATGAACTCAACGAGTGGTTCAAAGAAGGGCTTACCCTCATGTTCAGCGTAATGACGAACTAAAAGCGCACGATCTGCGTTCAACATCTTGAGCGCAACGATCGAATAACCCTTTGCTTCTATGCGAGCGAGCACCTCTCCGACCAGATTGCGCTTGACGCCATCTGGCTTAACTAAAATTAAGGTCCGCTCCATGGAGCCAAGTGTATTCGCAAGAGGCTAAAGCGAAGAATTAGGCTTTGGCGGCCCTTCGGCCAGTAGGCGGGCACGGATAGCCTCGCCCTTTCGGCCAATCAGATAAGCGCTCGCCCAAAGCACCGCAAATAAAGCACCTAAGAAATACATTGCCGGAACGACAACGCCATAGCCAATCAGGCAGATCTGCCATACCGTGCCCAGATACCAACCCGACATTTTCTTCATTAAAC
>TBL_comb48_EPIDRAFT_1001901_pt1 | contig 14923 bp, 13 predicted proteins | sample TroBogEpilimnion_37_FD_10681 | JGI IMG/M metagenome (IMG submission 10681)
TCTCCGTGCTCGACCACCTGCCCACGCTGCCCAGTGGCAAGGTCAACCGCAAAGCGCTGCCAGACATCGCCCTACCTCTCAGCGCACTCGCGGCCCCACCACCTCCCGGATTTACCCCGGCGCAGCAGATCGTTTATCATCAATGGCAGGCCTGCTTCCCTGGTACCACGCCGCGATTAGAAGATGACTTTTTCGACCTCGGTGGCCATTCACTGCTGGCCACCCGGATCGTTTCCGAACTGCGTGCGCATTCACGCTGGGCCAACATCTCGGTGATGGATGTCTATCATCTGCGCACCCTCAAAGCCTTCGCGCAAAAGCTCGATGAGCTGGAAGTCGCTTGGCGCAAGACCCATCCCACTGCCGCCGACACGAACGAAGTCGAGGAACGCGCCCCCTCCGAACCCGACCCGAACCTGCGTTCGCGCCACTTCCTCTGCGGCCTGTTCCAGTTCTTCTCTCTTTACCCGCTCTTTGCACTGGCCTCCCCCGTTTGGCTGGCGAGCTTTTTTGTGTGGGATGAGATGGTGGCCCAGGACATGAAGTACCAGCTCTTTGTGGCCATCATCGTAGCCATGTCCCTGCTGTTCAACCTGCAGGTGGTGCAGGCCGCCATCTGCATCCTGAGCAAATGGCTCATCATTGGCCGCATCCGTCCCGGGCGTTACCGCTTGTGGGGTGTGTATTACTTCCGCTTCTGGCTCGTGCAGCGCATTCATTCCATCTTCAGCCTGGGTCACTTCAGATCCACGCCGATGATCAATCTCTACTTCCGCCTCATGGGCGTGAAAATCGGCAAGCATGTGCATCTGGGCACGGCGCACTTTGCCGCTTTCGACGTCATCAGCGTGGGGGACCGCACCAGCATCGGGCATGACGCCATGCTGAATGGGTACACCCTGGAAAATGGCTGGCTCATCATCGGCCCCATCACCATCGGCGCGGACTGCTTCATCGGTTCAAAGGCCCTCGTCAATCGTGACGCCACCATGCAACCGGATTCATCCCTGGATCACGGTTCCATGCTGCCCCCCAGCGCCGTCATTCCTACTGGCGAGTACTGGCATGGCGCGCCTGCCCGCGCCTCGCAGCGCCCTAATCGTTGGCACCCGGACCAGGCAGAGCGGCGGAACAGCCTGTGGGTCATGACGCCCGCCTACATGCTCGGCTTGTTCTTCCTCTCCATCATCCCCACCGTTGCCATTTTGCCCGAAGCGCTCTTCATCGGCTGGATCGAGGAAGGCGTGAATCTGCACGGCGACACATTTCAGCAAATTTTCTCATACCAGAGCGGGTTTTGGAAAATCCTCTTTGCCGCACCCGCCGCCAGCGCTGCCTATGTGGTGGTGCTGTGCCTGATCATCGCCCTAGCGAAAAGGCTCCTGGTCGGACGCGTCAAGCCAGGCATCTATCCGCTGCACAGCCTGTGGTATGTGCGGCACTGGTTCATCGGCTGCCTGATGAACATGAGCCTTGAGCTGCTCTTCCCGCTCTACTCCTCCATCTATCTGCCGCCCTGGCTGCGGCTGCTCGGTGCCAAATTCGGCAAGAACGTGGAAGTCTCTACCGCTGAAAACTTCAACCCTGATCTGGTGGATCTCGATGAAGGCGTCTTCGTGGCGGACGCCGTTTGCCTCGGTGCCTCTGAAATCCGTGAAGGCTGGGTGCGCCTGCTACCGGTGAAGGTGGGCAAAAACAGCTTCCTCGGCAACAGCGCCGTCATCCCCGGCGGCACCACCGTCGGGGCCGACTCCCTGGTGGGCGTGCTCTCCATGCCACCGCAAAATCCTGCTGATGCGTTGCTCAACGACAGCTCCTGGCTTGGCATTCCATCCTTTGCCCTGCCGCATCGCGAAAAGAACACCGAATTCGGACTCGAACGCACCTACAAGCCGACGAAGCGCCTGCGCCTGCTGCGCGGATTGATCGAGTTCATCCGCGTCATTCTGCCGACCACCATCGCCATCATCGCCGCATTCGTCATGTTCCTGCTGCTCTCCGACCTGCTCTACCAGCAAGAGTTGGAGTTCGTGGGCACGGTATTGCTGTTCCCCGTCTTCCTCTTTCTCCTGGGTCTGTTCTGCATGGGCTGTAGCATTGTTTTAAAGTGGGTTATCATTGGCCGCTACAAGCCAGCGGAGCATCCGCTCTGGAGCCACTTCGTCTGGCGCACCGAACTCATGGCCGCCGTACATGAACACCTGGCCATGCCAGCGCTAGGCGGCATGCTCCTCGGCACCCCCTTCCTGCCCTGGTACTTCCGCTTGTTGGGCGCACGCATCGGACGGCGCTGCTGCCTCGAGACGCCCTACCTCAACGAGTTTGATCTCATCCACCTCGGTAATGATGTATGCCTGGGCTATCATTCAGACCCGCAGACGCATCTCTTCGAGGACCGCGTCATGAAAATGTCCACCGTCAAAATCGGTGACAACTGCTCCGTCGGCCCGCACTCTGTGGTGCTCTACGACGCTGAAATGAAACCGGGTTCACGACTCGACGGCAACTCCCTGCTGATGAAAGGCGAGACCCTGCCGCCCTACACCCGCTGGCATGGCTCTCCTGCCCAGCGCATCGACTCCGCCGTATGAGTGCGCGGCATACCAGACTGCCTGAGGTGCAGACCCTCGCGCTGGATGCCTCCTTGCCTCCAGACTTGGAGTGCCGCCTGCTCACACTGGATGCACCACGCAGTCAGCTCCGCATTCACGCCCGCACCGTCCTGCAGGAGTTGCTCGCCAAGAGATTGCACCTGCCAGCGTCGCAGTTGGAAATCGTGCCCGCACCGGGTGGCAAGGCCTACTGCCCGCAGGCTGTGGCTGCGGGTCTCAGTTTCAGCCTGTCCTACGCGCCCCCCTACGCCTGCGTCCTGCTGGGTCAGGGCAGGGAAATCGGCATCGACATCGAGCGCGTCGTCTCTAGCGAGCCAAACTGGAATCTGCTGGAACACGTCTTCACCGAAATGGAACTCCAGCAATGGCTGCGCCTCCCGGGCGGAGAGCAGCGCCGCCACGCCTTCACCGCTGCCTGGTCCATCAAGGAGGCCGTTCTCAAAGCGCGTGGCACTGGCCTAGCCGAGCCACCGCAAAACGTCGGCATCGCGTTCTCGGAGTGCGGTCACGTCATCCCTGCCGCCGCCCTACCTGGCACCTGGCAGCCTCTCCATTCGGTTCCGGGGCACGTCGGCGCGATAGCCCTGCTCGGCTGATCAAGGCTGAAAGCCCCCCATTGAGAAGCCAAGAAATCACTGGCCCCTGCGTGGAAGCAGCTTAGTCTCAGTCACCCCACAAAGACATGCCCACCGAGTTTGATATACAGTACGCTCTGGAGAACACCCAGGTGCTCCATGAGCCGGACCGGCGCATTGACACCTTTGGCAGCACGCATTTCGAGTTTCAGATCGTTACCGAACTCATGGATACCGTCGGTGCTGTGCGCGTGCGCGAAGGCCGCATCGAGGCCGAGAAGCCCCTCATTCTGCGCCCTGAAATGCCCGGCCAGTTTGACTTTGAAGGGTTTGGCCCCGAAGTGGCTGGGTTTGGCGAATTCCTCCGGGACAACCTGCACAAGCTGGCCATCCTCAAATACGGCTTTAAATTCCGTAAAGGCGAGATCAGCGAGCAGATTATCCATGAATCCATGGAAGAAGTCTGCGGCAAGCTGCTCAGTGACATCCGCACCTCCGGCAACCCGATGCGTGCGGTCATTCAAGGCGTGGACGACACCTGGGAAATCTGCCTGCTGAAGTTCACCGTCGAGATGATCGAGAAGTCCCAGAACATCAACCTCTTCGATTTCAAACGCCGCGGCCTGCTGGGCTGAAGGACTGTTTGTTGGTTCACGCAATGGCTAAGACCCAGATCAAATTGCTGATTTTCCTCATCACCGTGGGCTTGGTGGCGGGCACTCTGGCGATGGGCTACTGGATTTACATGAACATCCTGCTCAAGGAGAGCCAGGTGGAGCATGACATCGCCTCCATGAAGGCCAAGGACCGCCCGCGAGTGGACCCTGGCATCCGCCGCTTCGAAGCCGCCGTCGAACTCATCCATCAAGGCAAAATCGACGAAGGCCGCGATGCTCTCTACAAACTGCGCCAGCAGTTCCCAGACTCCAAGACCTGCACCGAAGCCATGCGCATCATCGGCGAGATCAACATGGACCAGCTCTACTCAGCGAACTCCACCGCCGGGAAGAAGGACTACATCGTGCAGCCGGGCAATTCGCTGAATTTCATTGCCACCAAGCATGACACCACCGTGGACTCCATCATCCGCTCCAGCGGCTTGATGAGCTTCAATCTCCATCCCGGCGACCACCTGACCATCATCCCGATGGATTTCAGTCTCGGCGTCAGCGTCTCCAAGAAGCAGGTCATGCTGCTGCGCAAGGTCGGCGACAAGGAGTACCTCTTCAAAGTGTATGAAGCCAAAGACATTCGTCTCCCCCCCGGCACGCGCCTGCCGGTGGAGATCAAACTGGCGGGGAAAAACTCTGTCTATGATGGCAAGCAGGTGAACTCCACCGACCCCAACTACGTTGACGCCGAAAAATGGATTGCCGGCACCAAGTCTGGCATCAGCATCCGCACCCCACCAGTAGCACGTGCCCTGCCCGTGGAGGAACCAAAAGAGCCGACTCCGGCTGCGAAAAAATCCTCCTCTCATGCGGCTTCTCCTGCCGCCATGCCTGCACCCGCTCCAGCCCCCACGGCAGAAACCGGCATCTTCCTTGCCCGCGAAGACATCGAAGAACTCTTTGCGCTCGTGCGCATTGGGTCAAAGTTGAGCCTCGTGAGATAATCCCTCCCACCCCTTTCCCACCGACCGCCATGAAACAAGTTTTGGAATTCGAAAAACCCATCGTCAAACTCCGCGAAGAAATCGAGGAAGCCAAAAAGAAGCTCGCCGCCAAGCCCAGCGACAAGCTCGCCCAGCAGATCGCCGATCTCGAAACCAAGGCCGAAAACTTGCAGCGCGACATTCACGCCAATCTCTCCCCCTGGCAGCGCGTGCAGATCTCCCGCCACATCGGCCGGCCATTCATGCTCGACTATGTGAAGCACATCACGGATGAATTCGTTGAGTTGCATGGGGATCGCCACATCGGCGATGACAACGCCATGCCCGCTGGCTTTGCCACCATCGGCGGTCAGCGTGTCGCCATCCTCGGCCACCAGAAAGGCCGCGACACCAAGGAAAACCTCCTGCGCAACTTCGGCAGCGCCCATCCCGAAGGCTATCGCAAAGCCCTCCGCCTCATGCGCATGGCTGAAAAGTTCAGCCTGCCAATCGTCACTCTCATCGACACCCCCGGAGCTTTCCCCGGCATCGGCGCAGAAGAACGCAACATCGCTGAGGCCATCGCCTTCAACCTGCGCGAAATGATGACCCTGCGCACGCCCGTCATCGCCATCGTCATTGGTGAAGGTGGTAGCGGTGGTGCCCTCGGCATTGGCATCGCCGACCGCGTGCTCATGATGGAGAATGCCTACTACTCCGTCATCAGCCCTGAAGGCTGCGCCGCCATTCTCTGGAAGCACCGCGAGCACGCCCCGGAGGCTGCCTCCGCGCTCAAGCTCAGCGCCCAGGATCTCTCCAAGCTCGGCATCATCGACGGCATCATCCCCGAGCCTCTCGGTGGCGCGCACAACGACCACTTCGCCGCCGCAAGCGCGCTGAAAGACGCCGTGTTCGCCACGCTCAAGGAACTCAACGTCATCCCGACCGCGCAGCTTCTCGAACAGCGCTATCAGAAATTCCGCGCGCTCGGTCAGTTCACCGAAGGCTGAGTCAATTCGACAAACAATCTTCGCAAAAAGCGGTGCCGCTTTGGCACCGCTTTTTTGTTACCACGCTAGAAGCTGTACCCAAAGCGTACGCTGCCGAAGTGGGCTTCCTGGTTGTTGCGGAAGAACTGGCCTTGATAAAAGAACAGCAGGTTGAACTGGTCGGTGAACTGGAAGTTCAGACCCGCGCCCGCCACCATGTAGTCCTGCCCCGGAGACTGATTGCCACCGCTGGCACTGAAGGGGGCATTGATCAGTGCTACGCTGGTGCCGTTATTCCTGAGGTTCTGGCGCTCGTAGCTCAGACGAAACTGCGAGGTGATGACCGCCCAGTTTGTCTGGACTTTTTTGGAAGTGGTCCAGCCGACGCGGGAGACAAGGGACTCGTAGCTTTGTTTCCCGTAGCGCAGGGCAGCCGCACCCCCGCCGGTTTCGCTATAGGCGTCCACGCTGCCGTGCAGGTAGTCGATGCCTGCGAAGGGGCCGGTAACCAAGGTGTTGTCTTGAAAGCGGAAGTTCCAGCCGGTGTTGTATTGCACTGAGTTGGTGTAGGTGCGCGTGGTGCCCAATGCGTTGGCGAAACCAAAGCCGGGATTGCGCCGGGAATCCAGCTCATAGGAACCAAAGCTGTAGAGCAGGCTGCTCCAGTAGCCTTTGCGTACAAAGGAGAGATATGCGGAGAGCGCGGGGCCTTCGAGATGCAGGCTGCCGATGCCGCCGGTGTACCGCTGATCACTGGTGAGAAAGGTCGTGGCAAAGCCGAGTGCGAGGCTGCGTGTGAGGTGACGCTCGATGCCGACACTGGGCGCCCAGGCATCAATCTGCACTCCGGCCTGGCTGCCGACGGCGCTGAGTTTGATGTTGCCGTAGTTCACGGTGGTGAAGAGTTCCCAACGGCGGGAACGCGGCACACGTTTGACAATGGGATCCGGCCCGTCGCCCTGACCGACCACGACGCCGTCGTCCATTGCGGAGGCGATGCTGTCATCAGCGGCTTCCTCGCCTTGGCCAGCGCGGAGATAGAAGAGGTGATTGTTGAGGTCATTGGTGACGGTGCTGCCCGCATTGATGAGCATCTGGCCCTCGGCATTGGCCATAGGCAGGCCAGTGGCGAAAGCGGACAACTCCTCAGGTGGCGGGCCAAAGGTGACAATGAATCGAAACGAGGGTGTGGCCGTGGAGGTGTAGGTGCCGGAGCTATAAATCCCCAAGCTGGCCAAGGTGGCCCCAGTGAAGGTCATGGAACCCGAGAGCGCGCTGCCGGAGACGTAACCTGAAGGCACGTAAACTAGACTCGACGGAAAGTTGACTCCAAAGTCCTGGCCTGAAACCGAATTCGGAGAGACCGGCCCGCCGGGACCGAAGGCAGTCCCAGGTGCCGGGACGAAGCTGTAAAGAGAGCCGAAGGCACCGGAGGAAGAAAAGTACTGCACCGTTGACGGAGTCACGTAGCCACTGATGCTTTCCACCCCAACGAAAGTCATACCAGTTAGGTCAACGCTGCCGGAGTAAGTGATCACAACATCAGCTCCACTTTGCACCGGGAGAGCCGTGATGTCAGCATGCGCGGAGTTTGGCAGGAGCGTGAGCTGTGCCCACAGCAGGGCGGCGCAGGTCAGCAGGTTCACAGAGCCTAAGCGCCGACGCCCCATTAAGGAACGAAGTCTGGCAGCAGGCTGCGGAATTGGAGATGCAGTGGAGGTAGCAGACAGTCGAGTGGGCGCGTTTTCCATGGTGAGTGACTACATCACCTAAACCGAGGCCCGAAATTTGAACACCCCCATGCGTGGGGGAAATGCGCGAGCCGCCGGGGCTACGTGGAAGAAAGGTGCCGCAGCGCAAACACCGTGGCTGAGTGGCGATTTTCCTGCCCCAATATTTTCAGAATGTTCTCAACGTGTTCCTGCACGGTCGCGAGGCTGCGGCCAAGGATCATCGCGATTTCGCGGTTCTGTTTCCCCTCCGTCATCCAGAAGAGCACATCCGCCTGCCGGGCGGTGAGACCGAGCTTCCGCAGCCGGACATGGCCAGGGACTTTGATTTTTTCTGCTGTCATCCAGGGATCAGGATGTCGGCTCCGGGCGAGCTTGAAATGCGGCGCAAAAGCGTCCAACAAGGCACAATGCCGCTTGGTGAAGTTCAAATTGCAGTGGTCAAAGCTAAGAGCGCCCACGGTATCCTCACTGATAATCACCGGCAGCGCCAAGGTATGGGTAAAACCGAGCCTCTTCTGACAGTTGATAAAGTGAGGACTCACTAAGTAGTCCTTGTGCTTGATGACATCCGTCCTGCGTCGTGCCTTCCTTTCGCCTGTCAGGGAATAATGCTTTACCAGAGGATCGCAATCGGGATTCGCCGAATAATAGTCCAGCTCATACTGGGAGTACCGGCACTCTGGAAGAATGCGTAAGGCCAGGTGCCGCGTTGTGCGATCCAGAACATGCACCACAGTCTGGTCCGCCGGAATCAAGCGGGACATTCCCGTGGCCACCGCAGACAAAAAGTCGGCGTGATCACTAGCGGTGTTCATTTCGTAAACGGCATCAAATAGAGTGCCCCATTCACGCTTGGCAAGGTTCGGCATACGACATTACTTTACCTATAGGTCTGCGAACTGAAAAGTCTAAACCGAGGCCTTTCGCTCTTTCTGGGAAATCCTCCGAACTACAACCACCCACGCCAAAAGAGTCCTGTTTTGATGCTTTACAGAACGCCTACTGCCGGGAAAGCTGGCGACCTATGAAATGGATCATCCGCATTGTCGTCGTTCTCGTAGTTCTCATCGGTGCCGCCCTTTGGTTTGGCTGGTCACAGCTCGGCAGTCTGGTGAAGTTTGGCATTGAGAAAGTGACGCCGCCGGTCGTGCAGGCCAATGTGACGGTGCAACAGGTGAAGCTCTCCCTCTTCTCCGGCGTCGGTGCCATTGAAGGCTTCGAGATCGGCAATCCCAAAGGCTTTACCAGCCCGTATGCCGTGCGCATTGGCCGTGCCGAGGTGGCTTTGGACACCAAGAGCGTGAGCACGGAAAAAATCGTCCTTCAGCACATCCACATCAACGATCCTGAAATCAATCTGGAGGCCGGACTCGGCGGCACCAATCTCAAGCACATCGCCGACAATGCGAAGAGCTTTGCCTCCCAGCAGACCGCGCACACCGGCAAAGGCGAATCCAGTCCGGCCGCTCCGGCAGCAGACAGCAAGCCCGCCAAGCCCATCAAATTTCAGGTCAATGAGTTGCTCATTACGGGAGCCAAGCTGAGTGCCAGCGTTGCAGGCGTTGTGCCTGGCGCAGAAGCCAAGCTGACGCTGCCAGAAATCCGCCTCACCAATATCGGATCCGATGGTGCTGGCATTTCTCCCGCCGAACTTACCGCGCTTATCTTCAGCCACATCAGCACCGAAGCCGCCAAAGCCAGCGCCAGCGGTTCCCTCAAAAACCTACTCCAGGGTGGCGCTGAAAAGCTCAACACCGGCGGCGTCAAAGAAGGCCTGAAAGGTCTGTTTGGGAAATAACCAACCACTCGATTTTCACGCATCCACCACCCGCAGCGCGGACTCGCCTGCGGCGGCGTGCATGATCCGGCTGGTGAGCCCGGCGATGCTGAACTTCCCGGTGTAGGGCACCTGGACGTGCAAGTCACGCGCCACCATGTCCCATTCCAGGCGCAGGTATTCGGCGATCACGTTGGTGAGACTGAGTTGGAAAAAATGACCCACGGCTGCCCACACGATGGCGATGTGGCCATCGCACCTGCCCTGCTCCACCGCCTCACGCAAGCGGCCCAGCACGCCTTGATAGCGCGCGTGTTTCGTCGATTTGAGCAGCACGGTACCAGCCTGCAAACTGCGCTGCTTTGCATCGGGTGGCAATTGAGCGGAAAGCTTGGCGGCCGCTGCTATGAGGCCTGCCAGATCATTCGCATGAGCGCTCTGCCAGGCTGACTTGAGCGCGGGGCCGACGGTTTCGCGTAGCAGATTTTCCGCCACCTCATTCCACTCGGAAACATCCTCGACCAGCAGCACTTCCACGCGGGCGCGCACGCTGCCCAGCAGCCATTTCACCCAGTCCAGTCCACGCGACCAGTCCTCGATGATCTGCTCATCCTCCGCCGTGTCATGCGGCGCGGGCAGCAGGGTGATGGTGGGCAGCAGGTGCAGTTTCATCGCGACAGCCACTCGCGCCGCAGCCTTGGGCGGCGATGTTCAAACCTTCGTTGCATGGACCCGTTCATCGCACAAACTATGCCTCCAGCGCGGCATTGCGCGAACAGAATACTTTTCATGAGCGCAGCCTCCCCACTTGACACCTCCACGCCTTGGTATGCCTGCCAACGCTGCGGCAACTGCTGCCGCTGGCCGGGAGATGTGCGCGTCACGGACGATGAGATCACCCGCATCGCTGCCTATCTGGACATGCCACGCATTGAATTCATTGAGCAATGCACGCGGCTGAATGCGAACCGCACGGGCTTGAGCATCATCGACAAGCCCAATGGCGAGTGCCTTTTCCTCGAAGGTGTGAACGTCTGCCGCATCCAACCGGTGAAGCCGGAGCAGTGCGAAGGCTTTCCGAATGTTTGGAATTTCCCCGGCTGGCGCGACAAGTGCGAAGCGGTGGAAGCACCCCGCCCTGATGGCCCCTGAGTGCGCTAGGCTGCTGCCTAGTCTGTCGGTGCCGACTTGTCCCAGAGCACGGCCTTCTTATAGGCGTAGGGTTTGCACAGCACGACCTTGTCCACTTCCGTGCGGATGACGGCAAATTTGTGGTAGTCCTCTGTCTCGCAGTACTTGCGGTAGTAGGCCTTGGATTTGCCGGGCATTTGGTCCCAGTAGCGCTTGGCTGCATCTCCTTCGATCAACCGTGTGTGGCCTGAAAGGTAGACGATGGTCTCCATGGAGGATGAGGCAAACATCCACTCGGCCTGCGGATTGGCGCGCAGGATGGCGGCCTTCTGCGAATTCGGAGCGGTGATGGAAATGATCTCCTCAAGGTCCGTGGTGACCTGCGTCGTCATCCAAGCGGAATGCGGATTGCCCTCGGCATCCGAAGTGGCCAGCACGGCATTGCGGCATTTAGCCACCAACTGGGCGGCATCTCGTGTGACCTCATTTTCGATTTTCATGATTTAACAAACGCCATATTGCCCAAAGCGTCTCCGCGTCGCTTGCCCGTCTATGCGCCTTTTTTGAAGATCGCCGCTTTACTGAACCAGCGCCCCGTGCATGACATCTCGCCACATGAAGCAGCAGACCATTGTCACCCTCGATCTTGAAGGCGTTCTCGTCCCCGAAATCTGGATCGCCTTTGCCGAGAAGACCGGCATCCCCGAACTGCGCCGCACGACGCGAGATGAACCCGACTACGATGTGCTCATGAAGGGCCGCCTGAAAATCCTCGATGCGCACGGCCTGAAGCTGCCGGACATCCAGCAGGTCATCGGCACACTTTCACCCATGGAGGGTGCGAATGCATTCCTCAATGAACTGCGCTCCATCACGCAGGTGATCATCCTGAGCGACACCTTTGCCGAGTTTGCCCAGCCACTGATGCGCCAACTCGCCTGGCCGACGATCTTCTGCCACCAACTCGACGTCGCCCCAGATGGCCGCATCGTGGACTACAAGCTGCGCCAGCCGAACCAGAAGCAGAAGTCCGTGGAAGCCTTCAAGGCGCTGAACTACCGCGTCATCGCCGCCGGTGATTCCTTCAACGACACCACCATGCTCGGCGCTGCCGACGTGGGCTTCTTCTTCCACGCCCCCGCCAGCATTCAGGCGCAGTTCCCACAGTTCAAACCGTTCGATGATTACAGCGAACTGCTGGCTGCGATGAAGGCCGTGCTTTGAAGCATCATTGCCACAACGCGAATCCGCGTCCAGAATGCGTGCTCGATTCACGCCCGCTCATGCCTCAGCTCCATCTTCAGCCCGACTTCGCCACCTTTCAGACGCTCGCGCAGCAGGGCAATCTAGTACCGGTGATGGCGGAACTCGCCGCCGATTACGAAACCCCGCTCTCCGCTTTCCAAAAGATTCACGATGGCCGCTGCGCCTTCTTGCTGGAGTCGGCGGAGCTCACGCAGCACTCCGGGCGCTACTCCCTGCTGGGCAGTTCACCACGAATCATCTTCACCGCTCGAGGCCGTGAAATTGAAATCGAAGAGCGCGGTAAAAAGCGCAGCTACACCACCACGGGCGATCCGCTGACGGAACTGCAGGAGCTGATGAAGCCCTTCAGTCCGCTGGAAGCTCAGCCTCTGCCGGTCTTCCACGGTGGGGCCGTGGGCTACCTGGCCTATGACATGGTGCGCTTCTTTGAGCCGTCGCTCGCGCCACCGCCCAAAGATGAGCTGGGCCTGCCAGACATGGTCTTTATGGTCACGGACACAGTTCTGGTGTTTGACCACCGCACGCGCCGCCTCTCCATCGTGGCCAACGTCCACACCGATGAGCATGCCACACTTGAGGCTGCTTACGAATGGGCACGCCAACAGATCGCGGATGTCATTGCCAAACTGGAGCAACCGCTCGCGGCCAGACCGCTGCAAACTTTTGCACCCGTGGGTCAATTACCACCGCCAGTCAGCAACACCACGCAGGAGGAATACGAGGCGATGGTGCTCAAGATGAAGGAGTACATCGGCGCTGGCGACATCTTCCAGGGCGTGCCCTCCCAGCGCTTCGAGACGGAGTACCACGGCACCACACTGGATCTCTTCCGCGCGCTGCGGCATGTGAATCCCAGTCCGTATATGTTCTGCCTCGACTTCCCCCAGGGCTTCGCGCTCGTCGGCAGTTCGCCGGAGGTACATGTGAAGTGCATGAATGGCCGCATCGACATCCGCCCCATCGCTGGCACGCGCTGGAGGGGCAAAACCACCGCAGAAGACAATGCGCTGGCTCAGGAGCTGCTGGAAGACCCCAAGGAGCGCGCGGAGCACATCATGCTCGTCGATCTTGCTCGCAATGATGTCGGACGTGTGGCCGACTACGGCAGCGTGCGCGTGAGTGACTTGATGATCATCGAACGCTATTCGCACGTCATGCACATTGTCTCAAACGTGGACGGTCATCTGCGCGACGACAAGACCGCCTACGACGTCATGCGCGCCACCTTCCCTGCTGGCACTGTCAGCGGCTCGCCCAAGGTGCGCGCTATGGAGATCATCAATGAGTGTGAGAAAAGCAAACGCTGTGCCTATGCGGGAGCCGTGGGTTACTTCGGCTTTGATGGCAACCTCGACTCCTGCATCGCGCTGCGCACCTGCGTGGTGAAGGATGGCAAAGCCTATGTGCAGGCGGGTGCAGGCATCGTGGCCGACTCGGTTCCCACTGCTGAGTACCAAGAAACGATCAACAAGGCCACCGGCATGCTGCGTGCGATTCAATGGGCACGGCAACTGAGTGCGCCTTGAGTTGTTTGAGTTGCTCACATGCTAATCACATGATGCTAACAAGCTAATCACAGAGTTGCTCACAATGCCCAAATTCATCACTCAGAAACAGAGAACCCTCCGGCATGCGAAGCCGGAGGGTTCCATTGGCGATCCAGCAACCAACAACGATAGAGGACCGATTGGCACGAAATGCTTTAGCTGAGGAAGCTTGCAAACGTGGCCCGCGAGTTGCCTCACAGACGACGACATGTTAAAAAGTTTTGCCCCTCCCGTCAACCTGCCCACCCTTCTTTTGCAAAAAGAAACCGCTGAGTCTCAAATATGAGAGCCAAAAGCGCCCAATTGTTCTCAAAAATTTAGCAAAACGTGTCTTGACACCCTCTCCCCCGTATTCGCCCGTCCACTAATCAACTGAACACTACTCACATGCCTTCCTCCCAAGATCTCGGCCAACTCCTCCTTATGGGCGTTCCCGGCGCAGAACTCACCCCTGAAACTGCTGCCCGCCTCAAAAAACTCCAGCCCGGTGGCTTCATCTTGTTCGGACGCAACATCCAAACCCCCGAGCAGCTACGCAAACTCATCGATGATCTGCGCGACATTTCCAACATCGAGCCATTCATCACGATTGATCAGGAAGGTGGCCGCGTCTCGCGCCTTCGCCTCATTGGCGAAGAGCCGCCAAACGCCCAGGCGCTGCGCGACAAAGGCGACCCCACACTGATCAAACGCCACGGCAAGCTCACGGGTCAGGTTTTGCGCCAGTTTGGTTTCAATCTCGATCTCTGCCCCGTGCTCGACATCTCTTATGATGATGCGGCGGACAATTCACTGAAAGGCCGCACCTATGGCCGCAATCCGCAGCAGGTCATCGACAACGCCGGCATCTTCAATCGCGCCATGCGTGCCGAAGGCATCCTGAGCTGCGGCAAACACTTTCCCGGTTACGGCCCGGCGGACTGTGATCCGCATGAGTTCCTACCCGTCATCACCAAAAGCCGCGAAGAAATGGAGCGCAGTGAATTGCTCCCCTACTCCGCCCTGCTGCCAGAGCTCGACAGCGTCATGACCTGCCACAGCAACTACACCGCCTATGATCCCGACCGCGGCCGCTGGCCTGCCAGCCTGAGCCATAACATCGTGACGAAGCTCCTGCGCCATCAGTACGCCTTCGACGGTCTCGCCATGACCGATGATCTCGACATGGGAGCCATCCTAAATGAAGTCACCTTTGAGCAGGCCATCCAGGAAGCCGTGCGCGCAGGCAACGACCTCGTGATGATCTGCCACCGTGTCGAAATGGTGGAACTCGCCCGCCAGCACCTCGAAGGAGTCGAGGCACCTGCGCTGCATGATGCTCTGGTTCGCATCGAAAAAACCAAAAAGCGCCTCGTGAAGCCGGACAAATTTGATCTCGACCGCTTCGCCGCCATCAATCGCGACATCTGGCAGCTCCGCGTCGATACCCTCGGCGAAGAAGCCGCCAAAAATCTCAGCGTCGAAGACGGCAAACGTTCCCCCGTGGAGCTGTATTGAGTTCTGACCGCAACCCTGCCGTAGGAAGCCATTGCACGATGCAGGCTCAAACGCACCAACGGGTGAAGGCTGGTGACAAAAGGCCCAGCGCCCGCGCGAGCGCGAAGCGTCTTGGAGTGCGGTGACAAGCTTTAGCGCGGCACCGCTTTCGCAGGCTGGAGGGTGGGCTGAAGACAAAGAGTGCTCTACACCCCGCGAAAGC
>TBL_comb48_EPIDRAFT_1001909_pt1 | contig 14877 bp, 11 predicted proteins | sample TroBogEpilimnion_37_FD_10681 | JGI IMG/M metagenome (IMG submission 10681)
TCCGTATCAGATGCCCGGCAATTGTCGCTGCATTTACAAAACCCATACCATATCCTACCTATCGAGGATATTTTTAAGCAATACGAAACCAATTTACAACCCCTATTTCAAGGCTTACCTTTTAATGTTGCCGAAGAAAATTTGCAATCACGCATAAGAGGCTCTTTAGTTATGGCCCTATCCAACAAGTTTGGTTCTATACTCTTAAATACCTCCAATAAAAGCGAGTTAGCAACGGGTTATGGCACACTATATGGCGATATGGCGGGAGGCTTAGGCGTGCTTGGCGATCTTTACAAAATTCAAGTTTATGCCTTAGCGCGTTTCATTAATCGCAATGAAACTATTATTCCTCAAAATATTTTAGATAAAGCACCTAGTGCGGAATTAAGGCCCGGACAAAAGGATGCAGACAGCTTACCCAATTACGAATTACTTGACCCCATTTTATATAAGTATATTGAATTAAGAATGGGCCCCAAAGAAATTATTGCCGCCCATAACGATGCCGCACTTGTGCACCGAATATTAAAAATGGTAAACAATAACGAATATAAGCGAAATCAATTTTGCCCAATCATACGCATATCTCCAAAGGCTTTTGGTATTGGGCGTAGAGTGCCTATTGTAGGCAAATACTTATCCTAATTATTCTTGTAAAGTTTATAAAAAAGTAAGCCGAGCATTAAAATGCTCGGCTTACTTTTTTATGATAATATTCCAAAAAAATGTGCCTCCAAAAAAGGAGGCACATAGCTATAAATCTTCAAACTAAAATTATCTAATCAAGGTAACGTTACCATTCTTAACCAGCTTATTGCCTTTATAAGAATAAGCTTCAATAGTGTAAACATAAACACCTGATGGCTGATCTTTACCATTAAAGGTACCATCCCAACCAACGTTAATATCGTTAGTTTCAAACACCTTAACACCCCATCTGTTGTATACAGAGAAGCTCTTTAAGGTAGCCTCACCTAAATGCAATACCTTAAGTAAAGCGTTAGGACCTGAGGTTCCCGGCTTAAATACATTAGGTAATTGTATGTAAGAATCTTGCGCCAAGAATACTTTAATAGAATCTGTTACAGAACATCCATTTTCTGTAGTAGCAGTAACAGTAAACTTAGTGTTTACAATTGGTGAACCACCCGGATTGTTTACAATTGGATTAGCTACAGTAGTATCGGAAAGATAAGATGAAGCAGGACTCCAATGGAAATTGGTACAGTTTGTATTGGGTACAATCTGATAAGATTCGCCAGGATAAATGGTAACTGAATCCGGCATTTCTATTATAGCAGCAGGCCAAATATTAATGTAGGTAGATAAGGTATCATGACAACCTGCAGTATCCGTAGCATAAACCGTATAATAGGTAGATGTTGGAGGCCATAAGGTTGGGTTCAAACTATGAATATCACTAATAAAGTTTGCAGGAGACCAATAGAAACTAGCAAGTTGATCGGAAGCATCTGCAACAATTCCGATACTTACCGGAGTATAAGGACATACATTAGTATAAGGAGGATCAAAGTGCAAGAAGTTCTTTTTGATAACATTAATAATCAAGCTATCGGCCGAAGAACAATGTGCACCCGGTGTTTGAACAGTAAGTGTTAAATGTGCTGTAAATAATCCTGTATAAATTGGATTTAAAGAATTTGGATTATCCAAACCACTACCCGGTGTCCAGCTATATTGATAACCCGGGAACGGTGGGGTAACAGTAGGAGCTAAATGCACACTATCACCGCTACATATTTGCCTGTTTGCACCCGCTACAACAGTAGGTATAGGTTCTACAGTAACCTTAATGTGATTTAAACTATCTCTACAACCGGGATAAGTTGCAGTAACTACATAAGTAGTACTACCAACTAAAGCCGGAGTAATAGTAGGTGTAAGTATTAATGAATTGTTTACACCGGTAGCAGGAGACCATGAATAATTATAAGCAGGATCACCTGAACCATTAATCTGTACTGATTTACCTAAGCAAATTGTAGTATCATGATTATAAATTTCATAACCTTGTAATACAGTAAGATGGAATGTATCATGTGCGGCACAAGCTGCAGTTCCTACTGCTTGTACTGTTATATAATAGGTGTATACCGATGTACCTGAAGCAGGTGTAACAATTGGGTTGGTTACCGTGCTGCTGCTTAAGCCTGCACTTGGCGACCATTGAATACTATAATTATTTGTAGTATTAACAACAGCATTTAACTGCAACGAGTTATTTACGCATGTGGTAGTATCGTGTAATATGACTTGTATAGGTTGTATAACAGTTACCGTAACGGTATCCTTGTTTTTACAAATGGCATTTGTAATGCCCGAGGTTACCACATACTGGGTGGTAACTGTAGGTGTGGCTACAGGATTCGCACAATTGGTACAACTTAAAGTACTTAGCGGAGAACCACCAGGTAATACTGCCCAAGAGAAATTACCACCACCTACTGCCAACAAACTGGCAGTGTCGCCTGCGCAAATTGCAGTATCATTAAGGATATTGGTTGCCGGCCAAACATAAATTGGAATGGTAAATGTTTGTGAGAATAATAATCCCGGTGGGTGACAGCTTGAGTCACTTACTGTGATGGTAAAGATTTTATAACCGGTATCATAAACTGATGGCCACCAAGAGAAGCAACCGGTAACAGTATCTGTTGTTTGATTGGTATAAGATACCACCGAGTTAGGCATGATGGTGGCTGAGTTATCGTAGCAAACTAATATACCGGCAGTATCAGGGGTTGTTGCATCCCAACAGAAACTAAATGGTGTACCTGCACATGCAGTAATGTTACCATTAGCATCGCTGGTACAGTTATTTAATGATGCTGTTGTAATGTTTACAGTAGGTTGTTGAATATTACAGGTTAACACAATAATTTGAATATCACGCATTACACTACCAATTTTACGTCCGTTGCGATACTCGTCCACTCTAACAGTTACAACCGCAATTTGGGTAGTACTTGGTGTAAACGACATGATACCGCTTTGCGAATTGATGGAGAAGGTATTATTGGTTTGTAAAGGATTATCTGTTAAGTTAAACGAAGGTGTTGCTGTTGCAAATGAAATTGCCGATGTGCTTGGTGGACAGCCGGACCCGCCATTGGGTGCGATTACCTGAAAAACCATGGAGTCATTATTCAAATCGTAGGCACCGTTGTTATAGGTATAGGGCACGTTTGCACATATATAAGGTACGGGCTTTACCGAGAAGAAAGGTGAAGTGTCTCCCTGTGCGTCTCGATTATCTAACGTGGCTTCAGTATATAGGTTCTGACTACTTGCATTTAGCAAATTGGTAATACTCGCATTTCGCGCACTCTGGTAAGTACTAAAAGTCCAGTGGTCGCAACGTGAGGGTAATGTTACCGTATTCTGATACCACCACTCTCGATAACCCGGCGTTGTTCCCGCAGGTGTACCGCAAGTAGTATGAATACCCGGACAAAGCCTGGATACCTCTGTACCATTGGATACTCCCGGAGGAATTAAGGTTGTAACCTTATTTAAGGTTACAGAAATGGTGGTACTGTTACAACTGTTATTGCAACATACAGTTACGCTTGTTGGCTCACTAATACCGTTACAATCGCGATAGAATTTGTAGAAAATCTGGTATGTTGAATCATGTAGCCACTGAAACAACAACTCAGCACCCGCACAGTGTGATGCTTTTGCTTCGTTGGGAACAAAAACTACCAACGACATACACACTAGCAAAAAGGTAATAATTTTTTTCATTTTGTTATTAGGTTTAAGCAATCCAAACAAATATAATCATTATAAAACAAAACAAACACAATAAAAAAATATTTACTTTTTTAAAATGTTAATATTATTTGCCTCAGGTATTATAGACATTGCCCGCTGAGGAAAGGTTGGCTTTTTTCCAAAAAAATATTGTCTTTTCTGCAACATATTGCATATTCAAATCATGCATACACCTAAAATGCTGCTTAGGGCACTTTTTATAGCCTATTTTACTGCATGGCCTACATGATATATCATTATTCTGCACTATAACTGATAAGGGCGACACTCTTTCTGTTAAATTATTATAACCATAATATGGAAACATCCCCATCTCCGGACTGGTATTACCCCACAACGAAATAATGGGTTTTTGAAATGCGGCCGCAACATGCATTAATCCCGTATCATTACTAATTACTACTCTTGCATTCTTAACTAATTCTGCAGATTCATTAATGTTAAATTTTCCGCAAGAATTATAAATCTTAATAGGGTCTTCTTGCGCAATGGCCTCAGCCATCGCTTTGTCTTCCGCACCGCCTAATAACATTACCGGAAATGGCAAATGTTTCATTAATATTTTCCATTGTTCTGCCGGCAATTGTTTGGTAAAGTAAGAACCGCCTATCACACAAGCCACATAGCCATGCCAATGACTCATGGGTATATCTTTTATGGCAAGCTTACAATTTTCAGGAATAAAATAATCCAATCCTCTTGTATCGTTCTTTATGCCCAGCGGCTTCACTGCATCAAAATATCGCTCCACAATACTTTTATCGGGCATAACATGGCGCTTAAAATTAACCAACAACCACTTTCTAACATTTAATTTTTTAAAGGAATAATATGGTTTTTCTAAAGCTTGCTTTACTTTAAAACTGCGCAAGTTATTGTGTAAGTCTATCACAAAATCATATTGCTCCTCTTGTAGCTCCTTACATATTTTTTGCAACGAGTTTTCAAGAAAAAAAAATTGATCTACATACGGATTTGATGCTATTACATCTTTAAAACTAGCCTTGGTAAGGTAATGTACTGTACTTTCCGGTATTTGATTTTTTATGCATCTTAAAATAGGTGTTGTTAAAACTATATCACCTATAGATGAAAAACGGATAACCAATATCTTCATGAAAGTTATTTATACTGTGCTTAAAAAAACAATTACACCGGCTGATTTACTATTATTCTTTTACTGCAAAAGATAAATCACACCATAGTCTGTTTTCCTTTATACCCAAGGCTTCTTTAGCATCGCTGCTGATGCCCATAATGCTGTTATAATATTGCTTAGTTTCCGGTAATGGCCCCAATATTTTTACAAATACTGCTTTACCTGTGCCCGGATTATAAACCTTTATTATTGTCCCCCTGGCTACATTATTATGAAAACCAAGAAATACACTGCCCGTTTTACCACTTGTCATATCAAAAAATACGGCAGGCCCCTTTTCTGTTTGCAATTTTGTTTCATTTTGGGTCTGCTTCATGTAGGTCATCTCAGCATCCGAGGTCTTGAATTTTGATGTATCCGGGTTAAATGTCAGTAATTCTTTTACAGGCATTTTTTCTGCAACTTTGGGTTTAGTTCCTGCTTTATGTTCTTCATCCACAACGCTAATTTTACTCTTTGCTTTTTCTTCGGGTTTAACTACCGGTGCAGGCATAGCAACTTTTTTGTCGGTAGCAGCGGTTTTGTTTTTAGCATCTTCAAAAACTACTTTAACAGGTGCTTCTTTATAACCCGGCACTTGGCTTTCATCGTATAACACCCAACCTGCCAAAACCACATCGCCCGCCTGCAGCATGTTATCGCTATTTCTATTCCATTGCTTTAAATATTCTCTATCAACACCTGTACTTCTGCTCACACTAAAATAATCACTTTCGCCACTTTGCACCTTGTAATACAATCTTTTTATTTGCCTGGGCTTATAATTATCGGGTTTGGTTTTTATATAATTATAATCGCCTAAGGGTATTTTTATTTCGGTACTATCCTTAAGTGTATTTTTATAGCTCAATCCGTTAGCATCGGCAAGCATAGCCGGCGGACAATGAAATCGTTTGGCTAACATAAATATAGTTTCGCCTAACTGTACATGGTAAATCAGCACAGTTTTACCATCGGCATTGGCCACATATAATGTGTCGGTATTTGCCGCAAACACTACATTAGCCCAACCCATAAACACCAATAATATAATAATATTGCGCAACATATATTTAAGGCTTTAAAACACTCATAAAATTGAAAAGTACAAATTTATTACCAATCTGTTTCTCTAATATCCATCCTAATTCGGCTTTCCTTAGGTAAATAATTATTGTACCGCTTCCCTATATTTTTAACCCAACCTAAACCTAATCCTTCATAACAAACATAATACCAACCCTTGCTCATTTCAGGAAAAGGTGCATCTTCCTTTTTTAAATAGCGTAAAGCATCATCTAATAATACTTCTATTTTAGGTACCTCCTTATTTAAATAAATGCTCAATGCCAATTCATGGTGCGGTATCCAATCTTGCTGCACAGGGCTGCCTATTCCAACGCCTGTCTTTCTAAAATATACCTTATCTTTTAAAAACAACCAATCGCTTAAATGCCTGTTAAATATTACCGAGTAAGCATCCTTATCTTTTGGAATAATTGTTTTGTCAACCATATCTAAAAAATTACCGGCATGGGCTTTAATTTTGGGGTCTTCCTTATACTTATCTTTTATAGCTTGCATGCTATGGCTTGCTTGCTTTTTTCTTAAGGCTGCAATAAAAAATCCTTCGCCCGCTACTTGATGCGGAAATAATCTATAACCAAAAGCGCCCTTTTTGCTCCTGCTTTCCAATACCCCCCACGATTCAGGCATATCTAATGCAATGCTTTCTGCATCAAAATCAGCTATTAACCAGTCTAGTATAGCTTCATCTTCTTTATAAGAGTAGGAGCAAGTGGAATAAATAAGCACACCATTTTCCTTTAATGCCGGCCAGATATCAGCCAATATTCTTTGCTGCCTTTGGCTGCATAATTCCACATTCGCATCACTCCACTCATCTAAAGCTTTAATGTCCTTCCTAAACAAGCCGCTGCCGCTGCAAGGTGCATCAGCAACTACCACATCAAAATAACCATGCAGCTTACCCAAATCCTTAGCATCATTACTGCATACCCACGTATGCATATAACCCCAGCGGTTCAAATTTTCTTCAAGAATACCGGCACGACTTCTAATTACCTCATTACTTATAAGCAAACTATCCTGTGGTAGCGATGATGCTAACAAAGTGCTTTTACCACCCGGGGCGGCACAAAGGTCTAATGCCTTTAGCGCAATATTTTTATCAAATAGTTTTTCTATAAAATACTGCAGCAGCATACTACTGGCTTCCTGCACATAATAAGCACCTGCATGAAATAAGGGATCTAGTGTAAATATAGGGCGCGTCTTTAAATACCTACCCTGTTCACACCATTTTACAGCCTCTGCTTCAACAAATCGCTTACTGTGCTTTACCGGGTGCAATCGTACACTGGTCGGTGCCAATAGTTCATGCGCAGCCACAAATGCCTGTACATCAAAATCGGGCATTAATGCCAATTCGCTAATTAAGGATGCGGGCAATTGCATCATATACCAACACCCGTATAGTTATGAGGATTGATGCTCTTTAATTCCTTTTTCAGTTTTACACTAATTTTCAAACCATCAATAAACTCATGTATATCTGCTTTATTTATTCCGGCCTTACCTCTGGTTAATGCTTTTAATGCTTCATAAGGCTGCGGATAGTTTTCTCTTCTTAATACGGTTTGTATTGCCTCTGCAACTACAGCCCAGTTATTTTCCAAGTCCTCATCAATTTTCGTTTGGTTTAAAAGCAATTTACCTAAACCCTTTTCTATACTCTTTAGTGCTATCAAGCTATGCGATAATGGCACTCCTATATTTCTAAGTACTGTACTATCAGTTAAATCTCTTTGCAGCCTGCTTATGGGCAGCTTGGCCGATAGATGTTCATAAAAGGCATTCGCAATACCTAAATTACCTTCTGCATTTTCAAAATCTATTGGGTTTACTTTATGAGGCATAGCGCTGCTACCCACTTCCCCTTCTTTTACTTTTTGTTTAAAATATTCATGAGATATATAGGTCCATATATCTCGGCACATATCAATGAGTATTGTGTTGATGCGCTTGAGTGCATCAAATTGAGCTGCAATATTATCGTAATGCTCAATTTGCGTGGTGTATTGCATGCGCTCCAATCCCAATTTATTATTAACAAATTGATTGGCAAATTTCACCCAATCTTTTGCAGGAAAAGCAACATGGTGAGCATTAAAATTTCCCGTGGCCCCACCAAACTTAGCGGCAAATGGCACATGAGATAATTGCAAAATCTGCCCCTCTAATCTTTCTACAAATACCATCCACTCCTTGCCCAATGTAGTTGGCGAGGCAGGTTGCCCATGTGTACGTGCCAACATAGCAATATGCTTCCATTCCTGTGCATGCTTACCTATTTGCAAAACAATATTTTGCAAGGCAGGTAAATAACATTCTTCAAGCGCGTTCTTCCACGATAATGGTATGGCTGTATTATTAATGTCCTGACTCGTTAATCCAAAATGCACCCATTCTATAGCTTCGCCGGCTCCAAGCGCTGCAAATTTTTCTTTCAAAAAATATTCAACGGCTTTCACATCATGGTTGGTGCGCTTTTCAATGCTTTTAATGTGCAATGCATCTGCTTCGCTAAAGCTCTCATATACCTTGCGCAACTTTGCAGGTTTTACTGCTGCAGGCAGCTTAAATATTTTTTGCTCTGCCAAAAAAATAAAATATTCAACTTCTACTAATACACGATATTTTATAAGGCCGAATTCAGAAAAATAAGGCGCGAGAGCCGTCACCTGGGCACGGTATCTACCGTCAACCGGGCTAATAGCAGTTAAAGAGCTTAATTCCATGGCACAAAGATAAGAAAGTTAATGTGCCTTTAAAAAGACTGGATGTCTTAATGAAATTTTAATCGGCAACCAAAATCTTGCCCCTTAGTATAGGCACTACCGGATGCAAATTAGGGCTTACGCAATATTCCATATCCTTTGCTAATCCATATTTCGATAAACGCTTATAATGCGAGCTATCCTTCAAAAACTCAATTAAATGACCGGGACCCTTTTGCCTGTATAAATATCTGGCAGCCCTGGCACTATCACAATTAATTTCAAAATTCAATCCAATTTGCTCAGTTACTGCACCGGCAAATAAAGTATCCTCCAGGTTAAATCTATCTTTCCAAGATGCACATGCCAATAGTATATCAGCATCATCCTGCAACAAATAATCACAAATAGCATCCAAATTTAAAAAGGAACCAATAAGTATATTCTTAGCTCCTTTCACCATATGCAACAACCTTGTTCCATTTGTAGTGGTTAATACCAATGTCTTATTGGCAATAAAACTTCTTGGATATTCAGCCGGGGAGTTTCCGTATTGTAAACCCGGAGCAATTTTGCCATCTCTTTCGCCTGCAGTTACACTATTTTCTATTTGCTTACCCAATTCAATACATTCATCAACTCCCGAAACCGGTATAACGCATTTGGCTCCATGATGCAATGCAGCACATATGGTTGAGGTGGCTCTAAAAACATCAATTATTACTACATTAACATTTTCGGTATCATACAAATGCAGTAGCGCAGGAGAAAAACAAACTTCTAATCGCCTCATAAAAGCTAAAATAATTATTATAAATGCAATACTATTAATTCTCCCCTATATAAAACGAAAATGCTCCGTGTCCGGAGCATTTTCTATATTTTTTAATTGTGGTATTAATAAACCCACATATCATGTTCTTTATTAAACATTTTTTCTGCAGTACGCTGACTCATGTATAAGGCTTCAACGTTGCTTGCACCACCTTCTTTAAATGATTTATCGAAAGGATTGCTAGCTTTTATAATACGGCTGCTGAAGAAACGATTTTCAAAATAATCATCCCAAGTCATACGAGCAATATCATTTTCAGCATTGAAAACTTCATATTGAGCTAATACGTTACGAGCATCAGGGAAATAAATCCAGAAAAGTGCTTGTGAGAAACGATAAGTACCATCTTCATTCATAACGTCCTTCATAGGAGCTAAACCAATGATACGAGTAACTTCACGACCTAAATTACGATCGAAGATTACGTCTTCTTTCATTCTGAATTTAGTATAATCATCAGGATTGAAGTCACGCTGAGTAACTTTCAATTCTTTTTCACCGGTAATAGGATTCTCCACCATGTTTGAATCCAATTTACCTTGTGTTAATTGCATAATCTGATCTTTAGACAGAGCCATAGTAAAGCGCTCATCAGCGTATGCTTTGATTTTACCCTTTTTAAGAGCATCAATTAAAATTTCTATGAAATAACCGCCACCACTGTTTTCATCACCGGCAAAACGAAAAGCAACGTTTTGTTTTTCGCGAGTATCTAACTCTCTCCATAGCCTTTTTTTCCACATGATGTCCGCTTCTCTCACATACTGCCAAGGTAAAGCCATGCTTACATGGGGAGTACGATCATAAACGCCATCGCGGGTTAATGAAGGCTGCCAGCTATTGTTAACAGCACCACTGGCGCTATTCTGCAATGCAGGATCAGTCATAGACGGCTGAGCTAATGCAATATTGCTCAACAATAAGAAAGATGCTGATGCGATTAATCTGTATGAACTTAGGATAGTCATGATCCTTATGTGTTTATTTAAAATTTAAATATTACTGCAAGTTAAAGATAATTGGCGATAATGCTCTTGTTTTTCCATCAGGGCCTCTGGCCTTAATATCATCCAAGAATACTTTATCTCCGGGTTTCAATTTACCTATGGCTTTATCAGCATCCGGATTCTGTCTGAACAAAGGACCGGAAACAGGGTAAGGACCAAGTGGCTCACCACGCTTAGGCTGTACTGTAAGATTAAAGAAGGTAACTGTGTATTTAGCTTCAAAGTCAAAATCTTTAAGATCGGCAACCACACCAAGCTGTGCCCTAAAAGTGCTGGCTGGCATACCACCGTATGCTTTACCTCCAACCATGGCAATTGGCGTAGGTATTAACTTACAACGGATATCTTGTGTACCCACTGTTTTATTTCCTGTAGCCGTTTTAGCAATAATAGATGCTGTAATCTTTCCTTGATTAGTAACCATTACTTCATAATGGCCCTTTTCTTTACCCGGGGTAACAGTAGCACCGGGAATACTTACAGAAATGTCTTCCAAAGAATAACCTGCTGCAGAAACTGTAATAGGATTAGGTACACCAATATAAAATACGTTCATTTTATCTAACTGCATCGAAGCACCGGTAGAACCCACCATATATTGGAAGCTAAATTCTTCTTTAGCCATATGGTCACCCAAGTTCATGGAAACTGTACCACGTACTGTTTGTAAACCAACACCACTTGCTGCACCTTCCCAATCAGCCACACCCTCTTTTACAGATACAATACGACCTGTAGATGGAGAAACTGATGGTTGCAAGGTTTTGTTATAAGCAGCCAAAAGAATTTCAGCTTCCACTTTCTGACCGGCTAATACATAAGAGTTCTTAGGTATAGCTATAGCCTTAATAGCGTCAAACTTAATTTCTGTTTGGTGAGCTTCATCAAACAACTTATTAATGATTTGAGACTCAGAGTTACGAACGTCATTTTGAAATTTAGCTATCAATGTAACAGCAGCCATAGTAGGCATGTTGTGGAAATAGCTCATGCTCCAATCAGCACCCGGGTTATTATCGGTTTTATGCGGTTGCTCAATATTAAGTGGCAACTGTTTTTCCAACAATTTACGATCTGCATCAGTAAGTTGCTTCAGCATAAATTCACGAACCTCAATCAATTTAGCTTTCAATGAATCACCGCCCTTCTTCTCCACCAACATATGGGTGGTAGCGTCGATATTATCTTCCCTGTTAATTTTCACAGAGTCTTCTTCACCCGGATCGGCTTTAGAAGTACCACCTGATTCCATAACAATTCTATCTTTCCAGCTTTGCAGATATTTAAACATTTCATCTGCAGCTTTTTTAACATCATCAGCTTTCACTTTAAAAGGGTGAACGCGATCGTATTTACCTTCCTGCTTTTCATTTACAGCAAAGGTTGTATACAATTCTTCGTTCTTGTTCTCAATAGAAGCATTTGACTTATCAATACTCTTATTAATAACCTTGAAAGCGTGAAGAATTTCGTTAGACACATTAAGGGCAAGTAGAGCCGTCAGTACTAAGTACATCAGGTTAATCATCAACTGCCGCGTCTCTTTAGGTAAGGACATGCTTTATGCTCTTATTTAATGATAATTAATTTTATACAAATTCACTTCTACCGGGTAATATTAACGGCCTTGCATTGCAGACAGCATATTACCATATACTTGGTTAAGAACTGTAAGGTTCTTAGACAATAATGCAATTTGTTCTTTAGCTGCAACTGCATCTGTAGCACTGGAAGCCATAGCATCTGATGCGCTCACCAAATTACTGTAGAATTTATTCATAGCTTTCAGATGGTTGTTTGCATCTTGCAACTCAACTTCGTAAATACCATTTAAAGTACCTAAGTTTCTTGAAAGTACAACTACTTGTTCGTGGAATTTGGCAGTGTCATCAGCAGCAGAATTAAATACATTCATAGTTGATGTTGCACCTTGGAATGTAGTTTTCATTTGGCCTAAAGCTTCAGCAGCTTCACGTGCACTTGATGAATATACATTAGTAGCAGCAGTAACATCAGAAATGTCTTTAATTTGCTCTACTGTATTACCAAAACGTTGAAAATTATCGCTCAACTTTTTAATTACAGCAGGGTTAATATTGGCATCCTCAAGCATTTGATCTAATGATTTAGCAGCTTTACCACCACCCGAATCATACTTAACACCCTTTAAATAAGCTTCAACTTCAGGATCATGATCCAAATTAGGATAGTAACGCTCCCAATAGTAATCTTTTGGTGGAGGTAATATACCCAACAAAGCAAAGATAATTGCTTCTGTAATCATACCCGCTGTAAGCATAGCGCCGGCACCATTCCAGTGTTGAATTTTAAACAATGCACCCATAAGTACCACAGATGCACCCACACCAATCAAGACATTCTTGATATACTTACCTTTTTCTGTATGCGAAAAGATTACAAGATTCATATTAATTTGAGGATTTTAAAACTTTTTTACTAATTAAATGATTTTGGTTAATTCAATTTTAACGTAACTCGCGTCTGTTAGTTAATGCAGGTGCAATCTCCTGATAAATACAACGGAAGCCTATATAAGATTTCGCAGTATCAGCATATTCAAAATCGCGTGTACTTACCTGAAGATAGAAAGCAACATCTCTCCAACTTCCACCGCGTACAACCTTACGCTTCATCCAAGAAGGATCGTTTTCACGCATCTTGTATTCAATTTCAGGATTGATATCTGCTACAGTTTGATAAGTTGTAGTGAAATACGATGATGATGTCCACTCAGATACGTTACCGGCCATGTTATATAAACCGTAATCATTAGGATAATATCTATCAACAGGTACTGTATACAAACCACCGTCTGCTGCATAGTTACCGCGTTGTGGTTTAAAGTTTGCCAAATAGCAACCTTTCTTGTTTACGATATATGGTCCGCCCCATGGATAAGGTGCTTCGTTACGACCACCACGTGCAGCCCATTCCCATTGCATTTCATTTGGTAAGGTAAATTTACCTTCAAAATATTGGTGCATACGCTGACGCTCGCTTCTCCAAATTTTAGTACGCCAATCACAAAATGCTTTGGTTTGGTACCAATTAACACCCACTACAGGATATTTGTTAAATGCAGGGAACCAGTTGTATTGCAACGCAATAGGTTCGTTATACGAATATGCAAATTGTTTTACCCAAACAGTAGTATCAGGATAAACCTTTACATTATTCTTAACTACAAAATTCTTTTGCGGCTGATTAGCATTTCTTGCAGCATCCTCGTAGTTAAACTCTTCGAAGTTGTAGGTTAATGCAGAATTATTCAATTCCTTAACACCCCAACCCGATTGCTCTGCCGGAATAAAGAAGCTGGCTAATTGATCTTGAAGATCAGGATCGTTCCAATTAATCCTTCTGCTCATATCAAGTCTTTGGGTTCCATCAGGATTATCCCTGAAATCGCCTAACTGAACGTGAGCCATAGAATCGCGTACCCAGTTCGTAAACTGACGGTACTCTGCGTTGGAAATTTCCATTGCATCCATGTAATATCCGGTCATCTGGGCAGTCTTGATCAAGGCATCGTTTTTGCCACGAAGATCTTCATCACTAGCACCCATTTTTAATACTCCGGAAGGAACATACACCATGCCAAGCGGTACAGGGGCTTTGTAGTTTAACGCGTTTGGTTCTCCTACTAACTGGCCACCAGAACCCGATTTTCCGCAGCTTGCAGCTAGCGCGAGTAATGCTACAGCTGAGATCTTCAGGGAAAGTCTTTTCATACTACTGTTGTTATTGTTTTTTTTGCTGTTAGGCAAATAAAGTAAAAATTTTTGGTTATCCGTCAATTTATTACTTCAAACCGTTGCACAATATTTAAAGTTTTTTCCAAAAATGCAAGTTTCAAAGAAAAAAATGTTAATAAATTCAAGTTTATAGACATATTTCTTGGTTATTTCCACCATATTAACTTTTTAACTCATTAATAGCTGTAATACCCTACCTGTTTCACTTTCAGGCTGCAAACATGCGGTTTCTGTACACACAAATATATGGTTTTTGCCCGTTTCAAACTTATTTTCTAAAATAGGTATATCATATATTTCTTTTTCCGAAGTGATGACGTAGCATTGTGGCATGCTATGACGCAACAGTTCTTTACTGTTTTTATGGGCATCAGGGCCCGTGCAAACTATCGTTTTCATACCCATACTATACCGCTGCAAATGGCTTGCCCAACAGCCAAATGAGGTGCTGTGCTGCTGCACCATGCCCGTCATGGCTTGCAACATCTCATAACTTTGATGCAACCAATTTTGTTTGCCG
>TBL_comb48_EPIDRAFT_1001910_pt1 | contig 14873 bp, 16 predicted proteins | sample TroBogEpilimnion_37_FD_10681 | JGI IMG/M metagenome (IMG submission 10681)
ATTCGTGGTCTGCGACGCACCAAGCGCAATTAACCTTCGATCTGCCCTGCAATACCCTTCAAAACCTTTGCGAGCCGTTCGGCATCCGCGCCAGCTGGGTAGCGGCCATGGCGCAAGCCATTGCCTACCTTGTCCAACATCTTGATGCTGTCTTCAATAATGGTAGCTAAGTCATCAGCGTTGATTCGAGTATTGGCGACGACCGATGCAGGCTCTTCAATAATGCGAACCGAGAGAGCTTGTGGACCACGACGGCCTTCAGCTACACCGAACTCAAGTTTGGTTCCTGGCTTAACTGTTGTGACGCCAGAGGGAAGTGCGGCAGCTGCCAAGTAGACATCTTCGCCTTCTTCGGATGAGATAAAACCAAAGCCCTTTTCGAGACTAAACCACTTAACGCGACCAATAGGCATCGGTGTCTCCTTTCTCCTGACGTAACCCAATAAGGGTATTAGTTTAACTTAAGTTAGGGCGAGCTTGCTGAGCGTGAAAGAGACTTACTCAGGTACTACAAGTGCCTCCGAATGAGCTCCGCACCCATGTTCGACCGATACGACTCGAGCATCTTCAGGAGATAGCGCGTTGGCACATACTCCAAAAGCTGATCGCAGTGAACCCGCGATAGGAATAAAAAAGCCACAAGAGAAGCAAGGCTTAGGTGCATATTGTGAAATCGGCGTATTGGGTCCTCGATCTCCCTCATACCAACGCTTACTTGCTGCATCTCGACCGACGATCGAAAGAACGCGTGCGCGTCCTAGACCAAGTTCGAACTGCTCCATCTGATCCAAATCTTCATCCCCTGGAAGCGCCGCAAAACCTGGAACCAAACGCAGATCATCAGCTGAAGTTGGGACAATATCTCCAACACCAACATCACCTGGCTGAACTCGATCTTTATAGGGAATCCACTCTGGCGCTAAAAGTGAATCTGCGCCAGGCAATAAAACGACATCGGCAATTGTTGGATTAGCATCTTCATCAACTTTGATGATGCTGACGGCCCAACGCCACCCTCCATACCCTGGTAACGATGATTCAAACAAATAGGTAGCAATTCGTTCATCTTCTTGATCTATTGAAACTAAATCGCCAACAAATTTAGCATCATGAGAATCTTCGATCGCAGCAGAGCGAGCGAGTTCTAGCGCATTAAATTTGTCATCCATGTTCTAAGAGTAATGTGAAAAAGGCCCTCAAGAAAACCAGAGGGCCTTTTTCGATAAATCTAAGCGTTAGTGCGAGATTAGAAGTCCATATCCCCACCAGGATTGGCAGGTGCAGCCGACTTTGGCTCAGGCTTATCTGTAACCACTGCTTCGGTGGTCAAGAAGAGCGCTGCAATAGACGCTGCATTTTGCAAGGCGGAACGAGTGACCTTTGCTGGGTCAATAATTCCAGCTTTGATCATGTCAACGTATTCGCCAGTTGCTGCATTCAATCCAAATCCTGCTTCCAAATGGCGAACCTTCTCTACAACAACTCCGCCTTCAAGGCCAGCGTTAATTGCGATCTGCTTCAATGGAGCTTCGATTCCAAATTCAACGATGCGAGCACCTGTTGCTTCATCGCCACTCAGCTTTAGATTTGCCAGTGCAATTTTTCCGGCTTGAAGTAATGCAACTCCACCGCCAGCAACAATGCCTTCTTCGACGGCAGCCTTTGCATTTCGGACTGCATCCTCAATACGGTGCTTACGCTCCTTGAGCTCTACTTCAGTCGCTGCGCCTGCCTTGATTACGGCTACGCCACCAGCGAGTTTTGCAAGACGCTCCTGAAGCTTTTCGCGGTCATAGTCAGAATCACTCTTCTCGATCTCGGCACGAATCTGATTGACACGACCCTTGATCTGTTCGGCATCTCCACTTCCCTCAACGATAGTTGTCTCTTCCTTGGCGATCACAACTTTACGAGCGCGACCGAGTAGATCCATTGTTGCGGCCTCTAATTTTAAGCCCACTTCTTCAGAGACAACAGTTGCACCGGTAAGAATTGCAATATCTTGCAACATTGCTTTACGACGATCACCGAAACCTGGTGCCTTAACCGCTGCAGAGCGGAAAGTTCCACGGATCTTGTTAACAACCAAAGTAGCGAGCGCTTCACCTTCTACATCTTCAGCAAGGATCAATAGCGGCTTACCTGACTGCATAACTTTTTCAAGGATTGGTAATAAATCTTTGATATTCGTAATTTTTGAATTTGCAATCAAGATATATGGATCTTCGAGAACAGCTTCCATACGATCTGAATCAGTCGTGAAATATGGAGAGATGTACCCCTTGTCGAAACGCATTCCTTCGGTTAACTCGAGTTCGAGTCCAAAAGTATTGCTCTCTTCGACAGTGATTACGCCTTCCTTGCCGACTTTGTCCATCGCTTCAGCGATCATTTCCCCAATTGTTGTGTCGGCAGCTGAAATCGATGCAGTCGCAGCAATCTGCTCCTTGGTATCAACGTTCTTGGCCATCTTGCCAAGTTCGGCAGAAATTGCTTCTACCGCCTTTTCGATGCCACGCTTTAGGGCCATTGGGTTTGCGCCAGCAGCTACGTTGCGTAGGCCTTCGCGAACTAGGGCTTGGGCAAGCACCGTTGCTGTTGTTGTTCCATCGCCAGCGACGTCATCGGTCTTCTTAGCAACTTCCTTAACTAAATCTGCGCCAATTTTCTCCCAAGGATCATCTAGTTCGATCTCTTTAGCGATCGAAACTCCATCGTTGGTGATTGTTGGGGCGCCCCATTTCTTTTCTAGAACTACGTTGCGACCGCGAGGTCCAAGGGTTACTTTGACGGCGTCCGCGAGCACATTCATGCCTCGCTCTAAGCCGCGGCGGGCCTCTTCGTTAAAGGCGATCATCTTTGCCATTTTTATATCTCCCTATATACCCGGTGAAATTCTCGGATTATCACTCGACTAGCCCGAGTGCTAACCAAACTCTAGCGAATCACTCCTCGAGCTTCCAATTCAAATCCTGGGGCTGTTTAGGGGCTTAGGCCCAGATTGGCTGGTTGACCGAAGCGGTGGAAAGCGCCTCAAGACCCGTTTGCGAGGGTTTAATCCCGGCAGAGACGGCCAAAGAGGTCATTACGGCGACCATCGCACCATTGTCTGTGCAAAGGGCTACTGGAGGGGTCCGCAGCTCAATCCCCAATCTCGCGGTCCGTTCGGTAGCCAGCGAGCGCAATCGTGAATTGGCGGCAACCCCTCCAGCAATTATCAAAGAGTCGATCCCGGTCGCGGCGCACGCAGCGATCGCCTTACTTAGAAGAACATCAACTACTGCTTCCTGAAAAGATGCCGCTACATCGGCTCGGTGCGCATCAGGTGTTTTTTGCAAATATCTGGAGACTGCTGTTTTCAAGCCACTGAAGGAAAAGTTGTAGTCAGAATCTTGCAAACCACGTGGAAAATCTATTGCATGTGAATTCCCATCTACCGCAAGTCGATCTATAGCTGGGCCACCAGGAAAATCCAATTCAAGAAGTCGGGCAATTTTATCAAAGGCCTCGCCGGCAGCGTCATCAATAGTGGCGCCCATAACTCTAATATCCGTAACGAAATCATTAACCTGAATAATCGAACTGTGCCCACCGCTAACTAATAAACCAACCGCCGGACGCAATGGCTTGATTTCACCTAACGCATCTACTGCGAGATGTGAAGAAAGATGGTTGACACCAAACAATGGTTTATCTAATCCCAATGCCAGTCCTGATGCGGCGCTAGTTCCAACCAATAAAGCACCGATTAAACCTGGACCTGCGGTCACCCCAAATGCATCTATATCTTTGAGTGAAACCTTCGCGATTTTAAGCGCCTCCTGAATTACCGCAGGCATGGCTTCTAAATGTGCTCGGCTAGCAATTTCTGGCACAACTCCGCCAAATCGTGCATGCTCTTCAACGCTAGAAGCAATCACATTTGCCAATAAATGTCGTCCGCGCACAATTCCTACAGCGGTCTCATCGCACGATGTTTCTATTCCCAAGACAAGTGGCTCAGAACTCTGGTTCATTGCAACTCCTTACGCATTACAACCGCCGTCAGGCCGGGACCGTAATAATCATTACGTTCCGATATTTTTCTAAAACCCTGCGCTAGGTACAAAGGTTCCGCTTCTTCGTTACCAAGTCGCATCTCTAACATCATCGCTACAACTTTTTGATTCCGGGACCAATCGATCATGCGCTTTAGAAATTCACGCGCAATTCCTCGGCGTCGAAATCCGGGGATAACCGTCAGGGTCAATATGTCACACACATCCCCCACTTGCATTACCCCCGAATAACCAATGACTTTTCCTTCATATTCGGCAACCAAGTATTGGCGATTCTTCCCCGCGTATTCCTCTTTAAATTGCGCCATTGACCATGGGTCATCTACATAAACCGATCTTTCGATCGCACAGATATCTACCAAATCTAACTGCGTCCATAGTCGGAACTTCACACCTTTTGGCGCTGGATAAGCATCTGGTTTACGAATATATATTGGTGCGGTGATTGAAACCGAAGTGGAAGCTAGCGTTGCGATTGCTAGCGGTGTCGCAGGTTCGTAGAAAATAGGGATATCAAAGTCAGCCAATTCTTCGCGCTGAATAATCCGTGGCGCCGTCACTAATTCGCCATTTTTGTAGTGACTGCAGAAGAATTCACGGCGTCGTGCATCAATTGCAACTATAAATTCTGACTCTTTATGAGCCAATGCCATTGCCGCCATCGTCGAAACTCCAACCCAAGGAATCCCGCGGGCCAATGCAAAAGCTTCTCCGAATGCAATACCTACTCTTAATCCCGTAAAGGGTCCTGGACCCATTGCAATTGCTACAGAATCAATCCTGGCTACCTGGGCCAATATTTCTGAGACCAACCTAGGCAGAATTTCACCATGTGCCAATGGATCATCGTGAAATTGTTCTGCTATCAAAACTCCATCTTTAATTATTCCCACACTCGTGCGATCAGTGGATGTATCAATCGCCAAAATAGTTGTCATAGATCTAACCCAGTTATTGTGACGATTCGGTCAGTTTCGGTTGCACCAAATTCAATATTTACGGTGATGAATGTGCTGACTAGCCGTTCAACAAAGCCAGATCCCCATTCAATTACCGTGATAGATCCCGGAATACGACTTTCTAAATCCAAATCATCAAAGAGCGCAATTTCACTTCCTCGCAATCGAAATGCATCAACGTGAATGAATGGAATTTTCCCAGGATGAATTTTGGAGATCACAAAGGTTGGTGAACTAATGTCAGTTAATCCTAAAGATTCGCCGATGCCCCGAGTCAGGGCTGTTTTCCCTGCCCCCAGTTCTCCCTTGAGTAAGAGAACGTCTCCAGCCGACAAGAGCGAACCAATACGCTGTCCAAGTGCTTGCATCTCGGACACCGAGCCAATCGCGAAGCTATTGCTGGACATGATCGAAGGCTAGTAGATAAGGCAGGAAATTACCGTGAGTAAATTCTTGGTACTCGAGAAGCGATGCGTGTAACAATTTCGTAATTTATGGTTCCAGATGCTGCCGCCCATTCATCAATCGAGTACCCATCTCCTCCCATGACAGTCACGTAATCACCAGCCTGCGCTAAAGAGTCTGGACCTAAATCAACAACACATTGATCCATAGATATGCGGCCAATCAACGGAGCTTTAGCTTCACCATGAAGGACTCCAACATCATTAGATGTCGCCCGCGGTAATCCATCGGAATAACCCATGACTATGACTCCAAGTTTGGTGTTCCGCTTCAATATGGCTGTGCCACCATAACCAACAGCATCACCAGTGTGAGCTGATTTTACTAAGTGTAATTGTGCGCGCACCGTCATTGCTGGCTTTAAGTCATACTTACTAGCTGGAGCCATTGTCTTTACATCTGGACTTAAGCCGTACATGGCTATACCTAAACGAATCATCTGATGATGCGCAGCTGGCTGTGTCAATGTGGCGGCGGAATTAGAGAGATGAACAATCTGGGGGTGTAATCCTTTTTTAATCAATAGGTTGAGCATTCCTTCAAATTCTTCACGCTGTTTTTGGTTCATATTAGAATCTGGTTCGTCGGCTCGGGCAAAGTGCGACCAAAATCCAACTAACTCGTATTCGTCTTTATGCTTAATAGCAAAATCAAGAAAATCATCCCACTCGTCCAGAACACCACCGCGTCGCATCCCAGTATCGATTTCGAAGTGAAGTCGAGGTTTTGCTTTAAGGTCGCGAGCTGCCTCCAATATTTCTTCAAAGAGCAAGACTGATGAGACCGACAAATCAATATCCGAAATGAGTGCTTCTTTAAAGTCTTCACCTGGTGGGGTAAGCCAAGCAATTATTGGCGCACTGATACCGGCCTTTCTCAGCTCCAACGCCTCCTCTAGCAAGGCAACCCCAAGCCAATCGACTCCATATTCCAAAGCACATTTACTGATAGGTATCAGCCCATGACCGTAAGCATCTGCTTTTACGACCGCCAAAATCTTTGCATCAGTCTTGCCCTTTATTTGGGCAATATTATGAGAAATAGCGTCAAGATCTATAGAAACAAATGCCCGCATCTTAGATCCGCTCGATAATAACCATTGCGGAAGCAATTCCGGCATCATGCGACAAAGTTAAGTGAACAGTGGCCCCATCAATACGTTCTGCTATTGCTCCTGTGAAAATAAATGCCGGCTTACCAGATTCGGTATTTATGACCTCTGCATCATGCCAAGTAAAAATATCCTTCGCGTCTAACGCCTTTGCCAATGCTTCCTTAGCAGCAAATCGCGCGGCCAATGACGATATTTTTAATTGTGCTTCGCGGGAAGTGAAAAGTCTCTCTTTTAATGCTGGCGTACGTACCAGTGAATCTTCAAATCGCTTGATATCAACAACGTCGATTCCAATCCCATCGATCACGAAAGTTGCCTCTCCGAAGGCCAGGCTCGATCCGCAGCAATCAAAAAAACGAGTAACGATCCACCTAAGAAGACGCCACCTATTAGATCACTAAACCAATGTGTATCGCGCACAAGTGAGACCAGACATACTAAAAATGTCACTGCACCTACCGCAAATGTGAGAATACCTTTTTTATTTGCCCAAAATTTAATGTAGCGATAAAGCAAGTAAGCCAACATCCCCCATGTCAACAGCGCATTTGATGAGTGACCGCTTGGATACGAACCAACTGCTCCCCCATGCAACATATCAATCTTCAGACGCGGCTTTGTGCGACCGAAAACTATTTTTGTTACGCCGACAACGCCATTTAATAGCACCAGTGCCAACACGGAGAGATTGATTGGCCGCCACGATTTATATTTGTACGCAATCAAGACTGCAGTAATCAAGAGGCAAGTCGCGGTTAAGCTTCTAAGACCCAGATCATCTAGCGCCAAGAGGAGATGGCTCTGCATCCCCCGAAAAGTGTGGTGTTTGAGCGCCTTTATTCGATGATCTAGCTGATACAAATAACTTTTGGTCATAACCTGCTCGGTGACGATTAAAAAGGATAGCAAGAGCCCCAAGGATATTTTTATTGCACGATTTCGCTCCTGTTGGCGAAGAATTGCCAAAGAGCCCCAACTCATTCGACGGTTACCGACTTCGCCAAATTGCGAGGTTGATCGACATCATTGCCGCGAGCAATTGCCATTTCGTAGGCAATAACCTGAAGTGGAACAACCGCTAAGACGGGTTGAAGATACTCATGCGACGTTGGGATTCTAATATTGTGTGCAGCACTACTAAGGTCAGAATCACCGATTGCAATCACGACTGCACCGCGCGCCTTCACTTCTTGGACATTGCTGACCATCTTTTCGTAAAGCAATGAGTTCGATGTTGGCATAATTGCAATCACGGGTGTGCCGTTATCAATTAAAGCGATGGGACCGTGTTTAAGTTCGCCACCTGCAAATCCTTCGGCGTGCATATACGCCAACTCCTTCAACTTCAGGGCGCCTTCAAGCGCTGTTGGATAACCAACATGACGTCCTAAGAACAACATGGATGTTGAATCCTTAAATTCTCTAGTCAATGATCTGAGCGGTTCCACGGTTTCCAGGATTTGTTCAACCTTCGCAGGCAGCAGCGCTAGTTCATTTCCGATCTCAATACTAGTTTTTTCATCAATGGCGCCTCGGACTCGTCCCAGGTGAAGGCCGAGCAAATACATGGCAATCAATTGGGTAGCAAAGGCTTTGGTGGATGCAACAGCGATTTCAGGACCAGCATGCGTATAGAGAACTGCATCTGATTCACGAGGAATCGTAGATCCATTTGTATTACACACTGCAAAAATCCGTGCACCATGGGATTTTGCATATCGCAGCGCCATTAAGGTATCCATAGTTTCACCAGATTGCGAGATCGGAATAACTAAAGTAGTCGAATCGACGGCTGGTTCTCGATACCTATATTCAGAAGCAAGTTCGACATCTACAGGAACATTTGCCCATTTCTCTATTGCATACTTTCCAACAAGACCAGCGTGATAAGCGGTGCCACAAGCAATAATGACGACTTTTGATATTCCGTCCAGATTAATCCCTGCAGTAATCTCAGAATTTAAACCTTGGGTTCGACCAATCAAAGTATCAGCAATTGATTTTGGCTGCTCGTAGATCTCCTTCAGCATGAAATGTGGGAAACCACCTCGTTCGGCAGCCGATGCATCCCAAGAAATTTCGTACTCTCGTGGGGTCAGTACATTGCCCCTCAAATCGGTAACCACGATTGATGTAGATGTAATGTCCACGACTTCGTCTTGCCCAAGTTCTAAGGCACGTTTGGTATGCGAGATAAAAGCCGAAACATCAGATGCCAGGAAATTTTCGCCGTCCCCAACACCCACTACTAATGGCGAATTTCGGCGTGCGCCAACAATTCGTCCTGGTTCATCAGCATGAATTGCAAGCAAGGTAAAAGATCCTCGGAGCTCTGCGCAGACTTCTCGCATTGCGGCGGCTAGATCTCCGTTGTGCGCTTTCCTTGCATCACTCAGCAGATGTACCACGGATTCAGTATCTGTTTCTGATGTAAAAATATGGCCACGCTTTTCTAGTAATTCACGAAGCTCTACATAGTTTTCAATAATTCCATTATGAATAAGGGCTAGCTTTCCTTCATTATCTAAATGAGGATGCGCATTCGTATCAGTTGGTCCACCGTGGGTTGCCCACCGAGTATGCCCAATCCCAGAGTGCGCATCTGGAATGACATCACCTAGTGAATCTTCAAGGTTAGAGAGTTTTCCGGCACGTTTTTCAATCCACAGTGGTGCACCCTTGGTTACTACTAGTGCAATCCCAGCCGAGTCATAACCGCGGTATTCCAACCGGCGAAGTCCTTCAAGAACTGGAGAAAGTGCCAGGGCCTTACCGGTATATCCGACAATGCCACACATAGCTGGTACTCCTTTAAGGGGATGTTACGAGAGTTCCGATCTTACTAGAGCGGCTATTTCTTGGGCTATTTGCTCTGCATCTGTCGCGTTCTGGGCTTCGACCATCACACGAACCAGACTTTCAGTTCCGGAAGCACGAACCAAGATACGACCACTTGCACCTAAATGATTGGCTTTAGCCAAAATTAATTGATTAATTGGCTCAGACTCCGACAATTTTTCCTTGGCCACATCTTTCACATTTATCAATACTTGGGGGAATCGCTGCATGACTGCAGATAATTCCTTAAGCGACTTTTCACTCGCCTTGACCGCCTGAAGCAGATGCAGCGCTGTCAAAATTCCATCACCCGTATTGGCATAGTGACGCATAATTACATGCCCTGATTGTTCCCCGCCCAATACGTGATCGTCTGCCAGCATCTTCTCTAAAACATACCTATCACCAACAGCCGTGGTCTCTACATTTATATCCAGACTCTCCATTGCTCGGATAAATCCAAGATTGCTCATGACAGTTCCGACAATAGTTTCATTCTTTAGCAACCCCCGTGATTGCCAATCTGCTGCCAAAATAGCCATAATAAAATCGCCATCGACCTCGTTACCCTCATGATCAACCGCCAAACAACGATCTGCGTCACCATCATGGGCAATACCTAAATCGGCGCCTACTTCTTTCACCTTTGCTTTCAAATTATCAAGGTGAGTAGAGCCACAATTCTCATTTATATTCCAGCCATTTGGTTCGTTAGATATAGCTATGACTTCTGCCCCGGCACGGCTATATGCCTTCGGGCCGACTCGCGAAGAAGCACCATTGGCACAATCGACGACAACTTTTAGACCAGCCAAATTGGTGGTCAGTGATTTTAATAAGTGGAATAAATACTGTTCTGCTGCTGAATCATCCGTGATTACGCGACCAACATCTTTGCCAGTTGGTCGGGTCCAAGGTTCGCCAAGACGATTTTCAATTGCTGATTCAAGAGCATCGTCTAATTTTCCGCCACCTTTTGCGAAGAATTTAATGCCGTTATCAGGCATTGGGTTGTGGGAGGCGCTAATCATTACACCAAGATCGGCGCCACGTTCTGCGACTAAATAAGCAATGGCTGGCGTTGGTAGGACTCCGACGCGATAGACATCAACACCCACGCTACTTAATCCAGCAACGACTGCAGCCTCTAAAAATTCACCCGAAGCTCTGGAATCCTGACCCACAATCGCTTTAGGGCGGTGGCCTTTAAATTCGCCAAGTTCACCCAGAATATGCGCAGCTGCAATAGCGAGATCAACAGCAAGTTCAGCTGTGAGAAATCCGTTGGCAAGACCTCGAACACCATCGGTGCCAAAGAGCGCCATTTAGGAGAGCAATCGCGTGATAAAAGAAATTAACGCTTGCTGTATTGAGAACGCTTACGTGCCTTCTTTAGACCGTACTTCTTACGCTCAATAACACGAGGGTCACGAGTAAGGAAGCCAGCCTTCTTAAGAGAAGGACGGTTTGCATCACGATCAATTTCATTAAGTGCACGAGCAACGCCAAGACGTAGGGCACCGGCTTGACCAGATGTTCCGCCACCGTTGATACGAGCAATTACATCATATTGGTTCTCTGCACCAACTGTACGAAAAGGTTCTGAAACTAATTGTTGGTGAACCTTGTTTGGAAAGTACACATCAAGTGCCTTTCCATTAACAATCCACTTACCGCTACCAGGTGTAAGACGAACACGTGCAACAGCCTCTTTACGACGTCCAGTACCACCACCAGGTGCCTTGATTGCTGGGCGATTAGTTGATGCTGCTGGTGTGGATGAAGAGTACGAAGTGAGGACTTCTTCTTCGCCGTCAACTGTTGTTTCGAAATCTGACATATCCGGTTCCTTACTTCTTCACAATTTGGGAAACTTGAGTAAATTCATATTTTGTTGGGTTCTGCGCAGCGTGTGGATGCTCTGGACCTGCGTACACCTTGAGCTTTGATCCGACTGAACGACCGAGCTTGTTCTTAGGAATCATTCCAAGAATTGCCTTCTCGATTACACGAGTTGGATCTTGATTGATCAAGTCTGCATACACGATAGAAGTCATGCCACCTGGATAACCGGAGTGATGGTGAGCAAACTTCTTGCCAGCCTTTTGGCCGGTAAGAACGATCTTCTCTGCATTAATGACAATAACGAAGTCACCCATGTCGATGTGTGGTGCAAAAGTAGTTTTATGCTTGCCGCGAAGAAGGACGGCTGCATGGCTAGCAAGGCGACCAAGGACAACTCCTTCAGCATCGATGACATGCCACTTGCGGGTGACGTCACCAGCTTTCGGTGTAAATGTGCGCACGAGGTCTCTCTCTTTCTAGTCTTGATTCGTATTNATGAACTGCTAAGAGGAGCAGGTTACCTGCTCGCCACCCTTGGGGTCAAAATGAGCTTCTAGAGCCCACATTTCACCTCAAAATGGCGAAAAAAACTCCCCCTTTTTTACTCCAAACCTTCGCCATCATCTGTGAGCGCCGANCTGTTGAATATTTCGTAATTNANTAGCTGTTCCGCACTTGGGTAATCAACTCCAACCAAAGTTAGGCCACGGGCCGGAAATACATACGAATCTGAAACTCGTGACTGCGCCGCAAGAATTTCTGNCATCCACTCTGGGGCAAACCTNCCTTCCCCAACACATACTGCCGCACCCACAAGATTGCGGACCATGTTCCAACCAAAGCCATCTGCNGCGATATCGCAGATCACAAAACCATCTNTATCTCGCTTCCACTCAAATTCCANAAGTGTTCNTAGCGTCGAACCGCCCTCCCGGTATCTGCAGAAAGTAATAAAGTCGTGCTTACCGAGCATCGCTGAAGATGCCAGATTCATTAAATCAACATCTAGTGGCCGGAACCAGGTAGCTGCGTCGATACGCTGCAAGGGCATCAACTCTTGGTTTCCATCGAGCAACTTGTAGCGATAATGACGAGCCGTAGCCGAAAATCGGGCGTCGAAATTAGTTGGCGCCTTAGAAACATTGAGAATCCGAATATCTTCATCAAGCATTTGATTAAGTCGGTATCCAAAATGTTCTGGAACTAATGGATCTTTCTCTGGTTGGTACCGCGTTGCTTGTATCGACTCAGGAATATCTACATGAAGTACTTGACCTGTCGCATGAACCCCGGCATCAGTTCGGCCTGCAACAACCGTGTTTACTTCAGTGCGAATAAATCGAGAAATAACTTTTTCAATTTCACCTTGCAATGTCCTTTGATCTGGCTGTTTCGCCCAACCTGAATAGCGGGTTCCGTCATAAGCAAGATCTATACGTAAACGACGAAACCCGCCCTCAGGATTGAGGGCGGGCTCGATCATAAGCTTTTGTTACAACAAAAATTAATCAGTCACGAGTTCGATAACAGCCATAGGCGCGTTATCACCGTTACGTGGACCAACCTTTGTGATGCGGGTGTATCCACCAGGACGTGACGCGAAGCGAGGTGCAATTTCAGTAAAGAGTGTATGTACAACGCTCTTGTTTTGAATTGTCTCCATGACGCGACGACGAGCTGGAAGATCGCCCTCTTTGGCAGCAGTGATCAACTTTTCAGCCAGCGGACGAAGGCGCTTAGCCTTTGCCTCAGTGGTCTTGATCTTGCCGTGTTCGAAAAGTTGTTCAGCCAGAGTGCCTAGCAACAATCTTTCGTGTGCTGGACCGCTTCCGAGCCGTGGTCCTCTACTTGGTGTTGGCATGGCGTTCTCCTAGAGCTGCTCTGAGTCAACGAGATCTTCGTCGACATCAGTTCCGTAGTTGTGGTGTTTTGTTGGATCAAATCCGATTGGGCTGTCCTTCAGTTGAAGACCCATGCTGTGAAGTTTTGCCTTCACTTCATCGATCGACTTAGAACCGAAATTACGGATATCTAGAAGGTCTGCCTCTGAACGGCCTACAAGCTCACCGACGGTATGGATACCTTCGCGCTTCAGGCAATTGTATGAGCGAACTGTCAGGTCAAGATCTTCGATTGGAAGAGCAAGATCAGCAGCAAGCGCAGCATCTTGGACAGAGGGTCCCATTTCGATACCTTCAGCGTTTACGTTCAATTCGCGAGCGAGGCCAAAGAGTTCAACCAATGTCTTACCAGCTGATGCCATCGCATCTGAAGGCTTCATGGATTGCTTTGTCTCTACATCAACGATCAAACGGTCAAAGTCGGTCCGTTGTTCTACGCGAGTTGCTTCGACCTTGTAGGTCACGCGCAAGACTGGTGAATAGATTGAGTCAACCGGAATGCGTCCGATCTCTCCGCCGGCTACCTTATTGGCAACTGCGGTGACATAACCGCGACCGCGTTCAACGGTGAGTTCGACTTCGAACTTTGCCTTTGAATTAAGGGTAGCGATATGTAGATCTGGGTTATGTACTGCAACTCCTGCTGGAGCTGCGATATCAGCACCGGTAACAACTCCCTCGCCATTCTTACGAATGTAGAGAAGTGCTGGCTCATCGTTATCTGATGAGAGAACCAAGTTCTTGATGTTCAAGACGATCTCCGTGAGATCTTCCTTCACACCTTCCATGGTGGTGAATTCGTGAAGTGCACCGTTGACACGGATGCTGGTGATTGCTGCACCAGGGATCGATGACAACAAGGTACGGCGTAAAGAATTACCAAGGGTGTATCCAAAACCAGGCTCTAGCGGTTCAATAATGAAACGCGAGCGAAATTCCGAAACTACTTCCTCAGTGAGGATAGGGCGTTGTGCAATGAGCACTTATTTCCTCCGTACGTCGGGGAGATCCACTATTTGATCTCCTTTAATGGGATTACTAATTACTTGCTGTAAAGCTCAACGATAAGTTGCTCTTGGATCTGAGTGTCGATAATCGTCCGGGTTGGGATTGCATGAACCAAGATTCGCATCTTCGCTCCAACAACTTCCATCCACGCAGGGACGCTCTTCTCGCCCAATTCAGCGCTTGCGACAATAAATGGTGTTGTATCCAATGAACCGGGAACTACATCAATGATGTCCATTGCTGTAACACGGAAAGAAGGAATATTTACCTTCTTGCCATTCACCAAGAAATGTCCATGACGAACAAGTTGGCGGGCCATATCGCGGCTCTTTGCAAAGCCTGCACGGAATACAACGTTATCGAGACGGGTCTCGAGGATGATGAGAAGGTTTTCACCAGTCTTGCCTTGAAGCCGGTTCGCCTCTTCGTAATAACCACGGAACTGCTTCTCTAGAACTCCATACATACGCGCGCACTTTTGCTTTTCACGTAGCTGGCCTAGGTATTCAGATTCCTTGGTACGGCCGCGACCATGTTGCCCTGGTGGGTATGGACGTGACTCAATAGGACACTTTGGACCATCGCACTTAGAGCCCTTAAGAAAGAGCTTTACTTTTTCGCGACGGCAGCGCTTGCAATCTGCTCCGGTATAACGAGCCATTTATTCTCTTCCTTCCTTAAACTC
>TBL_comb48_EPIDRAFT_1001922_pt1 | contig 14820 bp, 18 predicted proteins | sample TroBogEpilimnion_37_FD_10681 | JGI IMG/M metagenome (IMG submission 10681)
GTCTTTTCTACAATGTGTCCCGCCAGTGTATTTGGTACGCAGTTTGTATCGAGTCGTTACGGTCTGACGCAATGGAGGGCTTTGTTGGATGGGCAAATGATCAACCAATTTTCGTTGCCCCAGATTCAGTCAGGTACTGCTAACGCCGAAGTAGAATTCTTTGTAGAATTGAACCGAGCACTGGGTGTGCTTGGAAGTTGCCTGCGTACGGCTGGACCTGCTTCCTTTGCTACGGCAGCAATTGCGGCTAAAAATGGTACGGCCCAGACCAATTCTCCATATTATGCTAACTATTTCTGGACTGGTCTTGGTTGCAACAAGTTCTCGGAGCATGGTTTGACCTACACTGGTACGCCAGTTAGCCAACTTCAGATCCACGGTGAAAATATTTCAGGTGCTTCTACGATGTTTATTGTGTGCATTTATGACTCATGCCTCTTCCTTAATGCCCAGGGAGATTGTTCAATCAATCGGTAATTTTCTCTTAGGATAAGTAGATTTTTTAGACCTCACAAAAAATAAGTGTTAATAAAAAATATAAAAAAAGTATTATATATAAAATAAAAAACTTTATATATAGTATATGGGTTTCTTCAAAAATCTTTGGCACGGCATTAAGAATACGGTACATAATGCATGGAACGAAGTAAAACAGCGGGGTACAACGCTCTTCACTAACAGTCATTATATCGGTCCTTATAATGCATTAAGTCCAGAATATATACGAACGCATCCTCCTAAAGACCCAGTAGATGCTGGCGCATTGCATCACGATTTAGATTATAGTCGAATAGCTAAAGCAAGGGATGCAAAAACAATAACAGATACGGAAGCAAAAAATATGATCCGTGAATCGGATAATCGGTTTTTACATAATACCAAAAAAAACTTTTCATCAAATCCATTAGGAGCATCCTTAGGATATTTAGGTATTAAAGGCAAGACGCTTTTAGAAGATATTGGGGTTCTCAATCCCAATCAATTTGTCACGGCAAAATTAGGCGGTAAAATAATGTCTTTCCAGAAGTAGAGATGAACGTTAACATGATGGCTAATATGATTATGGGGTCTCCGACACCCCCCAGTCTACCTATTGGTTCATTACGGTTAGGCTATAAACATGGTGGTATGGTTGACCCTATGCTAAGTAAAGCGCTTGGTAATGTGTTAGAAAAACGTCCTAATGTAGTTAGACAAGGATTACAGTTAGAGCAAGGTGGATCCGTTCCCGCTACGAAAGGTAGACCCCCTAAGGAACTTCTTGTAAAAATGAAAACATGCGGAGTAGATAATGTTCCCGCTCTTCTACAAGGTGGTGAAATCGTTATCCCTAAAAAATATGCTCCGAAAGTAGGCCACTTTCTTAAACAAGAAGGTATCCGTTTGCCGAATATGTAGGACTTTTTTATTTGTTAGCCAATTATAATATTAGTACTTATTATAATTAGATAATGCCTTACCACATCATTAAATATAATGGCGGTTACGTTGTAGCAAATCAGCATACGGGAAAACATTATAGTAAACATGCTTTAACCAAAGAAAATGCGGAAGAGCAAATGAAAGCTATGTATAATGCGATGCGACCTCGTGATATCGTAGCAGAAATGAATCCGCACTTGCTACGCAAGGGAGGGAAATTATAATTTTCCGCCTCTTTGATTTCCACTCTGTCCAGGACGCATATAATACATCCGACCTCCAGCACTCGATTCAGACATTTCATTCTCCCGTGGCATCCTCTGCCGTGATAAACCTTCTTTGGTATAACCAAATCCAAATCTTCCAAACCTATGACCTGCTTCCCGTTGTTCTCGTACCGATGGTGGAAAGTTGGGTTGAGCAAATGGAATAGGTTGTCCTGTTGATTGTGACATAGGTTGCGATAGACTGCGTGTCTGATTAAATACAGACGGCTCAGATAAAGCTGGTTCCGCTGGATAATTGAATTCTAAATAATTTTCCATATTCCCAGTGGGTGTATCCGACATTGGTAAATCATTTACCATCCGTTTCTCTATAGATGCTTCATCGCCATAGGACATGTGACTAAATGGAATAGATTGACATTCTGAAAAGCTCCCATGATCAACAGAGGATGGTAAATGTGATGCATGTGAAATAATCTCCTGTCTATCGTGTTCCTCGCGTACAAACTTATCACGGTATAGTTGATCCAATGTAGAATGTTCAGCCAAATCCCGTAAATTAATGATAGTAGCTTGTTGCTGAGGTAATTCCTTTTCAGGTGGTGCAACAACTGCCCCTTCTGCTCTTAGTGGAGGCATAGAGGAATACATAGGAGGATGGTAAGACATTTGCCCGAGTCGTTGAAACATTGCCCCCATCTGTCGTTCTAATGCTAAATTACCACCAGCATTACTACTACGATTACGGGGATTAGCCATACGTTTCGTGACATGAACATGTACCGTATTTTTAGCAGTTGCTTTTGCAGTAGCTTTAGTAGCGGTAGCTTTAGTAGCCGTAGCTTTTACTTTTCCTCCCTTCTTCATATATGCTATACGAGTTTCAGGGATGGGCATCAGTCCTGGAAGCATTAGCGATGGTGGTGTTGTAAATCCGAGTCTCATTCTATATAGAACCTTTATTTTTGCGATGCAAAAACAAAGCTTCACCAAATACCTTATAGATTTTCCCATGTGAGGGTTGTAGGGCCTGCTTTGTGTGTCCCTACCGTTGAAACGAAACAGCCTTGGGTAGTCCGTCCTGCATGACATACGGATGAGTACCTCCCACCATCATAGGAGCGACTTTACCGCCATGTTTAAGTTTAACCGCTCCAAGATCTCTTATACCACCCGTCACATTATTAAATGCATTTTTACCTTCGGTAATGGCTTCACCAAGTCGTCCACTTGCAAGATGTCCCAATGCATTAACACCAGAATTAATACCAGACCCCACCCCTTCAACACCTTTTACAATAGCCGATCCAATGCCAGGAATCCAGCTTATCGGTTTCTTGACAACATTCCAAACACCCGTAGCGGTATTCTTCACTTTGTCCCAGACATTAGAAGCAAGATTTTTTATGCCTCCCCAAAGATTGGAAAAAAAACCCATGTATTTCTACTATGTACTATTTTTTTTATTTCTCATAAGTACGTACAGGCATTTGAGAAAACAGATGCGTAGTATTTGTAATAGTAGGATTAAATGGTTGTTCGACTGATGATTCTACGGGTAATACATCCATGTTTATGATGAGCGTGAAGGCGCCGGGAATGAGACTTAGCACACGAGCATTCTGAACATCATAAAGGATATATTCAAATACACCGTCCCAGTCCGTAACGAATTCCCACGGAGCAGTACCAGTAACTGGCGGATTGGAAGAATTGTCCGTCCCAACCAATACATTAGGGTAACGTGATGCAAAACTGGTAGCAGATAGATAATTGTCACTACCAACAATGGGCATGAGTAATTGGCGTGATTGTATTTGAATCAATGTATTTACGGAACCGTAGTATTGAATTGAAATAATGCGAGTACGGTACTTACCGTATAGAGGTACTCTGATTAATACAGGATTATTTGAATACGCCCCGCTTATATACTGAGCAGACGAATTGCACACAAACTGCACGAAGACCATTTATTATTGTATAAGATTTTATTTTATTAATTTCTCATACAATAGTAAAAATACGATGGCTAAGCATAGCGAGCCTTGTGCAAAGCAGGGCGAGCCTTATGCTAATAAGTTAGAACCATTGAGTAGATCACTAACCACAGGTATTGCATTAACTACTAAAACCAATTCGCTTACTGCTAAGTTAGCCCCACATGATTCGGCCGTAAAACTATCAGATGAGCCGTTAGACGATGGGTATCGATTTTGGGCATTGATTGGGCCGAAAGGATCGGGCAAGACAAATGTTCTATTCAATGTATTAACGAAGTCAGAGTCGCCATGGCATAAACTTTTTGATAGAGTATTTATGTTTAGTCCCACAGGTGAAAATGCCGACTATCTTGTTCCATTTATTAAAGATCTAAAAGAACGTGGGCAATTTTATGAAGAATTGAATGAACAAACATTAGAAGACTGTTTAACAAAATTAGAGCGATTTAATCATCACTTTGTCAATGAAAGGAAACCACAGACACGAGAGATGAAAGCGCAAGAACTTGTACTATTGCGTAAGGGAATAAAGAGAGATGAACTACCAGATTCTATTTTGGGAGAGAAAGTACACAAAAGAAAACCTCATAGCTTGATTATTTTTGACGATTGTTTAAATGAACTCAAAAAAAGTACCGAGAAATCTATTCAAAGTAAATTATGGACTCGTAATAGACATTACTATACGAACATTGCGTTGACGTCGCAACGATATTTAAAACTGAATCCAACCATTCGTAATAATTTGGATACAATCAGTTTTTGGAAAACAGCAAATCAGAAGGAATATGAAACGCTCGAAGATGATTTAAACATAGATCCTAAGATTCTAAAACGTGTATATGATTTTGCTACGCATGAACCATTTAGTTTTTTGCATATTACGTTTAATGCGGGAGAACCGAAGTTTTTTCGTCGCTTTGATCGGATTGTGTTGTAAGGTCTTTGGGTAAATCATACCATTGAAATTGTTTATGATCCTCTAAGGACTCTATTACTTCGGCTTGAAAAAATCCTATTTTATCCAGCCATTGTTTCTGTACATCCGTAAGGGGTTCGTTTTCAATTAATACCATGATACCGCCACCTAAGGCTTGTACTGCTTTGGGCATTACTTTCTACTATGATTCAATATTTTTTTCCGTGCATCAATTGCCCCACGAATCGTATTCGTTATAAGGGCATCCTGCATTTTTATATCGTTTTCCTGCTGTTCTAAACGGCGTTTATATTCATCAATGTTAAAATGGGTATTACATTGAGGATCTAATGAGGTATCCAGTGTAACGGGTACCATTATTTTCTGTAATTCTCTTGCTGTTTTCATAGGTACCAGGAAATTTCTAACGTTCATTAGCTGTAAATGGTCTTCTTTTGTCATCGCTCGTCCCACACTTTGTCCAAACATCCTACCTACAGCTAAGATAAATTAGAGCGTTTATTTTTCTTTGTCCGGAGAAGGAAGGAATGAGCGAGGAAAACCCAGAAATTGAGAAAAAGGAGGAACCACCAGTAAATCCTATTAAAAAAACTGTTGGTGAACCATTAGTAAAGCAAGGCGAACCTTTGGTCGCTGATATAAAAATAATCGTTAAACAGCCAAAAGTGAAGAAGCCAGAAGGGGAAAAGAAACCGAGGACAGAGGCACAAATTAAACAGATGGAAAAAATGAAAGAAGCATTGACAAAAAAACGACAAGAAGCTACTTTGAATAAGAAGAAAGCAGAAGAAGCAGAACAAAAGGAAAGAGAAGAAGCAGTAAAGAAAGCGGAAGCAGATGCGAAAAAGATTACAGCAAATGTAGAAGTACAGAAAGTACGCGGTAGAAAGCCTGGGACAAAAAATCCAGTAAAACCTGTACCGCAATTAAAACAGATTGTACCAGAACCAGTACAAGAACGGCAGATGTCGCACATGGAATACATAGTAATGCAATTACGGAATAAAGGAGTTCATGTACCTGATAATGTTACGCCTTATATGTTGAAAATGATTATGAGCCGGTTCCGCTAACCAAAGGTACTACGTTGAAACTACTCCATTCAAAAAAAAGTAAAAAATAATTATAAAGTAAAAATAGCCAAAATAGTAAGATGAGCATCCTATTTATGTAATCAATTTTATACAAATAGCAATATTAGCGGCGCGTATGGGATTAGCTTCGGAATCATCATAATAATCAGCATTGCTACTCTTTCATTCAAAACGCCTGTAACAAGGTTCCACAGATATTTAATCACTGTCCAGCAGTCAATGACTTCCGCTTTAAGCTCAAAAAAAAATTAGATGCAAATGTAAGAAGCGAGAGGCACTTGCTCGGAGAACCCGTACTTGAGCCAAGTAGCAATTTGTTAAAATCGCTTTGAAAGTGTTGACGGGGTGGGAATGCAGTGATGACGGCACTACATCCAAGATCCTCTATCAGGCTGTCAAATTGTTCCAGTTTTGAAATATAACAGATAACACTGAATTGCGTGGTATCCTGTGCATCAAAGTAAGCTCGATCGGTTTTCTTGCGGATGTCCAGACAGAGGTAGTCAAATACCAGCGAGGAAATAGCATGACTGCCTTCCACTGCGGAATCGTAATGAACGACCTTACCGTAGCCCGTCAGAATAGCGAGAGCATCGGGCGGAAGGTCAATCGTGTGGAGAATGATGACAGGCGACACCAAAGCAACAACAGGAGATGTCACAGGAGCATCCGTCTGTAGGATCGGTAGCGGGATAGACATGTTTACTTGTATCTACGATTTTAATTCTGGTGTTTTTTTTTGACCATTGATGGCTTGGATAACCAATAGGAGCGACGAATGTAGTGTCAGTAAATCGGTTTTTATCGTTACTACCGTAGATTGCAAATCCGCTATCGCTTCTTCCAGAGATGCGAATGAACGAATCGGTGTATCGATGGCGGGGAGCTCGGGCAACGACATGCTATATACTTTTTAGAAAAAAGTATGCAAAAATAAGTTATTTTTTGGTAGCACTTGTGGGGCGTGTGAGCTGGTTTAATGTATTAATTACTTGTGTTAGTGAGGCTGTTAATGTTTGTACGTCCGCCTTGAGTGTAGCAATATCAATTTGTTCTTGTATAGGAGGTGGCTGAGTATACTGTATTGATCTTTCTATAGGGTCTGTCAATATTCCGTTTTTACATATCCATCCTATCCCCGCATTAACAGTATTAATAACATAAGAATGAGANGGGTCGTGTAAAATAGGTGGTTTNTNGGAAATCAGATGATTAATCATATTTCCGCTTGAATCCAAAATAGCATAAGCAATTTCTGACATCTTGATATAGATTAAGAATATAATTCTAAAACAATTATTCCACCAGANCCAGCAGCACCATTATAACTACTTGCAGAACCTCCATTTCCTCCTGATCCTACCTGATAATAATAACTAANNGCCGTATTAAACACTGATCCAGCACATTCTACAAATCCTCCTCCACCTCCTCCTGCCCCAGCGTTATATGCCCCAAAAATACCAGCCGCACCAGAACCACCATTTCCATATCCTATCGCTGCATTTCCATTACTGGTTGGATTTGTCGGATTTGTTTGGACTCCAAAATGAGGAGAAGAACCTCCACACGATCCATATCCACCAGTATTAAAATAAGACGCAAACGGAAACCCAGCAGTTCCTCCGTTAGATGCCCATACGCCCGATAATGTTGTGGTGTTCGTTCCAAATGTTCCAATTCCGCCACCACCCATAACAGGAGAAACATTCTGACTTCCTGCCCCTCCGCCCGATGCTGAATAGCTTGTAGTCGTAGTAGTAGTAAAATAAGTGATGCCTCCTGCTGTAGGGTACGAGTAGTTTGTTCCACCACAAGCACCCGAACCACCGCCTCCGCCGCACATGCGAACTCTAATTTTAGAGATACCCGTATAAGAATAAGAATAAGAATATCCAGTCCCACCATTAATAGATATATATCCAGATGATCCTGCGGATATAGTTATAATAGTAACAGGACGAACACCAGATACACCTGCATTTGTTACCGTTGCTACAGTTGATAATCCAGAATAGAACGTTGCTACCGTTGATAATCCAGAATAGAACGTAGTACCTAATGTACCAGAATAGAACGTAGTGCCTGATGTACTAAATTGAGCCATAATATTTGAATTGTTGCATAGAAACAAATTGCTGGATGCTCCACTTGTGCCCACATTTAACGACATATCATTTCCTGAACTATGACCTAATACAGTTGACGGTGCAGGATGGGTAAATGGACTTGTTAATGTGCTGATAGGATAGTTTACCAGTGTTTGCCCAATATAGGACGTGGTAGAGGTATACAAATTGAGACCACCATAATAAACAAGACCATAGGCACCGCTCGGAATACTATTTGGATTGTTACATAATACCTGCGTATATGCCGTTGAAATTGTCGAATAATAGATGGGAGCAGAAATAACGCTATATGCCCCTGACCAATTATAGCCCCCTGCAGATCCCACATTGGAATAACATTGCGTACCTACTGAAAACGTTCCTGAGGTGGATACGTTTCCTGCAATATTAAACTGCGTCATTGTCCCAAAGGAATTGAGATTGCCATAATTGGCACCGATGAGCGTCGACGGCATCATATTGTAAAAAGAAAAAGTTGAAATGTTTTGCGATGCGTTTGCTACAATCATTTGATTTACACCACTTAGTACATTACCAGTCGTATCTGTATAAAGATATTGTGCATTTTTTGGCTGAACGACAAGAGAACTTTGGATGGAGAAACTACTTGGGGTCACAACGGCTATATTTGTTCCGTTGTATTGGAATGTCATTGTCGTTAGACAATCAAATGTTGGTATGGAACAGTACAACAGCGTCGGCGTGAATTGAACATAGGATGCACCGTTGAGATTTACACTTACAATACCCGAGGAGCCATTCAGTCCCAATACAGGGGCGGATATCGTTCCAGAGTTGGTATTCATTAAGATTGACCCATAGGCAGAACTGTGCGTAATGGTACTTGCATTTGATGCGAACGGCTGTATAACAGGAGGACAAAACAGCGTAGTTGTTGCAGATGTTCCCAGCGTTACCGTATTTGATCCGCTCCCATTTGTATTGTATCCTATCGCTATTTCGTTAGTAGCTGTTCCACCAGAAGCAGTTGTATTATTTCCAATGTAAATACATTGATTGGTATTTGGATAAAGGTTTCCTGTCTGATACCCAATCGCAATATTATTGATGCCTGTCGTTATGTCTTTTCCCGCTTGGTAGCCTATCGCTACATTTGCTTGTCCTGTTGTATTTTTTGCTAACGCTTGGTAGCCTATCGCTACATTTGTTGTACCCGTCGTTACCGAGGATAGCGTAGATATCCCCAAATACGTGTTAAGTGAACTTGCTCCAATATTTGCACCGTTAATGGTGGTAGTAGAAATGCTATTCGTTGAAAGTGTACTAATAGTGGCTGTGCTGTAGACTTGTAATGTTGATGCGGTAAGTGTGCTGTACATATTCGTACCACCCCCACCGCCTCCTGCGCCCGTTACCGTGGATCCCAGCGAATTAATCCCTAAATAGTTAGCAATCGTTCCCGCAGGAACGGCGGATAATTGGATATTGGGCGTGGAGAGCATACCCGTGGAAACATTGTAGGATAAGGTCTGAATGTTATTTAACACTTGGTAGTCTGCTAATGATGTCGCAGCATGTGATGCACCTGTTAAATAGATAGAGGATGCACTATAGACATTTGATGTTCCCAATTGCTGAGCCTGTGAAGCGATGCCTGTCAGATTGCCTATAAATGCTCCATTTACAATTCCTGCGTTAATCGCTCCATAAAAATTGGTGGGGGCTGTTCCTGCCTGTGTCATGGTGGAGAAGTTTATCGTGGAGATATTAGCTGTATTCGTAGTAATAGTAGAGGCTGTAAGTGTATTTATAACAAGATTTGTCGGCACAGTACCAGTTGGTCCCGTTGCTCCTGTTGCTCCTGTTGCTCCTGTTGGTCCTGTTGCTCCTGTTGCTCCAGTTGCTCCAACTGCTCCTACTGCACCTGTTGCTCCTGTTGCCCCTGTTGGTCCTGTTGTTCCTGTTGTTCCTGTTGCTCCTGTTGCTCCCGTTGGTCCTGTTGCTCCTGTTGCTCCAGTTGCTCCAACTGCTCCTACTGCACCTGTTGCTCCTGTTGCCCCTGTTGGTCCTGTTGTTCCTGTTGTTCCTGATGCACCAGTTGGGGATGAAAAGGCAGATAGACCGTCTAATGTTGCGGTAGTGACTCCGAGTTGAATATTGGAAAGATTGGAACTCATACTATATACTTTTTAGAAAAAAGTATGACAAAAAACCAAATCACTATGGTCCAAATCACGTTAGTATTTTTGTCATACTTTTTTCTAAAAAACGTTAGTATTTTTGTCATACTTTTTTCTAAAAAGTATATAGGATGGCAGTGACGATTGTTAATAAGTATCATCTATATTTGGAATCTACGCAACGGGCATCAGGTACGAATGAGAATGCCTACTACAATCTTCGACGACCTATTTTTAAAAGTAGTCCATTTAACTATTTTGATATTAGCGTTGTACAAGCTAACGTACCGTATTCATTCTTTAACATTACAGACCAGAACGGAGATTATAATTCTATGCAATGGTATTTGGCACGTGGGGGATCCTATCCTTCTACTACCTATGTGTATGGCTCCCCTACTGTTCCTAAAACAGTAAAAATACCGAATGGTAACTATACTATTTTATCTTTGATTACGGCAATTCAAACAGGCATTATAGCGGATCTTGTCGCTAATTATCCAACCTTTTCTAATCCCAATTGGACATGGACGTATGACAGAGATACGCTTAATGTTAATTTTTATATGACCGCTTCTGATGCAACCACTACCACATTTTATTTTATGCCGTCGTCTGTATCACATGGTGGATTGGCTTACAATATGGGAATATCTACGCTTCTTTCTTATGGCTATGATAATTTCGGAGTGCCTCAACCCGTTAATATTATAGATGGGGTAAAGACGGCAGGAGCAAATAGCGATAGCGCTATAAATGTTGCGCCCATTACTTCTCTTCTTGTTCGTAGTAGTAGTTTTCAACAAAATAGATCGTACGAATGGATAGCGATTACGGATGATATTTCCGATATTATGATTCGTTTACCTATTCAAACGGTGGGTACAACATTTATCCAATATGTAAATGAGGGTAATATATCTAATCAGGTTAAAAATGAATATATCGACCAAATCAATTTATATTTAACGGATAATAGGAGTTATAATCCCATTTCACTCGCGGGGTTATCGTGGATGTGCGTATTAGAAATCAAAGAAATAGAGGGACACGAAAACCATACGAATGAAGCATATCAAATGATGAAACAGGTAGATTTTTCAACGGGGAATATAAAAGCGGTTCAACAATCCTAAAAAATCTATGGAGGCTTAAATTAAAATATTCGATACTATATAGATGGAAGCAGAACTACATGAATTTGATAAAAAGAATGTTAAACCCTTACCTTCATGTATTCAAAGATGGCGTAATAGGTGGATTAAGACTATTAAGAAGAATACAATTTCTCCTTTACATGAAGAATTACAGATTACAATTAATTCGTTGAAGGAGACAATTCGCTATAAAGATTCACAAATTGATGTACTTAATGGGCAATTAGGGGCAGTACGCGACGTATTTAAAAAAAATGGTAAATGGACATCGCTTATTATCAACGCATAATATCTCTCCGGACTTAAACGGCTTGATTATATATATGCATAGTATATATAATTATGACACGTGCCAAACTATCAGAAGAGGAATTGAAAATGCATAAGAAAGAACGAAATCAGAAATATTATCAAAAGGTTAAAGGCGATGTAGCTGTTCAATATAAGCTTAAGTATAAGGAAGCAATTCAATATATTGTATCAATTTCTAACGTTTCAAACGAGACTATTACGGAACATATTGGTAAACTCAATGAGCGATATCATTCTCTGGTTTTGGGCGCTCTCCCACCTCCGGCGTTCGTGGCTTAAACCTTTGAGTTATTATATATATAGAGAGTAGGAAGATGAACGTACAGCCTTTAGTATATACTGGTCTACGCAACGCAAAATTGAATGCTTTACCTATTACAACGGCACATAATGTAAGAAATAATCGTATTCGTGAATGGAACAAGCAAGAGATGAAAGCACGTGAAAAAATCCATTTATTGGAACAAGCCGAACGATTACAACATGCTCACGAATTATCTTTGAAGAAACTGGAAAGACAACGGGAAAAACAACGAGCAATTGATGCGGTAGAATTACTAAATAAGCAACTCGAGGCGAAACGGATTTTACGGGAAGAAGCGAAACGGCGAGGAGTGGAGAAACGTAAGGCTACGATTGAAGCAAAAAAAGGAATGACAATTGATATTACCGCTTTTGCTAATCGGATTCGTAATGTGCGTCCTAAATGGATTACTACAAGTAGTGGACGCAAACAAGTTTATAATATGCCCTTATTCGAAGAACCAGACGAAGCATTTTTTCGGCTACATGTAAAACCAGGCGATACAATTAGTTACCAATTGCTAAACGGTGGACGAATTATCGACGATCACACCGAACGCGTTACCGACAATCATAATGGATCTGCTAATTTTTATTACAACTATTCTAATGGATTGAAACAAACAATGCGTCTTCCTATTATTCGTTCTACTACTTTGCGAGTATCTGTTTTTAAAGCATTAAAACCATCCTATAAAAAACAATCCTTTAAGGATTCATTGAATGAACATTGTGTATTTCAGCCGATGTATGCACACTTTTTAGAATTTGCTTCTTTGGCAAAAACAAAAAAAACACGTGTCAATCGCATGACATTGGTAAATCATTGTAAAAAATATATGTCAATTTATCGTAACGGTATTCCAGAAGAACACTTAGATAAAGTATCTAAAAAATTAGACTGCTATATTATTGTAGAAAATGTTTCCAATCATACATTGGTACGATACAATCAAAAAGGAAAAAATGGAACGTTTCGATTTCTAAATAGTCGTATCAACCATGTTGAATATGTCACATTGGATTTAAATAAACCTGCTACACCCATTACGAAAGAAAAAGCAATTGTTTTTTTGAATGAATGTTATCAAAATCGTATATGGAATAATTATACAGGTTCTTCTACTCAACCAAAAACAATTACTACTGTTTCAGAAAAATATATTGTAGGTTCTGAAGATAGCTCTTGTATTTTTGATTTTAATAAATCATTTGATCAGGGGTGTAAAATTGATTATATAAAAGAGACGGCTCTATGTGATTTTATCATGAAAGCCTCACATTTAACAATTAATTATAAAAACTCTTTGGCTAAGGATAATGCAGATTATGAAATTGATATGAAGAAAGCCTATACGCAATTTGCACAATGTTCTATGTATCAGGGATTTCCCGCTATTATTACAAATTGGCGTGAAACAGATTCAGACCACGATGTAGTGGCATATCCTGGTATTTATGAAGTCAACATTTTATCTTTACCATCTATCCCTTTGTTACGCTCTTATGGATTTATTAATGGACATTTTGTTCTTACTTCTCCATGGATTGCATTTTTGAAAAAATTAGGTGCAAAAATTAATATTATATCTGGTGCATGGGGTAATCGCATGGATTTTACATTTTCTCAAGATATGATTGATTCTAAACTATATGCGCCGTGGACAGGTATGCAATTAAGCCGAGATACAGATTTACATTATAAAATGTTGTGCGATGAAGAATTTGCATCTATTGTAATTGGTCAACATACAGAAGAAAACGTAGAATACAATCCAGTTATTAAGACCCTATTAATTAACAAGAAAAAAGACTATCATTATATTATGCCTCATATTGCTACCTTTATTATCTCCTATACGCAAATAGCGGTATGCGAAGAAGCGATGAAATATGATATTAAGAATATTGTTGCCCATAAGTTGGACTCTATCGTATTGTCGTGTAAACCATTAAAACTAAACACATTATTATGGGAAGAATGCGAAGAACGAGGCGAAAATATTGCTATCAATAAACGGTCGGTTCCTTATATTTTTAAATGTTCGTCGAATTCTAATTTTAATAAGAAAACTCCATATTTGGGCAATTTCTTTCTTTCTGGACAGGGTGGATCAGGAAAGACGCAATTGATCGGAGGAGATAAGGGATTTCGTTCTCCTTTATATGTTTCTACTTCGTGGGCATTGGTAGCAGGACAAGTAAATGAATATGGTATCCGTGGAGCATCTGTAAATCAATTATTAGGTTTTGATATTTACAATAAACCTACTCAAACGTATGCATCACAATTCGGGCAACCCGCGGTACTTATTGTAGATGAATTATCTATGATTTCGTTGCAGAATGTTAACAAGATTTTTGAATTGTATCCTTATTCACAGATAATATTATTAGGAGATTATGAGGATGGTATGTACTATCAATCTTCTTTATCACAGGAATTATATCATCCTACATCATATCATTTACTTACATCAGATTATCGGTCTATTGATGAAAAAACAAAAGCATTTAAATCTCATGTACGTTTATTGATGCGACAAGGAAAGCCCATTTTAAAGTATGTTGTATCAATGCTTCCTTCTATTACAAAAGAGGAAATGGCTTTAATGTATAACATGGATTTTATTTTAACGGGTCATCATTCGCGTATTGCAGAATTTACTGAACTATTAACATCGGAACAAAATCATTATTTAGTAATGAAACATGATTATGCAGATATTGCAAAAAAATGTCGTGGCGAAGAATCTTATTTGCACGGTGAGATTTTGGATTTTCCAATTGAGGGTCGCACCGAATTAACGCATGGTTTTACAGTTCATGCATTTCAAGGAAAAACTATTTCTAATAAAAAATGTTTTATTGATATTACAGATTTACGATGCAATAATGATATTTATACAGCGTTATCGCGCGTTCGGTCGATGGATCAAATTGTTTTAATTTCTCGCTCATATAAGTATGTAAATTGGATTGATTCAACCTATTTTTACAAGTTCTAAGTAGAAAATCTGATTTAAGATTTAAATTAAAATTTTCTATTAATTCTAGGCTTTTTTGAGTTTTTTCGATTTGAGTTTTTT